>JGI26273J51734_10001431_pt1 | contig 12556 bp, 18 predicted proteins | sample SaaInlV_125m_DNA_FD_51734 | JGI IMG/M metagenome (IMG submission 51734) | reverse complement strand
GTTAATCTTGTAATACCATCACCACTTGCTGATGAAGCTAATTGACCTTGCATTCCACTAAATGTCATACCTGTTAAAGTACAAGAGTCATTTAGATAAAACATTGTTTGTCTATTATTTGGTGTAGAGTTATCACTTGAAATACCTGCACCAGCACCATTGTTTGTTGTAGTGTCTGGAGAAACGGTAACACTTCGTAAGTTATCACCGATAAGAGCAGTTTTTCTCGGAACTTTAATAGGCAATTGCTCTGTATATGTTCCTGTTTCTATTTTAACTGTTTTGAAATTTGTTGTGTCTGAAGCTAATTGAGTACAAGCATATTTTAATGTTCTCCAAGGTAATTCTGGAGTAGTACCTCTGCCTGAATCTGTGTTATCAGTACCTAGTGTTGATACGTAATAAACTTTGTTACCTATATTAGGATAAGACCAAGCTAAATCTGTACCATCTGATTTTAAGAATTGTCCTGCTGACCCAATTGGCAATCTTACTCTTTGAGTTGCGTCTCTTGTAAGAATATCACCTCTTGTAGTTAATGTTGCATTTGAATCACCTTCAGCTAATAGGTTCCAACTTGTTTGACCAGAAACATCCGGTCTGTTTGACGCTGACGAAGTATGATTTGTAATTGAACGATAAGAAGACGACCCATAACTAACTGCGTCACCAATTTTGTATGTAGTAGCAGTTGCCCAATTGTTTCTCCAAAATAATCCTTCTACAACTAAATCCCAATATGAATCTGTTGTTCCTGTAGGCTCTTGGTTCGTACCATCAATTTTTGCCACATAGTAATGACCACCGTGATTAACTGTATCACCAGTTTTGTATGCTGTCGCATTTGACCAAGTACCTGTGTTATTGAATCCTGTTGTAAATAATTTCCAATCAGCTGAGTTGTTATAAGGTACAACGTTAGTGTTTGACCTTTCTGCAACGTAGTTATAACCACCGTAGGTTACAATATCGCCTAATTGGTATAAAGAAGAACCTGACCAACTATCTTCAAATTCTAATCCTGAAACGAATAAATTAAATTTCGTTTCGTCCATTGTTGTGCCTGAAGATGTATGTTGAGTTGTACAAACATATAAACTTGCACCGTATTTTACAACGTCATCATTTCTGTATGATGTAGCTGTTGCCCAAGCACCTCTCCAACCGAAACCTCCAGCAAAAATTTGCCATTTTGAAGTATCGTCATATAAATCTGCTTGTGATGTATGTCCTGTGACACATCTGTATGTTGAACCACCAAAGGTAACAATGTCATCAATTTTGTAAAGAGTTGTGCCTCCCCAATTACCTTTGTAATCAAGGCCACCAACCATTTGTTCCCATTTTGCCGTAGCGTGGTTTAAATCTGTATAAAAGTCTGAAGCGCCTGTATGGTTAACTAGACAAACGAATGAATTTCCACCATAACTGATTACATCATCTTTAATATATGCTGTTCCAGTAGTCCAAGCACCCTTGAAGTGAAACTTTAATCTACCTAGTATAAAATCTGCCATTTTACTTCCCTATATTTTTTTACTGCCAGTTTCTTGTTTCGCCATCTTGCGAAGCACCATACTGGTACGAGTCATTAATTCTTAACACAATGTTTCCATTTGCGTCCATAAAGTAAGTAGCATTGTTTTCATCAAAAACGTGCTGTTCATACTTTCTGAATTTAGTATTTGGTTCTCTAGGGTCAGTAGAAGAGCTGTAATCAGTTGGTATTTCATTTATATTAGTACCTACTGTATAACTACCACTTGCCTTAGTCAATTCATTTTTTTGAAAGTCTGCAACTGAACTGTATGCTAGACCCTCACCATTATCCATTTGAATAGTATTACTTTCAAACCAATTTGTTTTAGTGTACGTTAAAAGTCCTGTTTCGTCTCTACTTAAAGCGTGAAAACTATAATCTGCCGTAATCGTTTTACCGTTTGCGTCTTTGGCAATGTATTGTTTGTTAACGACTAATGACATTAAACATTTCTCCTAACTTAAATCCTATGTATATTTATAAAAGTTTATTATGTTAATTCTAAAATTGACAAAAAACATTCCAAANTAGTTGCCGNACCAAAAATTCTGATTTTATCACCAGGTTCAAGGTTTATTGGCTTATCTATCTGCAACGAATCAGCAGGTGGAACTTCACCATTTGTCAATACACTTCTAAAAGTTGTACCACCGTCTACTGTTACCTTAATAGTCACCTTTTCAGCGCTTGTGGCTGCTGTATTTGAGACCATAATTGCGTGAAGTACCGCTCTAGTTGNCGCTGGTGCTGTATAAACGTCTGCTGTAGAGTTATCTACAATCACACATTGAGCGCCTGCATTTTTAAATAAACTAGCCATATTATCCTCCTAAAGCAATCGCAAAAGCAATAGCGTCACCCTCACCCGTTAATGGGTCACCGGATGCCGTACCGTCTTTAGTTAAGTTACCAGTTGTAATAACATCACCAGATACGTTTGGTAGTCTGACAATTCTATCACCAGTTGGTTCAACAACCTTTAAAGTTGTTTCAAATGCGTTTTCTAAAAGACCCTCAAAGATAAGATTAGANCCGTTAAGTATAATATCATTTGTTGTAATAGCTCCGTTTGTAGTCACATCTTGTAAGATAACAGAACCAGCACCACCTAATTCTTTTACAGTACCGTTTGAAAGTTTTGTATAAAACTTACCGTCTGTTGCGTTCATAGCTAATTCACCGACTGCTAATACAGCNGCTGATGGTATTGCTAATGAAGTTTCTGAACGTTTTGGTTTGATTACAGTTGACATTATCTTCTACTCTTTACTTTGAACTTAATTCTATTAATAAGTTTATCTTTTGTTAATCTTCTATCTAATTCAATACCGACTTTTCTGCCGATAGTTTCTAATTCTTTTTTAGTTTTGTATTGCAAATCACCTATTCTAACAATGNTTGCTTTTTTTGNTGCTTTAGGTGGTTCATAATATGTACCAACAATTTTATCTATTAGTTTTGTAAACCATTTCACTAGAAAGAGCCTCCGTCAATCAAAGTGATTTCAACATCACCTGAAGTGACACCAAAATTGTCTGAACTAAATTTTGCAACACCAATGTTTGAATTACTTGCTAATTCACCAGCAATTGTTAGTGTGTTTCCGCTAGCAGTTGTATTCATACCTTCGCCTGCCAAAAATTCTAAAGTACCACCAACACTAACTTGACCTAATGATGATGTTTCGTCTGTAAAGTAAATAGGGTCAGCAAGTTTAGAACTTGCAATACTACCTGCTAACATAGCGTTAGTAATACCTAGTGCTTTAACTCTTAATGCGTCTGTAGCTACTTCAATAGAAGAACCATCTACTTCAACATCTAAAGTATTTCCTGCTTTACTTAAAGCTGCACCCGCTGTGATTTGACCAGCACCAGAAAATTGTGCTACATCTAAATTAGTTGTACCAAATGTTGGAGCGCCTGTATGTGTAAATGTATAACCGTTATTAGCGTTAGCAGAACCTTCTTCAACAAATACGAAAGCACCACCTGATAATTCTGATGGTTGGTCTTCCGGAGTTGCTCTTGTTAATACAAAGGCAGTTGAACCGTCACCTTGTGTAGAAACAACATAGATACCGTTTTCTGAAGCTGTTGTTTGGTCTTTAACTAGAATTCTATCGTTTACAATCGGAGAAACACCATCTAATACAATTGCACCATTTGATGTTGCTGTTAATGTTGCACCTACACCTGAACTTCCGTTAGAGTAAGTCGCCGATAAATCAGCAGTTGTACCTGCTCTACAAGATGGTTTAGTATCTAATCCTTGAGCAACTTGGTCAACATATGATTTGTTAACAAGTGATTGATTATCAAAACCACTTCTATCTTCGTAACCACTAGGAACTTTAACTGTACCTGTGCCGTGTGGATTTATATTAATATCTTTGTTAGTTGATGTTGTTTGTAATGTTTGACCATTAATTGTAATGTCATCAACTACTAGTGATGTTAAACCACCAATATCTGTTGTTGTTGAACCTAATGTTAAAGTAGAGTTACCTAAAATGGTTTCACCATTTGTTGATAACTTGGCATTGGTTACTGCGTCATCAGCTATTTGATTTGTATTAACACCTGAATTTGTAATATTGAAAGTGACAGTATTATCTGTGATTGCNGAATCTATACCTGTACCACCAGCAAATGTTAATGTTTCATTTGTNTTGTATTGGTCTGTNCCTGTGTCACCNGCCATATCAATATTTTGGAAAACTGTTTCAAATCCTAAATTACCTGAACCATCAGTTTTTAAGAATTGTCCTGCTGAACCATCTCCGTTTGGCAAAACAAAAGTTGTTGTAGCAGATACGTCATTTGGTGATTTGATGGCAATAAAATTAGAACCGTTGTTAGTACCCTCGTTTAATTTGATAGTACCACCAATAGTCGCTGAATTACCAACAATAAATTCGTCTATTGCTTTGTTGTTGTCAACAATGAGTGTTGAGTTAGCAGTTAATGTACCGTGAGTATGGTCATTTAAATCTGCAAAATATTTACCGCCGATAACGTCAATACTAGTTGCGTCACCATTTAAATCTACTGAACCTGTACCAATGAATAATCTATCTCCTAGATTAGATACTGTACCTGTCCCATATGTTAAACCTAATTCACCTTGTTTGAGTGTACTTGGTGCTGAAGTTGCTGAACTTCTTTTTATCTGAATTACTGTTGCCATTTTTTAATCCTAAAAGTTTCCACAATTAAATAAGAGCGTTCCGGTTGTGGTTACAATCTCCGTTCGGGTTACAAATTTTCCGTCTGAAGCTCTATATTGTAATAATGCACCATCATTTAATTCTGTTGTGTCAACATCACCTAATAATTTAAGTTGTAAAGTGCTATTTCCAGCTGCCTGAGCAGAGGGTAAGGTAACTGAAACTTTTTTTGGACCGGCACTTGTATTTACGTTAATTCTAGCTGTAATATCAGGCATAAAANTCCCTCTCTTTACTATATTTATAACGTTAACAAACTAGATTATGTAGTAACCTGTGGTCTTACTGTAATAACGCCTTCAATTACTCTAGTGACAACATCACCAGTTTGAATTTCTAGGTCATAAACGTACCTAGTGTCTTCCAGAGCGCCTGTTTGTGTGGCAGATAGACCTAGCGTCACAACTCCTGAAGCGGAATCTGAAGCGATTGTAGTAGTCATTGCTACTCTTGTTCTTGTAGAAGCAAATCCTTTTGCTAACTTTGCTGTTGCTGTGTAACCTGCAAGGTTGAAAGGGTTGCCATTTGCGTCTTTTACTGTCACATCCGAAGTAAAAGTTGCTCCTGCGTCTATTTGTAAGTTAGCTATTGCAGCCATCTATTTTGTCTCTGTCTGTTCGTTTTTAAGTAATTCTACTATTTTCTTATTGTAAAAATCAGTTAGTACATCAATCTTTTCAATTTCTAGCGTATGTCTAGTTTTATTAACTTGAATTTCTTGTCTTACTACCAAATAATTTTGTAATTCTGGACTAAATTTAGTCTCATCAAATTCTTTACCATCTATTGTAATCATATCAATTGTTCTCCTTATGTTATTATTTATATTATAAATAAGGTTATATAGGAGAAAAATATGGCATATTGGAGATTAACTACATATACTAGACCAGATACAGACACAGAGTTTTATATTAGAAGAACTGTGGCTGAGGTAAAAACTGCGTCTGTTATAGGTGGTAAAATTATTGAACTTGAAAATGCTGGCAAGATTACTAACTATTCTATTCATTATAGTGAAGATTTATTGAAACAGTATGTGAAAATTGGATTTGATACTGAATCTTCTTACAATGAGTTTAAGACCTATTGTGAAAGTCAAGCAGAATATACTACATTAAAAGGTGATTTTAAAACTAATAATAGTATTATAGAATCAACATCTGAATCAGCTGAAGAACCTACTGTATAGATTGTTTAGGTAAATTTATATTATCAGTTGTAGCAGATACGTTTTGCCAACCAGTAATTTCATTTGAACTAGTTTGATATAAACCTGGTAACAATCTATAATCCAAATCATCACTAATTAATTTAGTTAATCTTTTAACTGCATTTCTTTTCTTTGATGTTTGAATAGAAAAAAAACAATCAAAACCTCTTGCCTTTGCCCATTTAGTTTGATATGGTATAAAGTAATCGGCCGCCGGTCTAATCTTTTCTATTATATCTTTAGACATAAATCTTTGTCTATATTCAGGCATTGTAAATAATCTATCTACAACTCTTACCAAATTATCATCATACTTATACACACCAGAAAAACTAATTGGCATTCCCTTATACTCTAATACATTAAACATAAGATAGTTTGACCATCTTTTTTGCATATTTTCAATTGTATAATTTTTAGAGTTTTCGTGTGGTAAAGAACTTGCTAATATAAAAAGTCCTGATAACTTATTAAACTCTTTTATCTCTCGTACAATGCAATCTTCCATAAATGCCTCTTGCTACCACCATTTTCTCTTTTGTGATTGGTTGCTTTATTATTATAAATTAAAAGTTGACCTTTTTGCCATTTGTGTCTATGAATTTTATCGGGGTCATACAACTTATCTTTAATCATTTGCATTTCAGGTAAGTCATTATATGCTTCGCAATAATATAAGTAAACGCCTTTGTTATCACCTTGAACTAAATCGTGTTCAACTTTTCCATATTTTCTTCTAAACAATCTTCTTTCAGATTCACTTCTAAAGTGATAACCATATTGTTTATCGTGAATAAATCTATTCATATCAAAAGAAACTTTATCATTTTTATGTTTACGATAATAGTCTGGTATATCTTCAAGTATTCTACTTGATACAAACAAAGTATTACCAGCGTCTTCATCTATATCAACTGAATACAAAGCCACATATTCAGGTGTATCATTAGCATAACCTTTATCAATATGCCATTCTAACTCTGTATTGCCTTTTAGATTCTCTTTTGCTAATGCTCTTTCATCACTAACAATATTAACAAACATCTGGTCAAACGGATCCTGTGGAGCCGGTTTAAAAAATGTTTCTAAAAAATTCCAAATTTTTACTTGACTACAAGGTACGTTTTCTAGGACCATCAAGTCCACTTCGTTTTGTAGCAATGGGTAAACGCTTCGGTTGTTCCAATCTAGGGTGTTGTGTTTCATCTATTTTTCCGTAATAATCAAAAAATGGTTTTATTTGATAATCGTCTGTTATTATACCTCTTCTTTTACTATTTGTCAATGGTAGACCATCATCATCTACTGACCAATCAGTTATCTTACCATACATCTTGCCCATAGAGGTTTTAAAATCAAAGGTACAAGTATTTGTTTCTTTAACGCCATCAATTGTAAAGTTAGGCACTATATCTCCTAACATATTTCTCATTAGGTTTATCATTTCATATATTGTAAAAGTATATGAATCTAAAAAATTACCCATTTTACCTATTGATTTAACTCTTATCATTATAGGAAAATGAGGTCCTATCTTTCTATTGTATTTTTCACATAGACTTACTATATGCGATATTAATGGTTCTAATATATGAACATTAGAGGGGTCAATAATTACATTAACGTGAGGTACTAGATTATTCTTGATACAATTTTCTAAAGCTCTCATCTTTAGTTTTGCATATTTACCGTTATCAAATCTTTTATATACTTCATCATCTAAACCACCATTCATACTTAATCCAATCCAAGTCATACCAGATTCTTTGAGACCTTTAACATAGTTTTCATCTGCCAATTTTAATCCATTGGTCAACATATTTGGTCTGTGATTATATTTTTTAGTAATCTTTATTAATTCAAATAAATTATCATTTAAAGTTGGTTCTGCACCAATAAATCTAATATGTGTTTTATTAGGCAATCTTTTGATTNCATTTTCAAACTTCTTTACATCTACATCTGGAAATTTTGGATTATTTAACATATCACCAAGATAACAATTAGCACAGGCCATATTACATTGATATGTTGTCTGTACACTTAATATAGGATATGTATTATTTTCTGGTTTCATCTTATAGCTATTCTGTTCATTAATCGTTCATTCATTTTATCAAAGGCGTGTCTTTTGTGTATTGTTAACCATTGTTCACTTACAACTAAATCTCCGTCTTGCCAATGATGGTCATATCTATACTTATCTTGCAAGATATGTTCTTTTAAAAAATCAAATAATGTTTTTGGTATTCCATCCATAATCTGTAAAAATGGAAAGAATAATCCTTTTTGACCATATTCATTTGTGTAAACTAAATTATATACGTTTTCTTTATTGTGATGAACTTGAAATGTAGGGTCATCTGTATAACCACCTTTTTTAAACCCACAAGTAAATTTTATTCTATCACACCACTCTTTGTATTCATCTGTTAAATCTTCATATGCTTTCTTATTATCAATCCAACTTGTCACACTACCCTCTGTTCCTTTTACTGCATATATCCAAACTATTGAACATCTATTTTTTTCACTAGGTTTATTAGCGTGCCAATCTAATTTTTCTTTATGACCAAATAATCCACCCTCTGTAACCTTGACAACACCTGGTACGCCACCCCATTTATCAAACAATTCTTTATGTCTAGGATTATTAAGATTAGGTTTTTCTACTTCACCTATTGTTTCTGCTAACTTTAATTGTTCTTCAGCAGATACTTTTCCTAACTTCTCAACACAAACTAAATCAGTAAATACTTTTTCTCTTGTTATATTCATTTTACAAATAACTTTTCTTTCACTATCTCGTTTACAGGCTTGCCAAATAAATTATTTCTGGTATACTCACAGGTGTTGTGATTCAAATCCAACCAAGGAGTAATTCCTAATACCATATTAATTCTAGGTTGTTTCGTTTCAACTTTTCTAATCATTGTCGGTCTATGTGGCATCCTAGTATTCCACAAATATATTTTACCAATCTCTAATTTATATTGTTTGTCTGACCATTCCATAACATACTCGTCACTTGTTTGTAATGGTATATTAATTCTTAATAATTGACCGGTCGGTTCATCTACGTGCCAACCTTTATCTTTATTTGGTTCTTCACCATATCCAAAAATGTAGGCGACCCGACTTCTTGATATTGGAAAAGTAAATTTATCTAAAAAGAAACCTAGATGTTCTTGTATTGTTTCATCTATTTTACAAAATCCAAAAGTATCATAATAAGTATCTTTCATTTGAGTATGGTCGCCTGTGCCTTTTTCTGCACCATAATATTGTTCTAGTAAAGGCGAGCCCCATACTTGACTATATCTACTTTCGTTTTTGTCAAAGAAATTAGGATTATAAGTTAATCCAAAACCTTTATATTTTTCGTGAGTATGGTGTTTTGTTCTCCAGTTGAATAGACCAACTTTAGATTCTATTTCTTTAACACCTTTTAAGATTTTATCAACTGATGGTAAACCTAACTCTTCAAGTGTAAATTCATACCAACCAAAATCTTTTTGTTTATCGTCTGTACCTTTAAACAGACTTTTCACTTCATTAATGACCATCCTAATATTTATATAAATAGGAGGATGATTAATATAGTATGTACCAGTAAACCTGGTGATGGATTACTTTGTTATAGTTATGAGCATTGTCATTATCTAAACTCAATTGGCATTAAAAGTCAAGTAGTAATTATTACACACCACAATTTTACAATACAAAATTACATAGACTCAATCAATGAGAAATATAAGACCTTTGAAAATGTGGTCTTTAACTCATATTCTCCGACTATGGAAGAAATCACTTTGATTATGGGTAGAAGTATGTTGACTTTATCCTACATCAATAGAAAAGATTATACAAACGACCAANTGTTAACTCTACATNTACTATTTGGTTGCAAACTCATATCTGTTTATTCTGAAAATCACGTCAAAGAATATCCATTAGCTTTAGANCATTACAATCCAAAAGAAGTTTACGACTTATGCGATTATGATGTCTATCCAGTAGGTGTTGGTAAATACTTTCAAAAGATGATTAACTTTAGTATCTATAAACCTGTACAAGAAGATGTGCAATTTGAGTATTTGTTTTTAGGTACTAACAATGTTTACTATGAAGAAATTGATAAACAGATAAAAGAGTGTCCGAATTGTTTTAAGTCTCACGGCATATTAACTTATGATGAAAAATATATTAACAAAGATTATAATAATATATTTGCACCTGTGCCTAATCTATTAGGGTTATTTAACGCTTACGTTTACACAAAGAATTATTATGACCCAGCACCTAGACTCATACAAGAATGTAAATGGTTAGGTAAAAAGATAATATATTTAAGAGATAAAAATATTCAAGACGGTGGTCCTGTTTATATGAAACGACCTGTACCTACGGAAAAGATGTATAAAGAGAACATAAATATTTTAGTAAAATTAATTAAGAGTTTGTAATGAGAAGTCTAAAATTTTTTAATAGAAAAAAAGGCCTAAACATAGACATTACACATAGATGTGCTTTAGAATGTCCTAGGTGTCAAAGACAAACTGCATTTAGAAATAGAGGTAAAAAAGTTTATGGTATAGATATATCTTTAGATGATATTAAAAAGTTAGCTAGACATTATAAGCATTTTGATTTTTGTGGTCAGTTATCAGACCCCGTACACCACCCTAAATTTATAGAAATATTAAGTTATCTAAATTCAGTAAATGTAGGTGTTAGTGTTCACAACGCTTCATCACAAAAACCTATGTCTTGGTACATAAAAGCGTTTCAAGCATATCCAAATGCTAGGTGGGTATTTGGTATTGATGGTCTACCTAATGAAAGCCACATATATAGAGTAAATCAAGATGGCAAGAAGTTATTTAAGGTAATGTTAGAATCTAAAAAGTATTTAATACAACCGCCATATTGGCAATATATAATTTTTAAATATAATCAAGAACATTTAGAACAAGCAAAACAAATAGCTGAAGATAATGATTTAATTTTTATTTTATTACAATCTTCAAGGTGGTTGAATAATAACGACCCATTAATGCCTACAAACGAATATAGAATGGAAAAACCTGAATGAAGTTTAAACCAAAATGTTTATCTGGAAAACAACAAACTGCTGTTAATAACAGAGGTGAATTATTACCTTGTTGTTATTGTGATGAACAATGGGCACTAAAAACACCTCAATTGAAAAGATTAACAGATGTCAGTAAAATTAGTGAAGTTGAAGATATTGAGGAGATATTATTTTCCAAACCTTGGATGAAATTTGAAGAAGATTTAAGAACTGAAAATTGGCCAGAAATACCTGAAATTTGTATTCATCATTGTCAAGAAAGAGAAAACACTAAAATTAAAAAAGAAACNTATCTTTACAAAGATAAAATAGTAGGTAAGCGTGTAGTATGAAGAAGATACTATTAGTAAGTGGTTGTAGTTATACAGACCCAAATTTTTATTCTATTTTCCATCCTGATATGGACTGTAATTGGCCTATGTGGCCAGAATTGTTAGCAGAAAAATTAGATATGGAATGTGTAAATTTAGCAACGTCTGGTGCCGGAAATGAATATATTTACTCAACACTTTTAGATTATATTACACAAAATGATACTAGTAATATTGGTTTAGTAATGGCTGCTTGGTCACAAAATCAAAGAAAAGATTTTCAGAAAGATGATAAATGGACAAATATAAGAGTTGACCAAAATGGTGATGTATATTCTTGGATGAAAAAATCATTAAGATATTATTTAAGTTTTAAATTAGTGTGTGAACAATATAACATAAAATATAAAAGTTTTCAAATGATTAACTCTTACAAAGATGTTTTAGAAGGTTTGCGACCTGGTGAAATAAGCATTACAAATGGTACTTATGACAAAGACTTTAGGTTTAAGTTTGTTGATGATGTGAAGTTGAGTGAAACTAAATTACTTAAAATAATTTCTTCTTATGAAAATTTATTAAGTGAAAACTTTATCGGATGGCCTTTAGATAAAAAATTAGGTGGATTTAATATGAATCAATTTCTTAATGATAATGAAAAAATATCTGAATTAGATAAACATCCTAATGAATCAGGACAAAAAAAGATTATGGAGATACTATATGACAGGTTGGGATAAAGAGTACGAGATATACTCAAAAGAATATTTACAACTTTTTGATAAAGTTATGAGACAAGAACAAGAGACTAATATTGAGTTTCTTGAAAAAAGTATATCAGACAAAATAGGTAGAAAGGCCGTTGTGTGTGCTAGTGGTACAGACGCTTTATTTTTCTCACTATTAAGTTTAGGTATTGGTAAAGGTGATGAAGTATTAACTACCAACTTCTCTTGGATTTCAACTGCAAGTGTCATATCAATGACCGGCGCTACACCTATATTCTGTGATATTGATATATTGTCTTATCATATATCTATGAAGAGNATTGAAGATATGTGTACAGATAATACAAAAGCAATCATATATCCTCATCTATTTGGTAATATGTCAGATACTAGCACAATTAAACAGTTTTGTCAAGCAAAAAAGATACATTTTATTGAGG
>JGI26273J51734_10001430_pt1 | contig 12563 bp, 10 predicted proteins | sample SaaInlV_125m_DNA_FD_51734 | JGI IMG/M metagenome (IMG submission 51734) | reverse complement strand
AGCGCCGCGCGATGCGCGCCTCCGCGTTCGATCGACGCCGCGCGTTCGCGCGCGCGCGCGCGCGCGAGGACGCGCGAACGGACGCGCGCGCGTGCACCGTGCGCGGCGGTTGCGCGGCGCCGGCGGCGCTGACGCTGACGACGCGCGCGACGCGCGGGCGCGCGCGCGACGGCGCGCGCGCGGAGGGGAGACGGGCGAGTAATCGCGCGGTGCCGGACGTCGCGGCGAAAGCGAACGACGCGGGACGAAAGTCGCGGAAGAGGGCGATGACGTGCTACAGGCTCGCGGCGGAGCGCGATAACCCTATAGCGTGCGCGACGCACCTGGTGAAGCCGGCGGTGGCGATGTTCCTCGCGGGCGGCGTCGCCGGTGCGCTGGCGAAGACGTGCACGGCGCCGCTGGATCGGCTGAAGATCATCATGCAGACGTCGGGGGCGTCGAGGGCGAGCGCGGCGAGCGTGGCGGCGGCGGACAAGGGGTTGTTGGCGGCGTTCGTGGCGATCGGAAAGACGGAGGGCGTGGCGGGATATTGGCGAGGAAACGTGCCGCAAGTGGTGCGAATTTTGCCGTATTCGAGCGCGATGCTGTACTCGTACGAAGCGTACAAGAAAAAGTTGACGAATAAGGAAACCGGGGAGTTGGCGGTGCCGGCGCGTTTGCTCGCGGGCGCGGGCGCGGCGTGCACGGCGACCATCGTGACGTACCCTCTCGATATCATTCGCCTTCGATTGAGCGTGGACACGAGTGCGAAGAGCATGGGCGACGTCGCCCGCACCATCTTGGCCAACGAAGGGCCGCTCGGGTTCTTCAAGGGTTTGCGAGCGACGTGCATTTCCATCGCGCCGTACAGCGCGCTCAACTTTTGCGCGTTTGATTTATTCAAAAAGGCGCTCCCGGAAGAAATTCGCAACGAAGCGCAAGGGATCGCCACGGCATCGCTTATGGCGACCGCGTTGGCCACGGGTTCGATGTATCCGCTGGATACTATTCGTCGTCAAATGCAGCTTCAAGGGAGCACGTACGCGAACATGCTCGACGCCGGTCGCGGCATCGTCGCCGCCAACGGCGTCGGTGGTCTCTTCCGCGGTTTCATCCCGAACGCGATGAAAAACATGCCGAACAAGTCCATCCAGCTCACCACGTTCGACGTCCTGAAGAAGGGCATCAGGCGTTCAGAGGTGGAGTACGCCAAAGAGGTCGCTATTTTAGCCGCCGAAAACAAAAAAATCAAGTGATCGTTCGATCGCATCTTTTTCCATTGACCCCCCGACACCGACACCGACTTCTTCACATCGCGTCTTCGCTCTGGCACTCCCATACGCGAGCTGCTCCCGATTCTCGTTCGGTTGTAACACTACGAGAATCCGACGGATTTCTGGAACGCGAGCGCGTCGCGTCGCGTCGAATCGCCTTCGAACGTTCCATCCTCGCTCACCGTCGCACTACAAAATTACACGCGCTCTCGCGCTCTACTACTTACAATCATCCCTGTACTCAAACAACCCGCAATCTCCTCCCCAGGGAAACTGCTCGCGATTGCGAATTCTCAGGTACGAGTACGCCGGGTTCTCGTGCCCGTGTCCGTGCGCCGCGTTGGACAGCGTGTACACCCCGAACCCAGCGCACGCGGGTATGACGAGCATGGAGACGGCGCGCCATTTATTCATCTCCGCTGTTTCATCGCGTCGATCGCGTTTCAGCGCGTCAGTCGCGCGCGCTCGTCGTTTTCGCGCGCGCATCGTCGTCGCGTCGCGATCGTTCGGTTCGCGCGTTCGTTCGTTCGCGCGCGCGACGCACCGATCTCTTCCTCGACGCTCGCGCCGGAGCTCATCGAGCGGGCGCGGGAAATTTGTTCGACGCGTTTGGGCGATCGCGCGGCGCGCGCGACGAGTCGGGCGAGCATGGCGAGCGCGCGTGTGTGCGGGCTGGGGTCGCGCGCGCGCGCGGGGATCGCCGGGTGGGAATCCGAGGTGGGGTGATGGTACAAACCTATGACGAGCTATGGGATCTAATGACGACGCGATCGCGACGATCGCGCGAGGGTGAGAGGGAAAGGACACGACGCGTGACCGGGGACGACGGCGTGGGGCTACTTTTGGACGAGCGACGCGCGCTCGGCGACGTCGACGTCGTCGCCGCGCACGCGAGCGATGACAAAGGGACCGGCGGCGCGCACGTGCGCGGCGGTGCGATATCCCTTGTGCTGGTGGAACTTGAGACAGACGAAGAAAATCAACGTCGTGGCGAAGAAGACGAGGTTGTGCCAAGCCAAACTTTCGAAACTTTTGGCGAAATCAAACATGACGTACACGGCTTTGCCCGTGGCGTAGAATCGATACCAGCAAAAGAAGACGTACGCCTGGACGAAGAGGATGGACCAACCGAAGTCTCGTCGACGCATGGGTAAGGCGCCGAGTAAAAACTCAAGGAGTAAAACGACCATATTCCCGGCGTGTTCGACCAGGCGGTACCACTCGAGGTAGCAATCGGGATAGTTGTCCACGCCCTCGAGCGCCCGGCACATCGGAAACGCGAAGAACGAGTACCACGCTCCAGCGCTCGATAACACGTTAGTCGTCCACGCAACGCCGTACGCGATCACTAAAACATTTGTCAAACCGTCTAATTCCCCCTCTTCTCGCTCAGTTCTATACATGTTCATCCCCAGCGCTCCCTCTAAGATGAACAACAATAAAATCGTCCAGTCGCTCAGGTAGTCGAACCCATCCGTCTTTCGAACCTGCATCGAGTGCTCGTAAACCATGTGATAGCAGAAGAAAAACACCCCGAACGCGAACGTCCCCATTCGTAACGCGAACAGCGCGGCCCTGGTGCGGAGGAAACGCGCGCGAGTCCGTCAGTCAATGTCAATCTTCAAACCGCGCGCTTCGCCGCGGAGGCCAACACCAAACGCGCGAGGCGAACCCGAATTCATCTTCCACGAGGCAACGCGCTCGCTCGCGCGCTCGCTCGAGAAAATGCACTTCACGACGTACTTTGGAACGAATCGCGACGACGAGGAGACGCGCTCGAAGCTCACGTTGGCGACGCCGTCGATTTTCGGCATGGCGATCACGTTGTGCGCAGCCAGGGCGCCCCAAGCGACGACGCTCGTGATGGTCGCCGTCGTCGTCCACTGCGGTGGAGGCTTGCGTATGCGCAGATCATCGAAATCTATGTCATCTTCCTCGAGCTCGGCGCGATCGGGCGCCGCGCGAGGCATTGGAGCGCGGACGCGAGTCGCGCACTGCGGCGCGCGGCGCAGCCGGGAAGGCGGTTGAGGCGTAGGACGTCTACGAAGGCGGTGCGTTCGTTCGCTCGCGTGCTGTGCGTGCTGCGCTAGATAATTAATGATGATGCTACGTCGAAATTATGGTCATCGATCACGCGCGTAAGACCTTGAGCCAGCGGTCGACGACGGCGTCGCTTCCGTACCAGTGAAACTTTGACGGTTCGTCAAACGTGCCGACGGTGGACATCGAGTGCCAGCAGGCGTCGATGACGATCATTTCGGCGCCCTCTAACGCAAGTGCGGCGCAGTTTGGTACGACAGCGTCGCCTTCGACGCCGTCTCCGTCGCCACCGGCGACGACGGCGTAGGAACCGGCTGCATATTTGCCGATGGTTTTCGGCTCCGCCGACGCGTTTCCGACGACGGCGCGTCCCGTGACGCAGACGTACTGAACATCCGGTTCAAAGTACGCGCCGGGCCAAGTATCGTTTACCCATTTAGATGCCCCGCGCGTTGGATCTGACTTCGCATCCTGCGCGTGTGGCGTCCCTAAGCATATCAAACGTCGCACACGCTCGTCCCGCTTCAAGAAATCTCCGGAGCACTCTACCTCGCTCGCATTCATCGCCAGTGCGCCGCCGATGAACGCCCGCGCGAGCCACCCACCGGCAGAGTGCGCGACAATGTCAACGCTCGTCGCTTCAGGGTTCGCTCGCAACGCCTCTTTCACGCACTCGTCGACGCGTTCTAAATACCACCCGTAGCTCTCTCGCGTCGTGCACGCGTTCATCCAAAACCCCTTCGTGAAGATCCCTCGCAAAATCCCCACGAACCAATCTTTTCGCTCGACCTCAGCGACGTGCACGCTGAACCCTCTCGAGCGCAGTGACTTCGCCAGGCTCGCCTCGTCGTTCCCAAGCGCGTCCTCGTAGTCGCTCGAGCAGTTCCCGAACCCGCTCAGCACGACGATCGGATTCGCCGACGCCGACGCTCGCACGCGCGTGTCGTCGCTCGATGCATCACTGACGTCGATGACGTCCGCCGATGCGCGCGTGAGCGTGAGAAACGCGTCCGAACGCGACGCTTTCGCGGCATCCAGACTTTGTCCCAGTCCCAGCGGCGCGCGCCTCGCGAGGGGCGGTTTGCTCGACGCGCGCGCTCGTAACGGCGAGAAAGCGGTGCGCGCGGTCGAGGACAACGCGTCTGACGCGCGCATCGCGGTCGATGGACGCTCGCGCGCGGTGGCGTCGAGCGTCGGCGAGTGAGGTCGGAGTGAAATATCTAAGACTATTTTAAGACTGCGCGTTCAACTGGGCCAATAATTTCGCTTTCTTCTCCGCCAATAGCCGCTCAAGGTCGATGACTTCCTCCTGATCCTCGATGGATTCCTTCTGCTTCTTAGTCGCCGGTTCGTCAGCCTCGGACGCTTCCGGTTCCTCCGCTTCTTCTACGTCTTCATCTGACTCGACAGCTTCGGGCGTCTGTTCGCGTTCGACTTCCACGCGCACGATGTGATTACCGATCTTTTTCCCGTCCTTGATCCCCTTCCCGTCGAGCGTCTTCGTATCCCCACTCTTCGTTTCTTCGTCGAAATACATCGTTTCCACTCCGTGCACGGTCTCGACCTCGAAAAATCCGCCCTCGAGCGCGTCCTTTGCGCTCAGCCTCAGCGTCGACGTCACGTTCAAACCATCTCTCGAGAACACTTTACTAGGCAAAATCCGCACCCTCACGTGTTGCGTGCGACCACTAATGGGTAATCTACTCCCATCCAACACTCCCGCCGGCACATGCACGCGTCCATGAAAGAAATCATCCTTGACGCCATCGCCGCCGCATTTTCGGCACGTCTCGGGCTTCCCGAATCCCCGTCCATCGCACGTTCCACACGTCCCTTGGCTCCCCACCGCTGTTCCTCCCCGATTTGCACACCCCTCGCACTTCAAACACGCCATCCCCACGCCTTGACAGCTCGAGCACAGCAGCTTAAACGGTATCATCGCCAACTTTGTCGTCCCCGTCACGCTCTCCTTAAAGCTCACATTCACCAGCACGTCGTCCCTCTTCGCTCCGTTCAGCTCGCACTTTTGATCGTACGCCGCGCGTGAGACTTCATCCTTGAGCACTTCGTACGCGTTCGCGACGTTTCGAAACCGCACGCGCGCCTCGTCGCGTTCGGCATCCGTTTTCGTCGTTCGGGACACTTTGTCCGGGTGCAATTGCAGCGCGAGTTTCTTATACGCACGCTTGATCTCATCCGTCGTCGCCGCGCTTTGCACGCCCAATATTTCATACGCGTTCATCCCGCTCGCGCCCGCGCTCGTCGACGCCATCGCGCGCTTCGGTGCGTCGATCTCTGCCGACTCGAACGAAAAGCGCGGTCCCGCACACGACGACGCGCGGCATGGCGCAACCGAGCGCGCTTCCGATCGCGAGCGCGGACGTCAAGCGAGAACTCGCGTCGAGCGATGATCGCGTCGTCACCGCCGCGGCGTCCGCGCTCGGTGCGCTCGCCGTGCGCGTGCAGTTGCCGACAGATTTCGCAGCCCTGGTGGATGATTTAATGGACGCGCTCGAACGCGATGGCGCGAAAACGGGGAAGAAAGACGCTAGAAAACTTGCGAGCGTGCTAGCGGCGCTGAGTGGACTGTGCGCGAGCGTAGATGGGGCGCGGGGAAGGGCGCTGGATCGAGGGGCGGCGGCGACGGTGACGCGAGAGGCGCTCGGCGCGAACGAGGACGGTGCGAATGATGAAGAGATGGACGCCGTGCGCGTGAACGCGCTGGATTTCTTTCGATTCTTGCAGCATGATGACGACAGGCGAGGTTTTGAGGCGGTGCGAGGGGATTCGAGATGCATGGCGTTCGTATTGGCGTCGGCGCGCGAGCGAGGGTCGCGCGAGATGGATTTTATGAAGCGCGTCGGCGGCGTGGATTTAGTGGTGAATTTTGCACAGCAAGTGGCGGCAGACGACGAGAAATTTGATGCACTTATTCGTGAGGGCGCGTTTGAGGTGTTCACGCACGCGTTGCTCGCAGATGAGGACGAGGTCACCGTTCGCGGGCTCATCGGACTCGCTTGCGCGCTGCCGAGACGACGGGCGCTGCGCGTCAAACTCGCTGAAGACGGCGAGTGCGTGCGACGGCTCGCGACCCTGATGGGATCATCCACGGATGAAAGTCTCAAGGGCTTCGCCGGGGGTTTGTTCCGAGCCTTAGCGCTCGATCCCGAGACGAAAGGTTTAGTCGAGAAGGCGCTGCGAGAAGGCGGTGCCGGCGTGCTGCAAACAGCTTGATAAACATCGATCCCGGCTCGCCGCCGCCCGATACCGCTCGTATTTGATGTAGTATTCATTTGCCATTGTCTAGGATGTTTCCCGTCGTCGCGCGCGCGTCATCGCCTCACTTCGTCTCTCTCTCGCGGCTCCACTTCACTTCGCGCCTCGCGCTCCGCGCTCGATGCCTCCTCGACGATCGACCCGATCGCGATCGCCCTCGAAAGAGGCGCAAGACGCGATCAACAACGCCGCCGTCGCGTCATCCGCGCGCGCGCCCGCGGAAATGCGTCAAGACGACGCGCAGAATGAAAAAGAAGGCGGCGGCGCGGTGGAATCCATGTCAATCGAAGCGACGAATGCGATGCGTTTAAAGCTCGGTTTAGCGCCCTTGCGCGAAGGAGCGTCGAAGAAAACCCATGACGCGGACGCTTTACGTCGTGATGAGGCGAAAGCGGCGGAAACGGCGGCGCTGGCGGAGAAGATTGCTGCGAGGAAGCGTCAGAGGGAGATTGAAAAGTTGAACGCGGCGACTACAAAGCTCGGCGACGCGGACGATGAGGAGGAAGACGCGGGAGCTTGGTTGGCGAAGAGCAAAACGAAGATGGCGACGAAAGCGCAGGAGTTGGAACGCGCGAAAGCGGCCAAAGTTGCGGCGATGTTCGCGGAGAGGGATGAGGACGCGGAGGCGAGCGCGTCGGAGGAGGAGGACGAGGGGGCGAAGAAATCAAAGTCGGCGGCGTACACGTCGAAGGATTTGCGCGGACTCAAGGTGAGGCACACCGCGGATGAAATTAATGAAGGTCAAGAGGTGGTGTTGACGCTGAAGGATACGAGCGTGTTGGATGATGAGGATGATGAATTAGAAAACGTCTTAATCGCCGAGCGCAAGTCGCGTAAAAAGGCGAGAAAGGAGTCAACGAAGAAGAGTGACGACCCTTTCGGGGAGGGCAAGGATGTGGAGGCCAAGAAAACGGTGTTAGGAAAGTACGACGCTCATGATGAGGATGCGGCAATGGAACTCGACGGTGAGGGTGGCCTCGACGCGGCTGAGGAGAAGCGAAAGGCAGAAATCAAGGCGCGACTCGCCGCCGAACTCTCGGGATTGAAGGGTAAAGCGGAAACCGCGGAAGTTGTCAAGGGTGAGCAAGCTGATTTTCACACCCAAGAAGAGATGCAAGCTAAGTTTGTGAAGCGCGAAAAGAAGAAGAAGATGCGCAAAAAATTGAGAAAGAAGCATATCGATGCTGCGGAGCTCGAGCAAGACGCGCTGGCGCCAGAGTCGAGCGATCTCGGTTCACGACGCTCGCGCGGCGAGTCTAGTGCCGAAGCTAAGGCCACGACTAATGAGAAAGACGCGAAGTTCGCGAATGCGTTGCAAAAAGCTCGTGAAGTGACCGATAAGAAGATTCTCGCTGAACTCGCCGGCGAAGCAGAGGAAGAGGAAGACGACGAGCTCGCTCGTGCGCTCGCAAGGAGCCGGAAGATGGCAAATATTTCGANCAAAGCAGCGCGNTCGGCGCCGGCAGACGTGGTCGCGCAAGTGGCGGCGCGTCGTCAAGCAGATGAGGCGAAGGCTCGAGAGAACGCCGCGAATGTCGCCGACGAATCTCTAGTTTTTACAGACATGTCTGAGTTTGTTCAAGGCATCAACACTCAAGACGACGCGCTCGATGAGGTCTACGACGAAGACGCAGACACTGAGGAAATGCCAGACGTACCGCCGCCGCCACCACCGGGCGGTGAAGACGAGCAGATGGACGATGAAATGCCAGATGTGCCGCCACCGCCACCGCAAGAGGAAGTCGACGCGCACGTTAACATGCCCGTACTCGCGGAAAAGCACGTCGTGCAAAAAGGGTTGGCGAGCACACTCGCTCTTCTCAAAGACAAGGCTCAACTCGATGATGCGCAAAACACGCGCTGGAGTGGGCGCGCCAACGACATGAAGGATCGATTCGACAGACAGCACGTGCTCGAGGCGCACGCCATAGAAGAAAAAGCCGTCGACGGCTACAAGTTCGGTTTCAAGCTCGATAAGTTTGACGAGTTCGGACGGAAGCTCACCCCGAAAGAGGCGTTTAGAGAGCTTTGCCATCGTTTCCACGGCATCGAGCCTGGCAAAATGAAGCGCGAAAAGCGCCTGCGACAATTCCAGGAGGAGCAGCAGCGTCTCAAGGCGTCAAGCGTCATGGACGACCGCATCAAGGACGTACAGCGCGATCAAGCGACGCCTTACGTCGTACTTAGCGGTCACGTGAGGGCTGGACAGGCGAGAAACGCTGATCCAGTGGCGACGATGAAGCGCGAACAGGAATCCGCGCGCGCCACCCCCGCCGCCGCGTCGCGCGGTCCATCATCGGCATCCGGTCTGAAGGCTTCCAACGCGACAAAAGTCTCGTTTGCGATGAAACCATCGAAGAAGTAATCCGTAGCACGCGTCATTAGAATATCACGTGTAGAGCAATTAGTTTGACGTCGCCGCGCGCGCGCCGAGATCGACGCTTCACTCTTCGCCTCGCTCCGATGCCCGCGAAACCGAAATCGCGCGCCAAAGAGCTCGCCGCGCGCGACGACGCAGACGACGGCACCGTCGACGCCGTCGACGCCGGCGCCCTCGATCGCGCGTGCGCTACAATCGCAGAAAAGGTACAACACGCGCGCGGTGCCGACTTTCAACATTCTCACGACGCCGTAGGTCCCGAACGCGCTCGCGAAAGCGCACGATGCCGTCGAAACGCGCGTGGCGACGTCGCTACAAACGGCCGAGGCGGAAGAAACGGGGGCGACGCGCGCGTTGAAGCGAGCGAAGAAGGCTTTGGAACTCTCTCGTCGCGTGTCTGGGAAACTGCGACGAGACGACGGCGTCGAATCGACGGCGACGACTGTGTCAAATGAAATCATAAGAGATCGCTTTGGACACTTGGTGAGCGATTTAAAGGAGAGAATTGAGAAGCAGGTGCGCGCGATCGAGGTTCGCGTGAAGGAATTAGATGATTGATGTAGAGCCGCGTCGCGGCGTCGCGATCGATGCGTGTGCTGTACGATGGAACCAACAACTAAATTGAAACGCTAGCAAGAACTCGCCGCTATTGTTACACAAACGGATATACAGTAGATTGTCGTGATCTAAATACTATTGTGCATGCACCTTTGTCGCGAGAGGCTCGTACCACACCGGCGTGAAGCCAGCCTTGGCTCTGGCCTCGTCGTTGAACGGCGGTTTGAGCGCGCCGTGAAAATACTCACGGACAATCTCATGGAACGCCTTCACCACGCCGCTCTCCTCTGTTTCCGGTTCTTCACCGACATCACCGCCGTCGACTTCCCGGGCGTGCAAATATTTAAACCAGCGCAGCCCCGAAGCGCAGTGCGTGATCTCCTCTGGATAAATGACGGTTTCCAACAACGTCGCCGACGCCTCGTCCCCGTTCCGACGAAACTTCCCGATCGTCTGCGGCAAAACATCCAAACCCCGCGCTTCGTGCACGCAGTGCTCCACCGCGAGCCTCGCCTCGAGCGAATGCGCCGTCTCTTTCGCCGTCCGCCACAGCCCGTCGTGCGCCTCCAGCTCGCCGAATCGCACGACGCCGCACTCGTCCAATCTTCGCGACAACAGCGCGAAATGCCGCCCTTCATCCGCCGCGAGCTCGACGAAATCATCATAAAACTCTTTCGGCATATTTCGAGCCACACCGAACCGCTGAATCGCGTCCCAGGCCAAGAGCATCGCCCAGCTCTCTATGCTCGCGAGCGAGTGCAAAATCGCCGAGCGCGACTGCGCCGTCCCGCCGTTCCCGATCCGTCGCGTCTGCCCTGGATCCACCACGCGCGATATCTCTCGCACGGGATCATCGACGACGTTCTCCGTGTCCTCACGCGCGTACGACGTCGTCGTCGTCGCGTCGTCGTCGTCACCGAACCACCACCGGTGCGTTTCCGCCGTCATCACCGCCTTCTTCGCGCACGACGGCTCGAGCATCACGCACCGCGCGCGATGCACGAGCTCGCGCACTCTGCGCGCTTCGTCCTCCGTCATCGCGCGCGCGGTCGGCGCGCGGTCGGCGCGCGGTCGGCGCGCGTCGTCCAATGGCGAACCCGTCGGCGCCGCTTCAAATCGCGACGCGTCGACGCGCGCGACCCGAAATGCCGCCGCGCGTGAAGAAAATCAAGCGCGAGTACGCCGACGCCGATGCCGGCGACGCGGACTACGACGCGGTGTCCTCGGGCGAGGACGACGCGGCGGAGATCACGATGAAGATTACGAAGAAGAAGCGGGCGCCCAAAAAAGTTAAAACGGACGACGGCGACGCCGAGGGCGGCGCGCGGGTCAAGGCGAAGGACGAGAACGCGCCGCAGAAGATCGGTTTCGACATCACCGCCGGACCGATTCAGGACGAGGGATTGCACGCGAAGTATAACGCGATGAATCTGGACGAGCTGAAGCAGTACATGAAGATGAATCGAATGCCGAGCAGCGAGGTGGGACAGAAGAATAAACGAATCGTGTATAAAAAGGCGGATCTCGTGGCGCACTGCGTGGATGGGGAGAAGTGGGGACGGTATCCGTTGTGTCCGAATTGTGGGAAACGAGGGACGACGACGCTGCGGGTGACGTACGCGGATGAGAATCACGGAGGGCAGGGAACGTGGAAGTGCGTCGGGTACTACGATACGGTTTTGCAGAGCGTGACGCGGTGCTCGTTTAATTACAAGGAAGACAAGGATGCACCGCGGGAGCGATTGCCGTGGCGTAAGCCCGGAGATGAGATGTCGGACGACGAGCAAGATGACGTGCAGGCGGGGATGGACAAGCCCGTGGTGTTTCCGGACGACATGCACGCGATGGCGCCGATGGAGATGTCGAAGAAGATGGTGGAGATTTGCCGCGAGCACGGGTTGCAGTTACCCAAGGCGGAGAACGAAGCTTTACGAGAGTGCTACACTAAGCTCCAGGCGTCGATGAATTACGACGACGAATACGACATCAAAACTGCGTTCAATTTGCTCAAGGAGGCGTACCCGCCGTTGACCAAGGAGCAACAAGCCGGCGGCGCCGACGCGAAGAATCCCGCGAATACGAAGCTGTGCCAAGCGCTCGAAGCCATCTTCCAAGCCGCGAAGACCTCACCCGAAGAACCGATGAAGTCGGCCTCGTATCGCAAAGCCGCACAGTCCATCCGTGAGATTGATTTCGAAGTCACGAGTGGCATCGCGATTAGCAAAGGCAAACTCAAGGTGCCAAACGTCGGCCCGTCGCTCGGCGCGCAAATCGAGTTTTGGATCAAGAATGGCTACTTCGAGCGCATGGAATACTACGAACGAGGAGAAATCCCGCCGTCGTCGAAGAAATGAACACGAACATGACGCAAAGCGCGCGCTTTAATCTACAATACGGTACAACAAAAATCTCCTAGCGATGAAACGAAACGAAACGAGTCCTCGACCATCAAGCGCCTCCATCGAAACTCTTCGCCGCGTGCGTCCTCAACATCTCCAATCGATGTTGGGACAAATCGACGAGCAACGACTTTTTCATCTCATCCCAATCGAATTCGTCGCCAAACTCTCGTCGCACCTCGATGACTCTCGTCGCCGCCAGTCGCACGTCCGCGTCCTCGCTTCGCATCAAACTTTCGATAAACTCGCTTCCCGTCCCCACCAGCGGCGTCGTTTCCATCTGCTTCAGCATCGCCGCCGTGACGGAGCTCTGATTGACGTCCTCCGAGCACTCGTTGCCCTGTCCGTCGAGCTGCGCCATGACGATTCTGACGCCCACGAGCGTGTGCAGCCTGGAAATCATCTCCTTCGCCTTGTCCCGCGGGTCGTACCCGCACGCCGTCGCGTACTCGTCCGCGCTCGAAGACGCTCGCGCGCGGCGACGCCTTCGCGCGCCGCGCGGCGCGACGACGACGCGCGCGGCGACGGTGGACGCCATTCGCGCGCGCGTCGAAGAGTGTCGTCGCGCTCATGTCCCGCGCGTGCGCGTCGTCGCGCGTCGCGCTCGCGCGCGCGTCGCGCGCACCGACGCGCAAACGCGCGCTCAACCGCTCGACG
>JGI26273J51734_10001428_pt1 | contig 12564 bp, 10 predicted proteins | sample SaaInlV_125m_DNA_FD_51734 | JGI IMG/M metagenome (IMG submission 51734) | reverse complement strand
CCTGCTGACGGTTCGACAAAGATGTTCACTTGCAACGATGGAAGCGAAGTGGAATGGGCAACTCTCAACAACGGTAATGGCGATTGTCCAACATTGGAAGACGAAGGCGTTCTCAACCACTACACACTCCAGATGAATGTATATGATGATGCAGGAACACCACTTTCATCGATTGAATCCACAATCTGCGACTCGTGGTTGTGCGATGAAAACCCTGAATGGGCCACCTCTTGGTCCGAAGACAGCGGCGTAGCCATCCCGTCAACATACGGAGAAGCGACCATGTGCATGACAGCATCAATCAGCGAAACAGGGGCCTCGTCTCCACTTGTTGAATTATCTGAAATGTGCAATTATCAATGGATTGGCCCTGAATTTGGTTATTCTGATCTGTATGAAAATGAACAAATGAGCCTTCGCTACGATTTGGCCGTATACGATTGGTCTAGTTACGAAGGTGCGACAGTGACCTACTCGCTGATGGACCCGAACCAAAACCAACTTGATTCTGGAACGATGACCATTGACGGATCAGACAGCTCATACACTGTGGAAGGCAACATCGANGTACTTGAAGTGGGCGAATATTGCCTCATGACAGAAATCACCCAAGACGGAGCCACAACCCCGTACGTTTCGGAAACGCGTTGCACGATGATTGAAGAGTCAGATGATGAAGTCAGCGACCGTGTTGCGGCTGTTGTCGAAGCCCTTGCAGATTCTGGACTTGAGGATGTACTCGAGCAATTCGGTATGAACCTTGAAGACCGTCTCGAGGACGTTGAACCGTTCGAAGAATTCCCTTACGACGATGGTATGTGGTCTCCAATGTGGAGTAATGAACATGCAGCAATGGTCGGAGTTGGCGTTTACGTCATGAACGACGATGGCGCATACACTCTTGCCGGACCAGAGACCCAAGGATATACCGACGACGCTCCAGCAAAACTCAGTATCCGTTACCTGACCGGAGNTGATGCGAACGCTGCAACCAATGGCATGGAAGAAGCTACAACAATCGCAGATATCGTCAATGTAGATGACCACGACCTCGGTGCAATCGAANAAGATCTCATCGAAGCAGGAGTTGATGTGAGCAACCTCACTCTACCTGAAACAGGAACATCGACTGGAACAGATGGTGGCGACAACCCTACCCCTCCGACTGCTGAAGAACTTGCAGAAGAATCTGGCTTAGACTTGCCGTTCTTATCCCCAATCTCAATGGTTGCGGTCATCGTTCTTGCAGGCGTTGTTTCTGGTAGCCGCCGAGACCTCAGTTCAGACGAGAACGAAGAGTGATTGAATCCTCAAGTACGAGGGGTGTGTGGGCAAATCATGGCCCTTCGCCCCCCTCACAGCCGTGTAGGAGATGGTGCGCGAATTTTGGGGACCGTCCTCATCACTCTCCATTTGTTTTTATCGGCTTGGCTGGTGATTCAATTTGAAGGTCAATACANTGAAGGTCAGCCGGCTCCAACCAAAGTCAAGGCTTTAGTGGCTATCGATAAGGAGCAAACGCTCATCGATGTCGAGATGGAAAATGCTACATCTTTCTTGTTGTATATGTTGTTCAGAGATTACGATGAACCAGTAAATGCTTCTCAACAAAACATTACCCAAGACAACTCGGACGACGAAACCCCCTCATCAGAATCTGAGGATGAAGGTGAAACGATTGAATGGCTCAAACATGGACGCAATGCGACCCTTTTTTCATTGGTTTTACTCTGCGTAACCGAATGTCTTGTCGTTGCTGGGATTCGATTCAAAGCTGCATTACGCGCAGTAACGCTTGCATTGGCTATTGCTTGTTTTCTCGTGATCATGCCTGCATCCTATGTTCTTGACTTGACTGGGTACGATGGAGGTGACGAAGATGAGGAAGAAGCGGATGGCAATGAGCAAGGAACGCTTGCAGATGAGACATTTGTCGCTCAAACAGAGGAAGGCGCTTTAGCCCACCGTCAAAGTAACGTCAAACAGTCGCTTTTACCCACCGGAATTCGATTTGATATGATGTTCAGTGGCTATGACCTGGGATTGGTAGAGCCTGAGAATTATTCTTCAATGCGCAGTGAGCCGCCTCAGGCGAATGAATCGGATGCAGATTCCTTTGTTGAATTCCAATCCACACTCGATCTAACCTACGGAAAAAATATCCCTTATTTGTCTTTGATACCTTTGATGTGGATTTTATTACCATCTAAGCCGAGAGATTTTGAGGCCACGCCGGAAATAGAGGAAGAGTAATTCCCCAATTTCAAGGATTTTGATATTTCCCATTCGATTCACTTAACACCCCCTCCTTGTAGGGTCTAACATGTCTCTAGCCCCAACTGATTATGACTTCGGCGTCGCATCGAATTATTCCTTTGCTACAACCATCACCTGTGCCAATGAAGATGCACGCAAAATGTTCGTCGAAGGCTTTGGCCATATGTTGAACTACAACCACGAACAAGCAATTGCATGTTTCAGCAAAGTTACCGAACTTGACCCTACGTGCGCTATGGCGTGGTGGGGTATTGCATACTGTGTCTCATCCAACTACAACTGGAGTCCAGGACTTGGTTCGGGTCACGACTCAATCCAAACCGCAGTTTCCCTCAAAGATGGATGTACAGAACTTGAGCAAGACCTGATCGACGCATTAGCACAGCGCCATTCTGCTGAAGCGCGTGATGCTGCAGACCCAACAGTCCTCAATATGGGTAACGATCCAGAACTGAATGTTGCCTTCGCCAAAGCAATGGAACCTCTTTATCGCAAATACAGCGGCAACTTGGATGTTGCTGCAATTTACGTCGAGGCTCTCATGAACCTGAAAGCATGGCAGCTGTGGGACAAGAACGTCGCTACCGGCGAAATCACTCCTGCTGACGACAACACTTTGCTATTAGTGAAGGTCATGGAAGATGCGTTTGAAAACGTGGAAGGAGCAAAAGAACACGTGGCTTTGTGCCACCTTTACTGCCATGCTTTGGAACTCTCTCCTTTCCCTGAGCGCGCCCTCCCAGCAGCCGATGTATTGCGCACGGTAATGCCGGGACTGGGTCACCTCGTCCACATGCCTTCCCACATCGATGCATGGGTTGGACAGTGGAAAGAGGCTGTGGAATGCAATATTGCAGCAGTTGAAGCCGATGACCGATATGTTGAACTGAGTGGAAATGAATCTCAGTTCTACAAATTTTACCGAATGCACAACCACCACTTTGTGGTATGGTGTGCTATGTTTGAGGGACAGTACGAAGTCGCAATGAAATATGCACGCAAGGCGGTGGATACACTTCCTGCTGGTGATGAAAACTCTGGGGTCCAGTTCATGCTTGCTGGCGTCATTCCAATGGGGGCTATCTTCCTTGAGTCCTACGTGACTATGCCATGGCACGTCATGATTCGCTTTGGAAAGTGGGACGAAATCCTTGCTGAACCAATGTACGACGACAAAGATGTATTCCCTGCTACAATCGCAACCCAGCATTACGCCCGAGGAGTTGCCTTTGCATCCAAGGGAATGGTTCCTGAAGCGGAAGCAGAACAGGTCCTCTTTGATGAGGCCCTTCAGAACCCTGCTCTTGCTGGACGTGTGCTTCACAACAATTTGATGTACCAAGATCCAAGCGACGGACCTTGTATTCTGCTCGTGAATGCAGCTGTATTGGCTGGTGAAATTGAATACCGTAAACAATTCCTCGCAAAGGAGCGTGGAGAGGCTTCCGACTTTACCGTAGCCTTTGACCATCTTCGCCGTGGCGTTGACCTTTCGCTCAATCTTGCCTACAACGAACCTTGGGGCCAAATGCAACCTGTGCGACATATTCTTGGTGCACTCCTGCACGAGCAAGGTGAGTTTGAAGAAGCGGAAGCAGTTTATCGAGCCGACATCAAACTCTGGAAAGACAACATGTGGGGTCTCCTAGGACTCAAACTCTGTCTCGAAGCTCGCGGCGATGCTCCTGAAGAACTCGCCGAGGTGACTGCATTGTTCAACGAACGCAGTTCTCGTGCTGATATCGTTCCTGCAAAGACTTGCTTCTGCGCACAAGACAGCATCGAAAAGACCTGCTGTGACTGAGCAAGCCTTCACTGAGGACATTAGCAATCTAAGTCAGCGTAAGCGGATTGGTAGAACATTAGGCCCGTGGGTCTTGTGGGCCTTCAGTTCGTTGTATGGTGACCCCGTGATCTTCGAGATAGCCAACGCCGTTCTCACCCATAAACCCGCCATCAACGATGACGACTTGAGATATACCCGCATGGTGAATCAATTTCGCGCACATCATACAGGGTTCACCCGTAACGATAAGCCATGCCTTGTTTGTTGAAACTCCGTTGGCTGCAGCATTACAAATCAAATTCATTTCAGCGTGATGGCATCCAATCTCTACCCGAGTCCCAGAAGTGATGTTCATGGTATCTCGCAAACATTCCTCGCCACCACACAAGCGGCCTCCACCGCGAGGCCCGCCGTTGTATCCGTCCATCAGGACAACGTTACGTTCAGGGTCAACAAGGAGGGCACCAAAGGTACGCCGAGGACAATTTGATGCTTCGGCAAGGGCAAGACACTGTTGAATTCGGATTGCGAGATGCTTTTCCTTCATTGGCTCACCAAATGCTCACACCAGCCGCACTTCTATCAGTTCTTCGCTACGAAACTTAGGTCATCATTCGAATCAATTCCGAGAGATGTTAACACGTTCCCNTGCATGTAAAGCGAACCAATCGAGACAAGAAGGGTAGATTGGTCGTAGGCATCTTGTGCGTGTTCTACTGCACTTCTAGGATTTGAATGGGTGGACAAATGAGTCCCAAGTGGAGAAAACCATGGTTTGAGTTCAGCGACAGGAACAGCAGGATATCGGCCTCCTTGAGGCTCACTTAGAATGATTTCAACCGGGGGATTTGATGTGCAGAGGTTGAGAACATAGGACAATGTATCTTCCAAATCAACTTGAGGAGAAGTTCCAAACAGGAGAACCCAGTTCCCACTTTGAATTTCAGGCCTCAGACAAAGTTCCTGNACAGCTCGCTTCAAACCACTTGGGTTATGTGCTCCGTCAAGAAGAACATGGGGTTTTGAANGCTGTTGNGATTTTATGAATTGCATCCGCGCAGGCCAGACGCAGTTGCTGGTATCGGGTTCCAACTGAGCATTNACCACATCGAGGTACGGCCAAATTGCGTTAACCAACAGTTTGGATTCGTCCCGAAACGAAGTACCTGTTGGAATATCTACGAGAACAAGTTCAGCGGGACCAATTGATTCCTCTAGGTGTNCCATTCCTGCATTCCGAGCANATTCTNTGATGGTTTCCAAGACATCTTTGTGTTCCGGTGTGCGAACGATTAACGGACGGCCAGCCCGTGCAATTGCAGCNTTTTCACGAGCAATGTCAGTTTGATGGGTTCCAAGAATATCAGTATGTTCAAGAGAAATTGATGTCAACATGCAAACATCAGCATTGGAAACACGTGTTGCGTCCAAACGCCCGCCTAGACCAGTTTCAAGAACGAGCACCTCAACTTCTGCTTCGCTCGCAACAACAAGNGCAGCAAGGAAGGTTACTTCAAAAAAAGTGACGGTGATGTCATGCTCCAGAGTTGCAAGNCGGACTCTCTCAAGAGCCCGATCCATGACATCGGATTGAATCGGAACCCCGTTTATGCGAATGCGTTCTTCAATACGAACCAAATGTGGAGAGGAAAATAAAAGATTAGAAATTCCTTGATTCGACAATGCTGTACAAAGCATTGCACAAGCCGTCCCTTTGCCGTTGCTCCCTGCGACGTGAACCGTTGTCAGCGAAGAGGTTGGAAGGCAAAGGGCTTCAACAGCATTTGCCGTGTTGGTCAGGCCTAGAGCCATGCCGAGATGTTTGGTCGCTTCCAACCAACTCCGAACCGGTATTTGGCCCACCATGGTCCTTGCAGTCGGTTGTCTTCCATAGCCTCTTTCCTTCGGCTTCTTGTGTGTCCTACAAACGCGAGGCTGATATGAGAGAGAGACCTCGCAGAGTCATGACCGATGAGGCTAATGTGAAGGGCTCGCCTCGCCAAAGCGAACGGTTCGCGCAAGTTGAGGACGAACTCAGAAAGGAAGATACCCTTGTTGAGCTCCTCAAAGAACAGTGGGTNGGGATGACGGCGATGGCCGGTATGTTCGTTGTAACCATCGCCTTAGCCAGTTTCATCCGCCCGTATTATGACGTTGGTGAACTCAAAGCATTTGGCTCATCAGGAGCAAGTCAGGTTCGATATGTCGCCATAGAACTCTTTGCGATTTTCATGTTCACCGCATTAATTATCCTGCTTGCGAAATACAAGAAGGATTACATCATCAAATACGGAATGATGGTTGTATTGACTCTTGCTCTCCTGTACAGTACAATCCCTCTTGCCCACGTCGCACTTCTTGACTTCGACCCTGTACCGTTTGAAATGGACCAACAGGATACCATTGANGGNGATTATTTGGGGNCTTGGGGTGATGATGGTTTCGTTACTGCTACCCTCATTCGTGAAGATGTCGGCATGAACGTAACCGTTTCAGCATGGAGCGTATCTTCGGGAATGGAAGAGCCTGTCTGGACAATGACGCACAACCATTCTCTCAATGAGCCAGACTCAAGGCTAAGAATGGCAACATCCGACGATGTACTCACGTTCACCAGTGGCCCTTGGGTTTGGACTGTTGATGCTNNAACCGGNGAACTCATACAATCCTATGCTTGCTTTGAGGTTGATGAAAACGGAATGGAACAACCCATTACATCAATGATCACAGGATGTGCGCTTGCCGTCAAAACAAGTGATGCAATGTATTTGTTTAACACAGCATCCGAAGTGATACGCTTCAATACCTTCGAAGAGTATCCAGGGAACCTTACCTANCAAGCCAAATGGTACGTACCATCCATTGATTTCAAAAACGGAATTTTGCATGCAGAACTCCTCAGTGACACCCTCTTGTTCCTCGCTACGCCCTCAGCCACCGGTGTTCTTCACCTGGACGAATACGGCTCGGTTAACGACCCACTTACTCCCCAAATTGGAAATGATATACGAATGGCCTACCTCCAAAACAGCACCTCAGGATTCACATCAACTGCCGTTGGCATCTCTCCATTTGCGGCCTCAAACGCTTCGTCACTACCCGATGACCAACGAATGCTCATTCTGGGAGAGGAGAACGGAGATATTACAGGAATTGAATGGAACGGCTCCGCTGTGTCCAGCGAAGAGTTCGTAATTCAAGATAGGATGATGCTCAATTCCCTGGTTGAAAGTGTATCGTCGGTTCAAATCATTGACTGGGATGCTAACGGTTACTCTGACCTTGTAGTAACTGGAGAAAACAACGCTTACTTCCTTTACGGCACCTCTTTGGCGAATGTGGGCTCTTTCCCGGTATCTGCTGATTCCACTTTGACCTTACTCAGTGCAGAACCAAACGCAGAACAGTTGCTTTCCCTCACGTTAGACGAGACCGACCTTGTAATTGATTTGCAATCGGGGTCATTGGAAGAGGACATGTTTCCCTTAATTGGTTTACAATTGAGAACTGGACCAACCATGATTGGACTAGCAATAACCGCTATTCTCATGATTTTACTCTACGTCCATAGCGAATGGTATGTCGTCAATACGACTGGCGTCTTGTTGGGTGCTGGTGTTTGTGCTCTACTCGGTGTCAGTTTTGAACCACCGATGGCCATACTCTTCATGATTCTCGCAGCGGTCTACGACGCATGGGCCGTGTACAAATCCAAACACATGCTCGACCTTGCAGACACAATGATTGGCCTACGCCTACCGATCCTTCTCGTCGCACCTCAAGATACCAACTACTCATTGATTGAGGAAACTGAAAATACTCCGACAAAGCGAGTAATCTCTGATAAAGTTCAGACCAAGCGCAAGAAAAAACCCTCAACTGAAGCCATGTTCATGGGTCTTGGAGACATCATTTTCCCAGGTATGCTCGTTCTTTCAGCCTTACAGTACCTCGACCCCAGTGCAGCAACCCAAGTAGCGATATCCACGCTCATCGGTGGTCTAGTCGGGTATTTCGCTCTCATGAGCTACGTTGCTCGTGGGAAAGCCCAAGCTGGACTTCCACTCCTTAACGGTGGAGCCATTATGGGCTACTTCATCGGTGGTTTCCTGTTTTTAGGAAATGAAATCCTTCAATTCAATATCTCGTGGTGACCAACATGTTAGACATGCAACTCTTTCGCGAACATCCAGAACGAATCCGAGCGGACCATGCCAAGCGTGGTATTCCACAGGATAAGATAGACAAGGTCATCCAACTTGACCAAGACTGGCGAAATTCTCTCCATGAAACAGACCAGTTACGCCGTGAAAAGAATGAGGCTGCCCGAGGCATTGGGGCGGCAAAAAAAGCAGGAGATAATGAGGCTGCTCAAGCCATTCTGGCCCAAGTAGCAGACTTAGGCAGTAAGATCGCTGCAATGGAAGCCAAAACCAACGAGGCCATGGCCCTGCGGGATAGTATCAGAATGTCAATTCCCAATATTCTACATACTGATGTCCCTGAAGGAGCCGATGAATCCGGCAATACGGTCCACGGTGTTCACGGCACAAAGCCTGAGTTTGATTTTGACGTCAGAACTCACAATGAATTGATCGAAATGAACCGATGGGTTGACCTGAAGCGGGCGGCAAAAATTACCGGAAGTCGGTTCTTTTTCCTCAAAGGAGACCTTGCCCGACTTGAGTTCGCCCTCCAGCATTATGCTGTAGAATTTTTGCAGCAACGTGATTTCACCTTTGTTCAGCCTCCTGTGATGATGAACCGTGAAGCCTACGAGGGCGTGACGGACCTCGCTGATTTTGAAACTGTGATGTATGGGGTGGAGCCAGATAATTTCTACATGATCGCAACCTCAGAACATCCTCTTACAGCCATGTACATGGACGAAACCATTCACGAAGACATGCTCCCACTGCGCATGGTTGGTGTTTCATCTTGTTTCCGTAGGGAAGTGGGAAGTCACGGTCAATCTGACCTGGGAATATGGAGAGTTCACCAATTCACAAAAATTGAACAAGTCATCATCGCAAAGCCCGAAGACTCTTGGGCACTCCATGAAGAACTGCTCAGCAATTGTGTTGATTTGTGGAACAGTTTAGACATTCATTATGAAATCGTCAACATNTGCACNGGAGATATGGGCACAGTTGCTGCAAAGAAGTACGATTTGGAGGCATGGATTCCTGGAGCGGCCCAGTACAAGGAAATCGTCTCTTGCTCAAATTGCACCGATTATCAAGCGAACCGATTGTCCATTCGTTACGGTCAACCTGGACATCCGAATCAACCGATTGCACATACACTCAATTCAACTGCGGTTGCAACATCACGAGCATTAGTTGCAATCATGGAACAAAATCAACTCGAAGATGGCAGAGTGCGTATTCCAGAAGTTCTCCAACCCTTCATGGGCGGGCAGACGATATTGGAACCTTGTACATGGGGATGAAACAATGAAACAATCAATTCAGACTTTTTTTGTCCTGACATTGTTCCTTCTTACACCTCTATCGGGTTGTTTTGGAGAAGATGATGAAGAAAACACTGTTGCTCAATTGAAAATTGATGACACCCAAGCGATGACAGCGCAACGAGGGCAATATTACACATTGTTGGTTGAAAGTACCGTAGATTGGACCATCAGTCGCTCTCCTGGTGCATTTTTCCAAGATGAATTCGGAGTGCTGAGAGATGATGTCAATTACACCCTCCCTGCAACTCAAACCAACATCACAATGCTCATCTTGGATTCAGAACGAGACACTGTAGAACTAAACATTTCTGCTGGAGACCAAATGTGGAACACGACACTCGTTCTTGAGGATAGTCAAGAATTGATGTTGGTTGATGGGCGTAGAGCCTACGACACCATCGATATGCTCACCTCTTCATACAACAACCGTTGGTGCGGTTCAGCCTCAGTTCATGAAGGAGGCGCAGCATACGAGGCAGCTGCTGAAGCAATGGCCGAGAACATGAGAGGAATGGGCTTTGACTTTGTTGAAGTAACACGATACGATGATGACCCAGACCAGCTCAATGTGGTAGGCTACAATTATGGTCGCGTGAATCCAGACGAGTACATTGTCATCGGAGGCCATTTTGACATTGCCTACGTCTTCACGCCACCTGGCGGTGGAACCAATGAAGGGGCTAACGATGACACATCCGGTTCAACCGTATCTCTAGAAATGGCTCAAGCCCTCGCACAGATGGAATTTGACCATACCGTCGTAGCAGCCCTTTGGGCTTGTGAAGAAGAGGGGCTTCTCGGCTCTCTTGCATACGTATCCCACCTGCCAGAGAATGTCTCTGTCAAGGCCTACATGAATTTTGATATGGTTTCTCTAAATTACCCAATCGTACCCCGAAGTGAGCCGCTCATTGGGCCCGGTGGAGAAATATTCTCGGCAACACGGTACGATTGGAGCATCGATATTGCAGGAGCCAGTGATGAAAACATGAACCGAATGCATGACTGGGTTGGACAAACCATTGAGGACGACCTCGCATACAAGCCTACAGAAGGGAACCCGATTATGTGGAACATTGCTGAATCCTGTGCCTCTGACCACTGTGCGTTCTTCTCAGAAGGCTATCCAACCTTCAATTTCTTCAGCCCTGGTGGAGAAATTTCCTTCTGGCAGGAGTGGCACTCTCCTTCAGATACTCTTGAATTTATGACTGCAAAAGCGGGAGGCGAGGAAGAAATGGCTAGTGGATTCAACAGCCTTGTGTGGTCCTCACTTGACCTGTTTATACGAGTAGATAATGCCGAGGATTTCCACGGCACATGGAAGGAATGATCATTCCGTAGTGATTGCAACACGGGTTACAAAGAGCCCAATCAGGCAACCCAGCGGTGCGACCATCATGCTGAGAAACAAGACCGGCATGCTGACAAAAATGGATTGCTTTGCTTCCATCAGGCGCTCCCATGTCCAGCGACCTGCTAGTAAATCAAAGGCAAGGAAGTGAAGCCAACCGATGAGAATGACCCTTTCGTCCGAAAACATCTCAATTACAATGTCTGGAGTCGGCATCTCGCTGCTTAAGGCAAGAAGNATAGAAGGAAGATTTGGTATGACTGCTATCGTATAGGCGAGCAAAAGAGGGGCTAAAAAGAGCCATTCATTGCTCATCATTTGTTTCGTACGTTCGTGTTGAGGTGCAAACCACATCATCAACCAAAACGGAAGTATATACAAGCTGGAGAACCAAAACAGCACATCGATTGTCGTCGTCATTGAATCCCTTCTTGTTGGGTCATGATGTTCAATGCTTCCTCTAAAACAGAGGTGTTGGCCCAATATTTGCTGGATGTCCATGCTATGCCGCCCTCGCTGTCAATGACTTGCAGGGTGGGCGTTACCGGTTCCCCAAAGGCAGTGAACAAACCGACGTCTGTCATGCGACCTGTTTCTCGGTCGATAACTGTGGTTGAAGCATCAGGGACAAGAACTGGCCATGGAGCATAATGCTCACTTGAATTGCTACCATAGCGGCGTTCCATATCTTCACTCGTCTCAAACTCAGGGTAACGATGTACGGAGATAATCGTGGTCGTGTTTGAGATGTTTCCGGCGTTAAGTTCGCTTCGTATGAGATCGGTCCAATCATGGCAGCCACTGCAACCTGATGCGACCCAAAGCATGAGAATAGGTCCGTCGAAACTGTTACGTAAATCGTGCTGGCTTCCCAAGTCTTCTACTCGGTCCAATGTTGGAGCGCTGAACGATATTTTTGAGGGAATGGGAGTGGATTCTGTAGACTCATTAGACTCCATTGCATCCATTTCCAAGGGTGCCGTACAACCCGCAAGAACAAGAATGCTAATCACACACAAGACAAGGACTACGATGTTCTTCATGGTTCTAATTTAGTCCTTGACTATTTGAAGCGGTGTTCTCACCAAGGAAACATAAGTACCCAATAGATACCATCCCANAAGGTACATTGAATCGAGAGCATGACTGAACCGATGACAACACGGTTGGCATGCGGTAGAGTCTCACGGGAAGACCAAGCAAGGACTCCAAATCCAACAGAGGCAATACCTGCCGTCACCAAAAGACCGATCGTAACTACTGTCAACAAGAGGCTTGGCCCTTCGAGGTGCATACGAGTTGCATCTATCCAGAGCATGGACGGAATGAGAAACGCTGCGTAGAGAAGGAGCAATCTTTGTGTTCCTTTTCCATCTGGTTCACGGCCAGGCCATTGAAGCGTTGCCACTTCATCTTCGCTCCATCCGAAGAAAAACTGGTACCACATCAGCAGGTATCCCACCGCTGCAACAAACATCCACGGTACAATGAACTGCTGCATTGATGAAGACACNCCCCCCCAGTAATCNAGAGGGTCATTTACNGCATTNACNCCACGNATNTAGGAAAGTANGATCAACGGNCCCGTGAAAAAGGAAAACCAAAACACAGTCTTTCTGTTCATTCCTCGCTTCCTCCGTGATTTTTTGCAGAAAGGGCGGCTGTTCGACG
>JGI26273J51734_10001425_pt1 | contig 12582 bp, 8 predicted proteins | sample SaaInlV_125m_DNA_FD_51734 | JGI IMG/M metagenome (IMG submission 51734) | reverse complement strand
GTCGGATGCCGACGAATCGCGAAGCCTCCGGATCGGCGCGGCTCGTGGAAGAGATCTCGTCCGACGACGTCGCGCCGACGTCCGAGTCCGAGTCCGCGCTCGCGCTGCTCGCGTGCGCGGCGCACGGCGCGCTCGGCGACGGCGACGTCCCGAGGTGGTCGAACGCGCGACTGAGCGCGCTCGCGGCGGAGACGTACGACGACGGATTCAAAGCCAGAGGTCCCGACGCCGTGATCGATAGTTTTTTGGAGGCGTACGGGCGCGCGGACGCGCCGGCGGCGCCGGCGGCGTCGTTCGGGGCGAACGCGGAGTCGGACGCGCGCGCCGCGGAGATCGCGGCGCGGCAACTGTCGTGGTGCTTGGAGCGAGACGAGTTGTATCTGGGAAGCCCGTCGAGGACGCGCGAGGTCGTGGCGGTCGCGATGCCGCGCGTGTTGAGAGCGTTGGATTACCCGTCGGAAGGGGTGAGGACGAGCGGCGCGATGTCGGCGAGGGCGCTGTCGAGGCGCGCGACGGGATTCGATTGGCGCGCGGGACCGGGCGCCGTGTTGCTCGACGCGTGTCGGTCCGCATTGATAGGCGCGAGCGCGGAGGTTTGGCCGCACGCCTTGGACGTCGCGTGCGCGTTGACGGGCGTCGTCGCGAGGGACGCGGGAATCGAGGAATATCGCAAGACGTTCTCGCGAGCCATCGACTGCGCGCGCTTGCGCGGGACGGAGACGGCGTACGCCGCGCCGCTGCTCGCGTCGTTTCCGAATTTGATTCGCGACGCGAAGGCGTGCGTCGCGGTGCACCTCGATCGTTTGCTCCCGCTTTTGTGCGCGTACATGCAATCGCACAAGGACGACGTCGCCGTCGGCGCGGCGTCGCTCGTCGCGCTCGTCGTCGAAAACGCCTGGCCGCGCGCGCGCGCGCACTGCGAGTCGATGTGGCCGCACGTGAAGCGCGCGTACGCCGAAGCGGACGGTCGATCGGCGGTGAGCTGCGATAAATTACGCGCCGAGCTCGAACGCGTCGTCGAACTCGTGCAACTCGCGGCGGGAGGGGAATTCACGCGAGTGTGGAAGAGCGACGAAGACGTTCCGGCGCACGCCGTCGGTTTGGTTCGATTCCTCGCCGCGCTCCCGGCGACGCGCGCGTAGCTCAGACGAACCACCACCACCGCCCTGTACATCATACTGTAACATACTACTAGCGCGTACAAGTGTAATTACAACTGCCCGACTGATTGCCGGTGAAACGGGGGCGCTCGATTCGACGCGTCGCGTCACTCGTGCAGCAATTTCAAGTTTAAATTCGGAAATCCGCTCGCGCCCTTGTGCTTTGCGAACAAGCGCGCCACCTCGCGGTAATACGCCGCGTGAGCGATCTCAACGTCGCTCTCCCTCGCTCGTCCCGCGTCATCGGGCTCGGGAAGCGACATCGGGTCGCCGACGACGAACGTGAGCGGCACTCGGGCCGGAATCGGGAGAATGCCGAGGTAGCCCACCGCTAAAAGCGGCGTCGCGACGCGAAAGCGTCTGTACAAATATCGACCGGGGTGCCGCAAGAGATTGCGCCAGCTGCTACTCTCGCCGAAACACACGACGGGCACGAGACGCGCTTTTTCTTCGATGGCGAGTCGAACGAACCCGCGATGTTTCGTGCAGAGCGTGATGGTCTCCTCCTTCAATCCGCCGACGTGCTCGCACATCTCGCCCTGACCGCCCGGACACACGACGACCGCGCGCTCGTGACGAAGCGTCGAACGAAATATTTCTTGCGACACGCTGCGCACGCCCAACCACGCGGCGAGCTCTCGCACGAACGGCGCCTTGAAAAGAACGCTCGCTGCCAACGTCACGGGCTTGACGTTTTCAAAGCGACGACCAAACTGAGGTAAAAAGTGAAACCACACGGCGCCCGCCGGAATGAGCGAGTGCGGGTGATAGGCAAAGACGAGAGGCGTCGAGCCCACGCCGTGCGCGCCGTCGTGAATCATGCGCACGCTCCCGTGCCACGCCTTCGCCGCGCCCTCTATCCATCGCGACGACCACGCTCGAAACGCGTCCCACTTCCGGCGCCCGCGCTCGAGATCGCGCTGCAAGAAATACGTGCTCGCGTACAGAACAACGATGGACGCCAGCGCTCCCGACGACCCGAGCGCGTACACCGTCGCCAGCGTCGCGAAAATCACCGCGTGTGGCGCGTGCAACACGTGCGCGATGGACAACAGCGTCGCGACGCGCGCGACGTCTCTAAAATCCAAACCTTCCCTTCCCCTCGCCGCGCCTCGCCCCGCCTCGCCCTCGTCCTGGACGTCGAAGAACGCCAGCGACGCCGCCACCGCCGCCTCGCTCGCGACGCTCAGTCCCAGGCTCGTCCAACTCAGCGCCGCCACCGCCAGTCGCCGCTCGCGCGTCCCGTCGTCCCTCGCGTCCCTCGCGTCTCGCCACACCAGCGTCCCGCACGCCATCACGCACGCCAGCGACGCGCTCGCCAGCGTCCATCCGATCGCTTGCGCCAGCGTGAACCTCCACGATCGTCCTCGCGCGAACGGTTGCCACGCGCGCCATCCTCGTCCTCCGAACAGCGCGCCACCGACGCCAAAGTTCGTGATCGCCACCGCGAGCAGGCACGCGAGCGCGCCCGCGGACGGCGCGCGCCAATCGATCGCCGCGTCCGCGGGCGCGCGCATCGACCGCTCGCGCGTCGACGTGTGCGCGGCGTTCCGATTCCGATTCGATTCCGACTCGATTCGATTCGATTCGATTCGCGCGCGTCGCGTCGCGACGGACGCACACGGCGCCGCGCGGGCGCGCCGCGCGGGCGCGACGGCGACGACCTCGCGCGCGATCGCGCGATGGCCGTCGACGAGGACGACGACGAGGACGCGCGCGACGAGGACGGATCGATCGCGAACTCGGACGCGCTCGAGACGCGACGACGGAGGACGCGCGACGACGACGACGGGACGACGACGACGAGGACGACGACGACGATGGACGCGCGGATGCGGCGCGCGAGGCGCGAGCACGAGAAAATCGCGCGAACGTACGCGGAGGCGCACGAGAACGTGGGGACGAGGGAAAACGGGACGACGCGCGACGCCGACGCGCTGCGAAGGGAACGCGTCAAGACGAGTCATCTGATAGCCAAGGTGAACGAAACGAAAGTCGGCGCGAACGCGACGCTGGTGAGAAGGAAGGAGTATTTAGACCGGATGATCGCGAACGCGGAGGAACGGGAGGCGTTGATGGAGGACGGCGGATCGGAGGCGCGAGGCGGAGGCGCGGCGACGACGACGACGCGCCGGGACGCGCCGCAGGAATGGACGACGATGGGGCAGATGGCGGAGAGAAAGTCGCCGGCGAAGTCGCTGAGGGAGCGCGATGCGAGAGATTTCCAGCCGGAAAAGTATAGATTTGACGACGAAAAGGCGTCGCCGAGCGCGGCGGAGGCTGTCAACGGGTTGAGCAGAGCGTTGGACGACATAGACGGAGATTTAGGGTCGATGTCGTCTCTGTCGCCCGATAGATATCCAGGACGAAAAGAAACGGCGAGTTGGGACACGTTAGCGCGACAACCGACGTCGCACGGCAGTAGACAGTTGGACGCCGCGCTCGGGCGCGCGGGGGCTCCCGAGGCGAAGTCGACGCCGACGACGATTTCGACGTACTTTAAGAAGAGCGCGNGTGCGACGCAGNCGACGACGACGACCGCCGCTGTGGACGATTTCGCCGCTGCTGCGACCGACAAGAGTCGCGAGCGTCTGCCGATGTCGCCGCCGCCGCCCAAGCGTCGAGCAAAGTCGACGCGCGGCGACCCGGCGTCTCCCATGGTGGTGGATCTTCTGGAGACGAGCGACGAGGAGAACCCGTTGGAGAACGAGTCAAGAGGGGTGCAAAGCTTGGATCCAGTGAGTCTTACGAGCGAGAATGGTGAAATTCGCCGATCGACGCGCTCGAGTAGGTATCGCTCGCTGCAGAACACCGTCGGCAACTTGGCGACGGATTACCCAGACTCGAAGACGAAGGGGTCGGTGCAAATCACTCTCGGCGACTTGGAGCACCTCAGAGACGGCGAGATGCTGAACGATCAGTGCGTGGACTTTTATTTGAAGTACATTCAAGTGGAAATGTTGGGCGCGAACGCGTTTGAGATATTAGACAAGGTGCACATTTTTAACAGCTTTTTCTATCAAAAGCTCGCGCAAAAGCACGATAGAGATCGAAGCAACGTCGACGCCGCGACGGCATCGCACGCACGCGTGAAGAATTGGACCAAGGGTGTGGATATCTTTACGAAAAGTTTTCTCATGATTCCCGTGCACAGCAATTTGCATTGGTCTTTAGTCATCGTTTGCTATCCAAACGGTACTGATGAGCGCCAACCGATGATGCTCCATCTCGACAGCATGACGCAACATGGCGGGCACAACTCAGAAGTCGTGTCGAAGACGGTCCGGCGTTACCTGAGCAAAGAATGGAAAACGCAAAAGGGCGACGACACTGAATCAAAATTCGACGCTCGATACATGCCAACGTATCGCGTCAATGTTCCGAGACAAAACAATGGTTGCGACTGCGGCGTTTTCATTTTGGCCTTTCTCGAAAAGTTTTTAACCGAACAACCCGAGATTTTGAAGAAGAGCGATGTTCAACGCGCGGCGCAAAAGCGCTCGTTTGGAATGGACGATGCGGGCAAGTTTCTACGAAAGAACTGGTTTCCCAACGAGTTCGTGGACGAATTGCGCGCCAAGTTGAGTCTCCTCGTCATCCAGCGCATTCAGGCTTCGCTCGCGGAAAACGACGCGTCAAAGCTCATTCTCAACGCGGCAAATGAAGAGCAAATGAAAGACTATGAGCATCGGCAGTGGCGAACGAAACAAGCGGTTTCAAAGGCTGAGCGTGACCGTAAGAAGAGAATGGAAGCCATGGAAGCGGAGCGAAGACGCAAGCTCGAGCCGCAAGACCTCTCTGACGACGACGCCAAAACCAAAGCCTCCGACGCCAAGGATGTAGACTTTGAGATTTCTCGCGAAGTCAGGGTGAAGAAACAGCCGACGAAGACTAGGCAGACGCAGATATTCTCGGGATCGCACTGGAACAAGGCGAGAGAGAAAGAACCCGTGCGCGAGGAGACTCGCGACGAGAAGCCATTCGAACCCTTCGCGGGCCCGTCGTACAAAATCGGGCGACACACGCGCGCGCGTGCGCCTTCTCCGAGCGCTGATTGGACGAGCGGAACGACCCGTCCCAAGTATGGTAACGCCAACCTTTTGAAACGAGCGGAACGATCGCGAGCGAAGCAAAACGGGGAAGAGGAACGGAGTGCCGCCGACGACGAATCCCCGGGCCAGGCCAAGGCGAAGCTCAACGACGCGAATGAAAAACTTTCCGAGAGAATCAAGGGGATGACGTCTCGAGTGTTCTCGACGAAATAGAAAGAAACGCGCGCCAAGCATTCAGCGAGCGATGTTTACGCGGCGCTCGTCCTAGCGATAGATATGTGATTGATGATTGACGTTGTTTGACGCGACGCCCGCCACACGTCGCCTCGCCATGCGCGCCGTCCTCCAACGCCTCGCGTCTCGCGCGATCCTCCGCGCCGGACCCGCGCGCAGGCCGCTCGATCGTGCGCTCGCATCGTCATCGTCCTCAGACGATCCCGCGCGCGCGATGCGCCCCATGCCCGAAGGCGCCGCGCCCGTCGTCGACGAAGACATGCCCAAACAGGATGAGGAAGAACTTCGACGACGACGCGCGCAGGCGCTGAAATCGTGGCTGGAGGATGAGTTGGGAACCGAGAAGACGGCGCTCATGGCGGTGTTGGCGAAACACCGGGTGCAGATACCCGGAGGGGGGGACGAGGCGAAGGCGCTGCTGGAGGAGTTGTTGGAGTGGAAAGCCGAGGGCGTCGTAAACGCGCGTTCGACGGACGCCGCGGATTAGACTTGATTAGGAGTTGTGAATTGATTAGCTAGTGACTCTACATACAATCTACGACGATCGCGTCCTACGCGATCGATGGGTGCTCGACGCGATGTTGGGGCGCGTGAGCGTACAAGGTGGTGCGTTGAAGCGGAACGCGGCCGGCGGCTTCGATGATTCGACACATTTCGCGCGCGTCGATTTCTTGCCCAAACGTCGCACCCGCGGCGCGAGTGATGGATTCATTCATGAGTGTACCGCCCATATCGCTGCATCCAGCGTGCAGGAGAAGTGAGGCGAGCTCGGGACCCATTTTTACCCAGCTCGCCTGAATGTTCGTGATTCCCGCCGGTCCCAGCACGAGACGCGCGACGGCGTGCATCAGGATGCACTCGCGCAGCGTTGGACCTTTACGAGACGCGCCGAAACGATACGTCGGCGCCTCGAAATGCACGAAAGGTAGTGGTACGAACTCCGTGAATCCACCCGTCTTGAGATGCAAATCGCGAATGGAGACGAGATGTCGCGCCCACGCGCGCGGGCCGTCGGCGTCAATGTGACCGAACATGATGGTGCTCGTCGTTGGCACGCCCACAAAGTGAGCGTCTTCGACGACATCGAGCCATTCTTTCGCGGTGAGTTTATCTGGACAGAGTGTTTCGCGAACTTGGTCGTCCAAAACCTCGGCAGCAGTACCTGGGAGCGATCCCAGCCCTGCATCCTTGAGTTTACGCAAGTATTCGCGAGCGCTCAGACCGAGAGTCTGCGCTCCGTGAGCNATTTCGAGCGGTGAAAAGGCGTGAATGTGTATGTCCGGTGCCCCTCGTTTCGCAGCTCTGATAAAAGCCATATAATCTTCGCCTGTGAACGAGGGATGAATGCCGCCTTGCATGCAGACTTCGCTCGCACCACGCTCCCAAGCCTCGGCCGTTCGCCTTGCGACTTCGTCCAAGTCGAGCAGGTACGGCGAACCGCGAAGTTCTTCTGCAGCCTTTCCCTTGGAAAACGAACAAAACGTGCACGCCAACGTGCAGATATTCGTATAGTTAATGTTTCTATTGTTCACAAACGTAACGGTATCACCACACTGCTGCTCTCGCAAAGTATTCGCGGCCTCGCACACCTTGTCGAAATCGGCGCCTCTCGCTTGTAAGCACGTCACGATGTCGTCCAACTCATAGTTTCCGTCCACTATGGCGGCTATGGCGGCCAGAACTTCGCTCGATATACGTCTCTTGGTACCACGACAAGGAACAGAGCCATTCACGCCGACGATATCCACAAACTCTTTCTTTTCATCATCCGGACGTCCTGGCGACCATGTCGTACCGCGAACGAGAAACTCGCTGTCGGCGAGTTTGCGAAGATACGGCGAAACTTTGTCGTCAAGCCAAACTGCGGATCCCCCGACGCTCACTCGATCATCGTCTACCCTCAAGTACTTAGGGTGCACTGGCAGTCTCGGGACGAGCGCGAAACCTTCATCGGCGCACACGGTGGCGAGCTCTTCTATGTGCGGCCATGGCGCCTCGGCGTTGACGTGGTCCGGCGTGACGCCCGGAGAGATTCCTCCCCAATCATTCGCACCGGCGCGCAAAAGGGCGCGCCAGCCAGCCTCTTCGCCTGGTGTAAGATTCGGTGGCGCCTGTATAATCATGTCTGCGCCAAAAATTAGGCGAGCTGCGCTCACCGTCCACGTCAACTCTTCCAGCGGAGGATTTGGAAAATCAGCCATCGCGGTGCCGGGTTTCGATAAGAAATTCTGTATGATGAGCTCTTGAATGTGTCCGTGCTTGGCATGTACATCGCGAAGCGCCAGAAGTGCATCGATACGCTCTTCGCGAGTCTCGCCGATCCCAATCAATAATCCAGACGTGAACGGGATGCGCTCCTCTCCCGCGAGCTCGATGCACCGCAGGCGCGTCTTCGGTCGCTTTGTCTCACACCCGTCGTGCGCCATTCCCGGCCCCAATAACCGCTCGCTCGTCGTCTCCAACATCAACCCTTGCGACGCGCTCACGCGTCGTAGCATCATCAACTCGTCTCTCGTCAACACACCCGCGTTTACGTGCGGCAACAACCCCGTCTCTCGCAACACCGCCTCGCACGCCTTTGCCGCGTACTCCGCCGTGCTCGCGCATCCCAACTCCCTCAATCCCTCTCGCGCATCCTCCCGCGTCGCCTCGGGTCGATCACCAAACGTCAACAAACACTCCGTCGCCCCCGCCGCCGCGCCTCGTCGCGCCACGTCGACGATTTCCTCGAGCGTCATGTACACGCGCTTTCCAGCCGCGCTCGGTTCGTAGTCGACGAACGCGCAGTATCCGCACGAGTCCCGACACGCGCGCGTGAGCGGAACGAACACCTTGGGCGAGTACGTCACGACGTTCGCATTCGTCGTTCGCGGCGACGACGACGACGCGTCCCGGTTGAGGCGTCGGACGTCGTCGAGTAAATCATCAGCCGACTTTGTCACCAAGGCGTAGGCGGCGACGTCGTCGAGGACGGCGACGCGCGCGACGGCTGCGCGAGGACGGTGATGCGCGCGTTGGACGCGCGCGCGTGCGCGCCACGCGCGAGGACGCGCGACGTCGGCGAGCGTCTCGCGCATGAAGACGACGACGCGCGGCGGTCTGGCGCCCGGGCTTCGGGCGAGTCGGACGCCGGCGCGGGCGCGGGCTCGAAAATGTGTAAATGTACAGTTACAACCCTTCGAGGGCGATGGACGCGCGCGACACCACTTCGATGGCTTCGCCTAATCCTTTCGTCGTCTTCATCAGATCCATGGCTTTGCGCACGAGCTCGTGGGCGGTAAATTTTCTGGCTGGAAGCTTTCGAGCGACGAGCTGCATCAAGTCGTCGTTCTTTTTGCACGCCATGACCTGCGAACGCATGCTCACCAAAGCCGCGGCGACGACGTGCAGGAACAGTCTCGCGCCACCTCCTGCGAGTGTGCCGTTGGCTCTGGATGTGGGTTCGTGATCGCCGCCGGCAATCAACATGTCCCACAAAAGACCAATCTCGGCGTCGGCGAGTTCTCGCGACATCAACACGACGACGGGTCTAAAAGCAAACATGCACTCCTGCGCGTTGAGAAACTTCAAGTGCTTATGCAGAGGTGGATCTGCAATTCTAATTATCTCACTCAGCACTCGCAATCGATCGCTCACGCCCTCTTGACCTTTCGACGCCGACGGCGCGCTCTCGTGCGGATTGATGAGAAAGTGACATCGATACGAACCTCCCATGAATTTCGCAAAGCACCAAAACGCCTCGGACTCGTTACTAATATCGCGAAGAAATACCGCGGCTAAATCGTTCATTCCTTGCGTATAGCCTATCACTGGATCCAAAATAGCGTACGCCTCCAGAATTCTCGTCAAGCGTTGACGTTGCGCCAGTCTCCATTCCATCTTCAATTCGTCTTCGTCGTCGCCGCTCAGGATCCCGCTCTCCCAATCCCGCGCGAACGTACCGTAGGTGAACGTCGTCCGCGGCGCGTCTGCAGCGATGATCCTCGACGCCTCAGTGAACGATGCGAGATCGCTCGGCAAATTCGCCAATCCTTTGACCGGTTTTGTCAGCCACCCCTCCAGCTCTGCGCATCGCCTTAGAAACTCGCCGTATTGCTCGCGTCTCGATCGTTTCCCTTGCTCGTGCTCCACGCTCGTGTTCGAGCATTTCCGCACCCCAAGCAACACCGGCCACACCTCCGCTCGCAACGAGTGCGGAATTCCTCCATCGAGCGCGCCTTTGCGCACTTCCGCGAGCGACGCGATGCGTCCGTCTTGGTCCGTCGCCGCGTACCACGTCTCGTGCGCGAGCTTTTTCTTCTTCATCGATCCACCGCGCGCGTCTCGGGCAAAGTAAGACGCGTACACCGACGCGCTCGCGAGGGCGAGAGCGAGACCAGTGCTCGCGACGGCGGCACTCGCGAGCGCAACCTTCAAGGCGCGCGAATCTTCGGACGCCATGGCGACGGTGGTGGATTACCGTTGGCGACACAAACTTTTGCGATGACGCGAGCGTGGGGGCGCGCGCGACGCGATGCGACGCGCGAGGTCGATGTGGCGATGACCTCGACGCCTCAAAGCGCTTCTCGGTGTCCAGCGTCGAGGGAAGGCGTCGATATGTGCGGCGACGGCTCGCGGTACGTTCTGTCAAGTACAGCGCTAGACTACTACGTTCTACGCATCGGTTCGGCGTCGAGAGGACAGCTTAAAGATTGATTGGATTGACCCGTAACGCGAATACCGCCGCGCATCGGTCCGGGCTCGACGGTGCCGAAGCGTTCCGCGAATATTTCGGGAAGCGGCATGGCGCCGACGCGCTCGTTCGGGGACACCCACATTCGGACGAGGTGCCTCGGCTCGGCGCCTTCGTTTTTGAAGGCGCTTCGAGCGTGTAAAGTGGTGTGATTATGAAGCCATTGAATATCACCCGGTTCAAGGGTCATGTCCAGACGCAATTCGTCCGAACACGCGAGCGCGTCCAAATGATCGAGCGCCGCGGTTTGCGTTTTACTCAACTCAACGCCCGTCAGCGCCACCGCGGAGTTGATGAATGAACGGTCGTATATTGCCGCGCACCTGCCTTCGTGCGCGTGAAAAATAGGTATTTTATACGTCGCTTCCTTGCCGACCGGAATTTCTCCTTTGCGCGAGACGATGAACTCTTTTTGAAGCGTGGCCGCGCTTTCCGGAAAGCGCTCGACGAGAGCGTTCCAAATCGCCACCGAAGACGTCACCTGACTGTGCCCCCCTTCCGTCGCTTGACTCAGACAAAGTAATCCCACGATATCCGCAGAATCAGTGTGATACGGTTGCGCTGCACTCGTCGTGTATAAACGCGTGAGCGGATCGTTCGGATCGCCCCCAAGGTCTTTCACGTGGCCCACGACGTGCCCCAGTTTGTTTTGCGGCACGCACGTGCCCATGTACCGACCCATGGCGTAAAACGCCGCGCAGCGCTCCCAACTAGAATATCTATGCACGGGAAAATTTCGCATCAGGGCAAAACCTCGCCCGTGGACGAGCTCTCGTCCCATGTCTTCGAGCGTCGGCCCGAGCGTCGGCAGAGAAAAGTTTTCTGGACCGAGTTCGACGATTTCCCGCACCCCGTTCGCCTTGGCGCGCGCTAAGGCGTCGTCAATCTCCCGCACGTGTTCATGCGAAAGCTCAATCGTCCACTCGTACGACCGCTGCGCCATATCGGGCCCGCGCCACGCCCCATCGAACGTTTCGAGTGCGCTCGCCGATGGTTCAGCTAACGCCGAGGCGCGACTTTCGAGGCGCCTACGCGCGAAACGCGATCGCGTCGGTGGTCTCGCGGCGACGAATGACGATGAATTACTTGTCGTCGTCGTCGTCGTCGTCTGCGCACGCGAGCGCATATCGCACGCGACGCGCATTCCTCAGTCGAGGGGCGGCGAGGCGCGCTCTGTCGACGAAACCGCGCGCGACGCGACGAGTCATTTCGACGAGCGGTGATTTAACCAAACAAATATCCATTTGTCACATTTGCACTAATTCCACTCACTACGCGGTTCTCTCGACGCACGTCGCCCATCGCGGTTCTAAACCGAGAGGCGCTACGCCTGTCCCAAACGCCCCAAAAGTCGACTGAACGACCTTACGCCTCCGTCGCGACAGCGGTCGTGTAGATGTGCTGCTTGGAGTGAAGGACGAGCGGCTTGATCAAACCCTTCGCCAAAAGGATGGCGATACCCTTGCGCGCGAGGGAGCACGTGATGCGAAGGCGATCGCACAAGATGGAAATAGTAATCATCTTGTACTTCGGCACCTCGGCGAGGAGCTTGTCGTACGTGGACTGCGAGATTTAAAGCGAACGCATCAGTCAGTCACGAGTTCGCGCGCCGCGTCAACGCGTCGTCATCCTCATTGCCATCCTTTGAGCGCGCATCGTTCGTCGTCACCGCGCGTCGCCCTCGTTCAAAGACGTCTCGCGCGCGCGCCGCGCCGCGCCTAGGGCTTGGTCCTCCGTCCCGCCATCGCCCGCGCCTTCGTCCGAGCTTCACCGTCGATCGCACGCACCTGTTCGAACAACACTTGGTTGTTGGCCTTCTCCTTCATCTTCCCCTTGGACCATTTCTATCGTTCGCGAACACGATTCGTCGTCGTCGTCAGTCCTCCGTCCTCGCGTCGATCGCCCGCGCGCGCCCCGCGCCATCGTCGCGCCGCGCGCGTCGCCCTCGATCGCGCTCGATCGAGCGCGACGCCGGTCCCGGACGCATTAAAATCCCACCGCCGTCCGTTCGCCCGCCGATCGCCGCGCCGGCGCGTCCGCGCCGACGCCCCGCGACGCGCGCGTCCCGTCTCGTTCGTCTTTAGGGTCTCCGCGGATCGCGCCTCGCCGTCGCGCGCGCGCACCTTGGCCTTCTTCTTCCCGCCGGCCATGGCCTTGGCGGCCTTGGCGGCCTTCGATTCGGGGGCTTTAGGCGGCATGTCTTCGCTCTACGTCCGTCGTGCGCGCGCGCGTGGGAAAGGCGGTTCGCGCGCGTCGCGCCTCGCCCGCGAGGCCGGCGCGGCCGATGGTTCGTGTTTGGTCTCGCGATCCGTCGATCGCGCGCGCGACGCTCGATCGTCGCCGCGTCGATCGCGCGCGGCGCGTCGACCTCGACGCGTCGATCGATCGACCGCATCGTCGATCG
>JGI26273J51734_10001417_pt1 | contig 12607 bp, 7 predicted proteins | sample SaaInlV_125m_DNA_FD_51734 | JGI IMG/M metagenome (IMG submission 51734) | reverse complement strand
CGCGACGCGCGACGCGCGCGACGCGCTCAACGCGCGTTCGAGCGCGTCGACGCGCGCGCGTCGACGCGCGACGCGACGCGGGCGCGACGCGCGCGCGCGGTGAATTCGCATTCGGTTGGAACGCGGGACGATGCGCGGCGCGCCGCCGTCGCCGTCGTGGTACGGCGCGCACGCGGCGTGCGCGACGCGCGATGGTGGTTTAGTCTACGCGTCGGATAAGGCGGTGTGCGTGCTGGACGGGGAGACGGGCGCGGTGCGAGGACTCGTGGGGACGAAGGCGCGGGCGCTCGCGGTGTGCGCGGCGACGACGAGCGAGACGCGGGAGGGCGAGGACGACGAGGGAGGAGGCGCGCGCGAGGTCGTCGTGTGCGGGTGCGCGGATAAGGTTTTGAGGACGCTCGACGCGCGCGCGATGGCGTTCGTGGGGAAGACGATGACGGGAGGACATAAACACGAGGTGACGGCGACGTGCGCGCGGGGCGCGGGCGAAGTCGCGAGCGGATGTCGAGACGGGACGGTGGCGGTCTGGCGCGTGCTGGGGAACGGATCGCCGACGTGCGCGTACAAAGCGATCGATGGACCGATCACGTGCATGGCCGCGGTTGGGGACGTGATCGCGGTGGGAGGGGCGAATGGGACGGTGTGCGCGCTCAACGCGAGGAGCGGCGCGACGCATCGCGTGGCGGCGAGCGGATACGGGGAGATCACGTCGCTCGCGTGGACGACGGGTGGCGTGAGAGAGGGAGAGACGAAGGATCTTTTAGCTGTGGGTAGTCGAGAGAGACGAGTGACGATATGGGCCTTGGAGGGTGACAAGCTCGTGAACACGCACGAGTTGAGATTGCCGAAACCAAAGGCGGCGCTGAGCGAAGCGCAACGCGGTCGCGTGTGGGTCGCCGTCGCGTGGTCGCCGCGCGCGAGCCGTGATGACAACGGTGACAATGAGTGCGTGGAATTAGTTACGTCTGGGCAAGGTGGGGATTTGCTTTCGTGGCGCGTACCTTTGAAATTCGGCGACGGCGTGGAAGAAGTGACGGAGGCGAAAACGTTTGGGCCGAGAGACGTCGCGCACACTCGAACGGTGTTCACCATCGATATTGCCGACGACACGTGTTGGAGTACGAGTTTAGATAGGAAAGTAGCGTGTTGGGACTTGGAGACGGTCGAGCAGCGGTGGTCTTTCACCGCACTCGGTGGATACGTGTATGATTTAGCGACGGACGCCGAAGATCCATTCGCGGTGGCCATCGCGTGCGGCGATGGAACCGTGCACGGGTGGGATCTGTCTCCCACGCTGTCCAGTGGGTTAGGAGAGTCACTTCTTTGGAAAGGGATTCCAAACACAAAAGTCACAGCTATCGCGCGGAAGCCGCGAAGCGAAGTCGTAGCGTTCGGCCTCGACGACGGACGCGTCGGATGCTTTGACGTGACAACCGGAAAGTTTGCGTGCTACCCCGAGTGTCACGGTGCATCGGTACGCGCACTGCAGTGGTTTGAAATATGCAACGTCGGTGAAGAGTCTGGCACGTTCACGCTCACGAGTTTGGGTGCGGATGGGTCGTTGTGGCGGTGGATGGAAACATTCGACCCGGCGTCGTGCGACACGAAAAAATCTGGCATAGTCGACGCGCGGAAATTCGGCAAGTACCTCGACTTGGCACGCCTGTGCGGTGGAGAAACCGCGAAGGATACTCGAAGCATCGAAGCATTCGACTATTCAAGTGTTTTCGGGCGATTTGCGATCGGCTGGTCAGACGGTGAATTGAGCGCGCATGATTTTGGTGAAGAAAAGTGGCGCCGGCGAGAACACAGTAAGAGCGTTTCTCGCGTGAAATGGCATCCTGAATGCGACGACGATGCGAGCGACTTCACCGCTTGGCTCGCCACTTCTTCAACGAGTGGAAGTGTCATCATACATGGTGTAGGTGGTGATGTTATTTGCGCGCTTCCACGTGCCGCGGTCTACGACATTGCGTGGTCGCAACAAAAGAGCGTCGCGCTTTTGGCGTGCGCTCTCCACGGCGCCATCAAAGTTTGGCGCATCGATAAGACTGTGAATGAATTTCATCCGGTGAATATCGCGGTACTGCGTGGCCATTTTGGCAAGGTGATGTGTGTACAGTTTGCGACGCACGATGACGAGACGATCATCAGCGGGGGCGACGATAAAACTTTCCGAGTGTGGCGTTACAAGGATGACGAGCACGCGCCGCGCGAAAACGAAACGCCGGCGAATAAGGACTCAGCCGCGGTGGTCGATGAAAACGCAGCGTGCGAGTCGCCTACAAAGTCGTCGAAGACACAAAAACCGTGTGTGGTGAAGACGAAAAAGGTTAGATCGAGCGGTCTCAGTGGGGCGTTGCTCAAGCCGTCGCACGAGGAAAGCACGCCAACAGGAATACGCGCGAGCCAGGAAGCCGTCGTCGCTCTTGCTCGTCGCGCGTACAAAGGCGCCAACGATCCGTTGAGCGCAAACGAATTGAAGTATGGACCGAGTGGCTTGGGTTTGTATGAAGACGCCGACGCGGCGATGGCGCTGCTGATGAACGAGGCCAGGCTCGCATCGGATGAAAATCCGTCGACGCACGAAATCGAGCGCGCGGTGGCGCTGCACATGTATCGAGGCGATTACGCACACGCCGCGGCGACAGTCTTGCAAGCGAGCGAGGCGCCAATTTCACACGAGCTCATGTCGCTCTTTGTCGGCGGTGGATACGACGTGTGGTCCATCGTAGCTGCCGCGCAACGCGAGCGATTAGAAATCGCGGGCGAGCATCAGCTCGCGGCGATGGTATCGCTGTCCTTGCACGACGTGCGAGGCGCGATTCAGACACTCAGACGTGGCGGTTTGGTTCGAGATGCCGCCGCACTCGCCGCCGCCAGACTCTTACCGACGGACGAACTATTACTCGATACGAGACGAGAGCTCGCCGCCGTGGAAGAAACGCGCGGAGGGATGGAGTCCGCCGCCAAGGCGCACATCTCCATCCGCGCTCCCGCCGCCGCAGTTCGCGCGCTCATTCGCGCCGACGCCGGCGGCGCGCTCGCCGCCGCCAATCTCGCCCTCGAGTGTGGTTTAACCGGTCCACAGGAACGTCGAACCATCGTTCGAGCCGCCCTCGAGCTCGCCGAGACCGACGATTTCGATCGCGCCGTCGCGATGCTCGCCGACCTCGCCGAGATTCTCCGGCGCCGAGATTCCGACGTCGCCGTGACCGACGCCATCACCGCCGCCACCGCGCCCGATTCTCGCGTCGCCGTCGAGCTCACGCGGCGCCTTCGCGCCCTCGAGCTCGACGCGTAGTTCTCGCGTCGCCGACGCGACGCGACGCGTGTAGCAGCCCAAACCAACCGTCCCCAGTAACCGTCAATCCCGCCGCGTCACATCGAGCCGCGCGCCTCGCCGACGCCGAAGCGCGCGCGACGCCGAAGCGCGCGCGAAGCGCGACGACGCGCGCGAGGCGACGCGCGACGTCGCGCGACGCCGACGTCGGCCCGGCGGCGGCGCCGCAGATGCCGGTGACCTCGTACCGGAGCGCGAGCGCCGAACTCCTGGACGCCGATCTCGTCGCGCGCGCGCGGACGTGCGACGCGCGCGCGTTTAACGCGTTCGTGAACGCGCTGGAGTCGCTGCGAGAGCGATGCGCGAGGGATGGAACGTGGTCGGAGACGCTGGCGGCGGCGAGGTGCCTGAAAGCCGCGGGCGCGGGATTCCCAGTCGACGTCCATGATGTGGAACGCGCGTTCTACGTCTCGGAGGCGTTCGCGAGGGAGTGCGTGGGGGTGGATGATGAGTGCGCGCACGAGTGGTGCGTTGGATTGTGCGCGCTGATTGATCGATACGGGGAGGATTTGGGCGGCGTCGTATGCCACTGGGAGCCGATGTTCGCGCGCGTGGAAACGTTTTTGCAGAGCGATGCGAAAGCGTATTCGGGATATGGATCGTGTAGTGCCACTCGTGCGCGTTACATGACTCTCGTGCGAAAGTGCCGGCGGTTTTTCCCGGATGGCGCGGCGAGAGCGATTTGGGAGCGCGTGGCGGAGGATTGTCGAGCGACGGAGGACGCGAAATGCTTCGCCGGTTTAGGATTGCTACATTTGTTTACGCCGTGCATGCAAATGTCGACACCGTGTAGTGATGAATTGTTTTTCGTAGAGATGATGAATGGGGAGTGGGTGACGCTGTCGCATGCGTTAGGATCGAGTAGTTTCTGGACGTCGGGTTGGATTTCGATGTTTTCGCAGCTGGCAAAACACGACTTGAAGGGAAAAATCAACTGGAAAGGCGTGTACGATGATATGCTGACGGTTACTTTACGTGTCATGGAACTACCGATCGGCGGTATCGAAGGGCGTCGTTCGTTCGGCCGTAAGGTGAGTTTCAAAGCCGCTATGACGTTTGGTTCGCAGCTCGAATCGCGTCGCGTGCGTACGGTGGCAAAACTCTTAGTTTACCGAGCGATGTGCGACGACGCAGTGGTTGAGTACATCGCAAAAATAATCGATTATATCGAGCATTTTTACCACCCGAGCAGCAGCGGATCCTTTAGCGGTAATCTAGCATCTTTCCTGAGGTATCTCATCAAGTACACAAACAAATTTGTGGGGTACGAGAAACGAGTAGTACGGCCGGAGGTTCTGGCGCGTTTGGTACCGGTATTCAAGCGCATAACGGACAGAGCAGTGTTCTCAAAGTCGTCTGATCTTCGGCGATACGCCGCCATCGGCATAGGTCGATTGGCGTATATGAACCCTGAACTGATATTGCCCAGCGTCATGTCACGATTTGAGGAAGCTTTAGCGCACGAAACGGCCACTCGTCAGCTCGTGCCCGCTATGAATTGTCTCACTCTATGTGTGCGACAAATTATGCTGCTTCCAACGAATACGATTTNCCAGGATGATCAGGAAGCGTATGTCAATGTCAGTGAGTTTCTTGCGTCTGCGCTCAACGCCGCTCTTCCGGGGATCGACGTTAATGATTCATCGAAAACATGTGCGACTTTGAGATTCTTTTGTGTGGTGGTCACGAATTTACCGAGATTAGTAGATGTGGGTGAAAACGGTGCGGTGTCGTGCGTCCCGATCTTATGGTCAGAGTGGACGGTGCACTTTCTTGAGCGACTGTTCACCCTGTTTGAACATTTACAACCGGACACACACGGTAGTAAGTCAGACGCCGCCGATGCGTTTAAGGGTGGTGCGCGACACGCGGCTGGATTTCTGTTGTCTACGTCTACCATGTACTCTCCACTTCTTCGAATTTTATTCGAAAGGCTCGATCCGAGTATTCGAAGCGTCGCCATCATGCGAGTAGCGGCGTTTATTCGCGACAACACTTTACCTGAAATTTGTGAAGAGGTCGCGCGCCTAGTCTCCGCCGCGCTTTTCGCAGATACCGAATTAGTGATTCGAGAGATCTTGCGTCCAGCTATGGTCGCGCTGGATGAAGATTTGGATTTTGAAGGTGAACTCTCAACGACGGCGGAAGCTCGCATCTTTTGGAACTCTTGCATCTTGACAAAATGCACGGTAGCTTCAAGAGAAGCGGCACTCGCATTACGCGAAGACTTTATGAACGTGACTCGCAAGATGTTCAAAGTTAGCGAGACCTGTCGAAATCTTGATCTCATGTCTTATGCTGAACTGCATGTTAGTGCGATACTGAAAGGTCTGCTCTCCGTTGAAGTCATCGACACAGTCAAGGACGAAGTCGAGGGAGATTCCGTTACTGATTGGGTCAATTTGAAGTGGAGACTCGATCAAGGCGGTAATGTGATTGGCGAGCAACACTTACCGACGCCTTTATCGTGGCGTTTGCCAGGTGAAGGTGAGTTTGTAGTCGCGCAGGCAATGATTGATGAATTTCTCGTGGCGCCGGCGCACGCGTTACTCCAAGTGACGAACGAAGATGCGATGGATTGCGACGACGCGTCTTCATCGAAGGATTGGATTAGGACGAATGTGTCAATGATGGTTGGTGCCTTGGGTGGACTCGAAGATAGGCTGAAAGACTTTTCGGACTCTGATTCAGCGCTGTTGATTACTGGACACGCGTTACCTTTCACAGACTCAACGCCCCGGACGTTGGCAGCAAGAGCACTTGTAGCGGCAATTCAAAAGACTGGTGCCGATGACACAGATACATTGAGTTTGATTTGCTCTGCGGCGAAAGCGGTGGTAAATCCCGCTCGATCTTCGTACAAGTTTCAGAAAAAGTCACTCGCTGCGTTGAACTCGATTGGATACTACTTTACACAGCCCAAAACAGGTGGGCAGCATAGATACCCGAGATGGTTCGTTGCAGAGAAAGCTCGGCTGAGTTTGCACTGGCGCAACGCAATGTCCGTTTACTTTTCAGGATCTGCGTCGCCGTTCAACTTGACTGGTCCATCTTCAGATGTGAGTCGTAATGCTTTGCTGGGCTCCCTTCAAGATTTAGCCTTGAGCAAATATGTGAGCGTCCGATGCTCCGCGCTACCCGTCGTGCAGGGACTGTCTGATCGATATCCGAAGGAAATCGTTCCTTTCGTCGAATTATCTGTAAAATCTCTCGCAAAGAGCGAAGAAGATGAAGACAAATGTATCGCAGCTTGTGAAGCTTTGAAAGCGCACGAAGCGCTCGGAGAGTTGTTTCGGAACGAAAGTGTGTTCGTGCCGTTCGTTGAGGCGTTGTTGGGAAGCTCGCATCACGGTACGGAAAAGGCCCAGAATGCGATCGGCGCACTTTTCTTACATTTTGCTTTGTTGTTTACTCGTGGCCTATTTCATCCAAAACCACGGATTGGCATCACAGTTCTCCAAGAACGACTGCTCGCATCGCTGAAATCCGAAACTGCATTGCACTGGAGCTACGAGATGATGACAAACGCGATGAGTGTGTTTTTCGTAGACTCGCAGGATGACCCGAAGTTTCTCGCGAGCGCAACGGAGCAGTTTATGCGGAGTATCCTCGGCGACTTGAAAGTTGTGAGGTTCCCAGCCATGTGCGCACTCCTTATGATGAGTCGATACGAGTGTTTTGAATCGAATTGTGCGCCGATGATTCTGCGTATGATGAGCGCTGATCCAGAGTCGTCGTGTAAGTCGTTACTCGATAGTTTCGGTATCGCACACTCTGCAATCGACAACAGCGAGTCTCGCGGTAGAACCAATGGAAAAGCTGACGCTCTAATGCAAGCCGCCGAGTCGTTGTACGGTTTCGCACAGGAAATGTCTTCCGGCGGTGCAGACTGGCCAACTTCAAGGGCAGCTGACTTTTTACCACAGTCTGGTGCTTTCATCACTGCTGTCGCAAGATTTTGGCAGCTTCTCACTCGCATCGCTCCCGTTGAACTCACTACCGGTCTGCGAGCAGCCATAAAGCAAACTTCTGACGACAGCGATCGAAGTGAGAGATGCGCAATTTCGGAAGCACTCGCTGGGGCGTTGGCGTCGCGCTCCATCACGGAAATCGATCGNCAATGGATGCAAGACACTTTCCTCAAGTACGCTTTAGATGCTCCCACCGATCAAAGAGAAGAATGGCTTAAAGGAGCGGCATGGTGCACGGATAGTGGCAATGAGAATGTTTCCGATAGCCTTCTTCGGCATCTCAGTTCAACGCCGATGGGCACTGTGGCACAAACGGCGCGAGGGCTTGAGCTCACGCGCGTCTGCATCGCCCAGCTCGGTCACGGCCGGGGTATGGATATGAAACAATCACTCATGGATCTCCTTGCGGATCCNACCGCTTCCCCGCTCGCGCATGAAAGCCGTCTTGTTCGCGAGACTGGCGCACAACTTGCGGCGTCTCTGCTTGCGGAATGCGATCAAGCGCTCAACGCCGCTCGTTCCAAACTCATCACCCTGTTCACGGCAGACATAGAAAATGTCGTCAATCGCGCGTTGTTGTCTGATCCGGCGCAGCCAGATGCGATCATGACACCTTCGAGAAATGCTCTCGAAGGGATCTTTTACACTTTCCTCGAACTCGTTCGTCGCGGCGATGCGTTGACAGTGGAGCCCAGTATACCTTTGATTCTTCGAGCCGCGCTACGCACCGCAGAATCCAAGGACAAAGATTTCGCCATGGTCTCCAAGCTCACCATCGCTTACTTGAAGTATCTGAACTTTGAAAAGGTAGAGTTGCGAGCATTCACAGAGGTTCTTGGTGAGACAACACGCGATGACAATTGGCACACGCGCGCCGCAACGCTGCGATACATCCAGGCTTTGATTTACCATCACGCTTTTACCATCGATTCGGGCTTGTTCGCGATGTTGCGCGAATGTGTTCTCGAAGCGTTGCACGACAAGCAACTGGAAGTCGCGCAATTGGCGTCGCACACACTGATGATTTTCTTGAAGGGCGTCGGCGCGGCTGATGAATCAACGTTGCGTGACAGATTTCTCAAAATCGTCAGCGTGCGACTCCCATCGGACGCCAACTCTGAGCTCATCATGCACAAACACGCGGCAGTATTAGGTTTGTCCGCGTGCGTTCTCTCCAACCCGTACGAAGTTCCCAGTTGGATGCCTGAAGTCATGGAGGCGCTCGGTTTCGCATCGCTCGAACCGTCGCCGATCAAGCAAGCCACCCAACACACGTTCGCGGAATTCAAAAAGACTCATCAGGACGCATGGACCCAAACTCGCGCCGCGTTTACGCACGAGCAATGGGAAAACGTTTCATTAGGTTTAGATCTCGCGCCTAGCTACATCATTTAGTACTGATTTCTTTGCCGGCGGTCATCGTCTCGTCGACGTCGCTGCGCGCGCGCGGCGTCATTCCGTCGCGCGCTATGAGCGACCAAACTGCAACCGATGCTGAATCCTCGTACACCATTTACGGTCACCCACCGCACCATCAAGTCGAAGGCCACCGCCCGCGACCCGAGATCGAACACGCGAGGACGCAAGTTTGTTTCAAATGTGGATTCTTCTTCAACCCGCTACAAGGCGCCGGCAACGCGCCCGGGCAGAGGATGTGTCCGACGTGCGCGGCGGGGTCGAACCCGCTGCACGCCACGAGCGCACCGCAGCAGCAGTCCTTGATTTTGTGCCCAGGGTGGTGAGTGCACGCGCGAGCGACGCGCGACGCGTTTCGTGGGTGTCGACAAACGACTAACGCCGCGCGCTCGGCGCCGGTTCGTATCGCAGCAGAAGCGTGTTGGTGCGACCGCCACCGCCGCATCCGATCGCGATGTGCGGACAGTGTCAACGGATTTTGAAGCTTCCGGAGCACGTCGATGCGCATTACTCACCGCCGCGCGAACCGCCGCTGGTACAGACGGCGCAAAATCTCCACGGTGTCAGACCGCCGCCAGGATTTGGTGGACCAGCTGCGACGCAACTGTCCGTCGTCGCGTGCATCTGTCCGAGCTGTTCGAGCGTTGTTCAAGCCCCTTTGAGCGCACCGATTTGTAAGTGTGGAAACTGCGGTCAGCCTATGCGTGTGCCGACGGCGATCGCTTAGATATGATTTGAGACGAGATTGAAGCTCGTCGAGCGTTTATGAGAATTGGTTGATTGATTCCGCGGCACCGCGGCACCGTGGCACGAGTACTCACAATAATGATCGCATTATCGAATGGGGTGTTGGAATGTTAAAATTCGATCGCATAGGGCGCGCGTGTTATCATGAGTTAAGGATTTCGAGCGATCGAGTCAAGCCTCGCCTACATCGACGCCTCCCCGATCGCGGCGCGCGGAATCGACGACGCCTCTGACGTCGAAATTACCTTTCGTTCCGGCACCCGCTCCCGTCCCCGCTCTCTCTCATTTCTTGCTTCTCGAATTTTAACCCGAAGTCGCACCCATCGTCGCTTCTGCGCCTCGAGCCACCGAGCGCGATCGGACAGCCAAAGCGATCGGTACGATTCCGCCTCGTCGGCGCGCGCGTATGTGCTACTCTTCTTCACCGCGGCGTGCGGGACAGCGAGCCCGAACGCCCGCGCGCGCTCGAACGCGCGCGCATCCACGTGCCCCGCAGATGGCGCCGAACCGGCGATCCGCGACGTCGTACGGCCGCGACCGCCGCGCGGCGTCGAGGCGAAGAAGGAAGCTTTGATTTGCTCTTCGTATCCATCGAGCCCAAATCTTCGTCGTTGCGCCACGTCTCGCACGATGTCCGAGGCGTTGAATGCGCGAGCGTGATTGTGAGTGTGACTGTGATTGTGGTCGTTTGCGCGTCGCGTTGCGTTGGGTGGGATCAGGGTCATCGTCGCGCGAGCGTTGATGTGTAGCCGATAGCGGCGTCGCGTCAATGATATAGATATTGTGGTATTGAATGCGAACGCCGAAAGATTTACGCGCCGAGCGCCAAGGTGAGCTCGGCTTCGCACGCGAGCTCATCTCCAACGAAGCATTGACCCTTCATTTTCGCGATCCCGAAACGCTTGTTGAGCTTGGTGAGGACAACCTTCATGACGAGGGTGTCACCCGGAACCACGGGACGACGGAACTTGACGCCGTCGATCCCGGCGAAGAAGAATTGCTTTTGGGTACCGCCAGCGCCTGCGTCGTGCGTCAAAATCGTGATCGCGTCAGTCAGTCGTCATTATTCGTGCGCGCTGCGACGATGCGTCGCTTCGTCGATGCGAATCACTAATGCGGCGAGGCGACGCGGCGAGCGATTCGTTCGCCAACCGACGCGCGCGCGCTTGAATCGAATCTCACCTTCTTCACCAGGTTCCAACATCACCAACCCACCGACCTGCGCCATAGCTTCCACCATCAACACCCCCGGCATGATCGGTCGCTGCGGAAAGTGTCCCGGGAAGAAGTTATCGTTGATGGTCACGTTCTTCACGCCGATGGCGTACGACCCGACCTCGATCTCCACCACGCGGTCCACGAGCAGGAACGGATATCGGTGCGGGAGCAAGTTCATGATGGCGTCGATGTCCATGGCCGCTGGAAGGTTCTTTCCCATGCCCTTGGCCGAAGAACCGGGCTCCGGCGCGTCCGCGGCGGCCGCGACGGCGACGCGACGAGCCTGAGACTTGACCTTGGTCGCGGACGTTCGACGAACGTTGGCGACGCGAGGCGCGATGAGAGCGGCTTGGCACTGCGCGAGCATGATGATAGAGTGGTTTAAGTGCGTTGGGCGCGGTTTGAGAGGGCGCGAGACGGCTCGAGGGCGTCGCGGTGTGCGAAATGCGAAGTGGATAAAGTGTTTAACAGTCGAGGCGAGCCGGGACACTTTTCGCGGCGGATGCGGAATTCATTCGTTCGTCGATATCGACTCGCTAATACAAAAGATTGACTACGTGACGGTGGAGGACGAGTTAATAAATGTAAGGGATCAGACGATACTTGACGATGGCGCAGTACTTTTTCCAGTCGTCTCCGTATTTTTCCTCGCACGCTTCGCCATCGCGACCGTCTCTATGTACCAATAGAATGCCAAAGTATATGACGTAAAAGTAAGGGACGAGGTGAGAGAAACCACACGGTAAGCACCACGCCCACGCCATAATCCAATCGCCGAGGTAATTGACGTGGCGGCAGACGCCCCACCAACCGCTGACGATGAGCTTCGTGCCTCGCTTGGTTTGCAACGTCTTCAGATGCTTCACTCTAGGGTCGTTGGGGTTGGTCCGAAACAGGTTCTTTTGAGAATTCGCGCCGCGAAACACCCAGTAGCCGACGCACTGCACGGCAAAGATGGCGACGAGGTGAGCGTTGGAGAGCTCGACGGCGTGTTCGAGAATGTACCGGCACTGCAACGAGTACGTGAATGGCACCCACACCAAATCTCCAAAAGCGAGCATGAAACCGAACCCGTCGGTGGTGATGTCCATCGTGGTCAAGATTGCCGGTTCGTTCCACAGCGCGTCGATGACGTACGCCCCTTGAAACACGCACACCATAATCATCGGCGCGGAGACGGCGCCGACGCGCGCGTACTGCTTCGCGGCGAAACCTAAATCCAACAGCAACCATCCGATCAAACCGGGCGTGAGTTCACAGAAAACCTTCAAGTCAAACGCTCCGTTCAAGATCCTCGGATTCAGCTCACGCCCTATGAAAAAGTCGTACGCCGCGTTGCCGCTGTTTCCGCCCTTCGCGAGCGTCTTCCCTTTCGCAAACGAGCTCGCGTACAAATACGCCGACAGCGCGTACGCCAACACCACCATGGCCGTGAGCATCGACAAAAAGTTATCGTGCACGGACGCCAAATCGAACCAACCCGCCTTGGTACCGATCGCGCCCGCGACCGCGGTGGCCGCCAAGACGCGAAACCCGTTGAGCTTGTACGTCAGCCGCGTTCCGTCCGGCAACGCGACGCCCTGTTTCTTCTGCCCCGGAATCACCGCGTGCGCGACGACCGTGAACGCCATCCATCCGTACGCGGCGACGGCGCCGTCGACGCTCCACAGCGGCATGTGCTTCGGGAACCCCGGGAACGCGCCGCCTCGCGCGAGCTTCGAAACCTCCGCGCACCCATCCTCGTTGCACGCGTACGCGAGAAAGTAGCACACCAGCGGCAGCGCGACCGTGATCGCGAGCGCGCCGATCGGTCCGCCGAACTCGTAGTGCGTCGTCGTCGGCGCGTCGCGCGCGCGAGCCTTTTCGGATGACGCGGCGCGCGTCGTCGTCGCGCGTTCGGCGACGCCGCGCG
>JGI26273J51734_10001407_pt1 | contig 12672 bp, 11 predicted proteins | sample SaaInlV_125m_DNA_FD_51734 | JGI IMG/M metagenome (IMG submission 51734) | reverse complement strand
AATTTCGCCAGAAACGCCACTATCTATTTCATCAAAAATGATAGTTGGTAGCTGACTGTTTTCTGATAAGATCTTTTTGATAGCCAACATAACTCTAGACAACTCACCACCAGAAGCAACTTTTTTTAACTCTCCATATTGCCCTCCTTTATTAGCAGAAAATAAAAATTCTAAGCTATCTTTTCCGTTCTTGTAATAATTTTCTGATAGTGTATTTTTTATCTGAAAACGAGCGTGAGGCATTCCTAAATCNGCTAGTATATCTGCTAACTGTTTTGATAATTTTAGAATNATTTTACTTCTAGCATCTGAAATTTTTAAAGCTACTGCATCTAATTTATTTGCTATTCCTTTTACAATAGTTTCTTGGTCTAATAAACTTTGTTCGGCATTTTCTACTGTATTAACTTTTTTAAATAACTCTGATTGGATAGTTAATAACTCTGAAATTGAATTGACGTAGTGTTTTTTTTGTAGGTTATAAATCAATTGCAATCGATCATTTAATTGCTCTGCTTCTGTTGGATTAAAATCTACCGATTCGTAGGCCGTTTCTATTTCTCCAATAATATCATCTGATTCAATTTTTACACTAGAAATTCTATCTAAAAGTTCTTGATATTCTCCAGAATAGGATGCTATTTTAGCTAGCTTTTGCTCTAATGAAAACAATAGGTTTTGAATTCCAATATTTTCATCAGTTGTTAGTTGAAGTGCTTCTGATAAATTTTGTTTAATTTCTTCTACATTATTTATTTTATCTAACTTTTCCTCCAACAACTCTTGTTCATCTTCTAGAAGTTTGGCTTCAAGTAGTTCATTATATAAATGAGAATTATAATCGTATTGAAGACTAGCCTCTCTTTGAGTTAGTTGAATTTCCTCTAGTCTCTTCTTTTCTTTAGTGTAACTTGCTAATCCACTCTTATAGGAAGCTAATTTACTCTCATTATTGGCAACAGCATCCATTAACTGAAATTGAAACTTCTGGTCAGAAACTTGAAGGGTTTGATGTTGCGAATGAATGTCTATGAGTCTAGCCCTAAGTGCTGTTAAAACCAAAAGAGTTACGGGCGTATCATTTACAAAAGCTCTAGATTTTCCAGAAGGAAGAATTTCTCTTCTTAAAATAGTATTACTCTCATAATCTATATCTTCTGTTTCAAAAAAATCTTGTAAATTATAGGTATCTATAGATATAATGGCCTCAACTACACACTTTGTAGTAGTATTTTTTAATGAAGATGAATCTGCTCTATTTCCTAAAACCAACCCAAGTGCGCCTAATAAAATTGACTTCCCAGCCCCTGTTTCTCCAGTAATAATTGAAAGACCAGAAGAAAAATCAATATGTAATTCATTGATTAAAGCGTAGTTTTTTATGGAAATAGATACTAGCAAGTGGTGTACTTTTTGAAAAAATTAAATTTAATTAATTTTTCGCCACTTAGAGCTATTGTTTGGAGATATTTTCTGAAGTACCGCAATTAAACGCTGTTTGCTTCTAGTGTTTGGTCCGTCTGAATAAAGGTTTACAATTTCATCTGCTTTCGCATCAAAAAATAGTCTAAACAANGGATTCCCTATTACTTTATTGTAAAGCCTGTCTAACGAAATAATNGCATTTTCAAGGTTTTGTTTCGCAATTTTGGCATNTCCAGATAGTTCNTCTAGNCCTATTCTATGGTACTTATAAATTACTGATCGAAACTGACTTAAACCAGGTGANAATAAGTTGTCTATAATTTGAAATCTATTTTGAACACCCACTTGGTTAGACCATGCTGCNAGACCNCTCTGCTGNGCTTGAAGTGTTACATTTTCTGCTTCTTTTAAATAAGTTTCACCACCTTTTAAAGCAAAGCTATCTGCGTCTACTCCTAGAATTATATATGTGTAAAAAACAATTGTAGAAATTAAGTTAGAATCAAATCTAGTTGGGTTGTATATTAACTGATCAAATTCGTTGTACTTAAAATTAAAGTCATTATCTCTGATATTTAAAATTGGAGTCTCATAAGAAGTTCCAAAAACTGGTCTTGTAGACTGTATTTGAATAGATCCTTCAAAAGTATTATTATCTCTTTTTGTGATAATAATATTTATAGCACAATTAATACGTTCTTGAGATTTGACAGTTTTATCTGTCCATTTTTTTTGATTTACAAATTCTGTTATGGATGTTTCTAGTGTTTTAAAAACTTGTCTATTTGATCCTGATACTTGATCAAAATTAACAGTTACTTGACAATTTAATTCTTGTGAAGAAATTGTTATGGTTGATAAAAAAATAAAAAATAAGAGTATACTACGCATCTATTTTATTCAAAATTTCATTCATAATATCATTAGCTACCGCTGTTTTTGACTTTAATTCAAAATGTACTTGACGTTGCTCATGATCTATAAAAGTTACTTTATTTGTATCTGTAGCAAATCCTGCACCTTTATCTTTTAATGAGTTTAAAATAATGGCATCTAAATTTTTACTTTCTAGTTTAGAGAGTGCATTTACAATCTCATTATTTGTCTCTAAAGCAAAACCAACCAAATACTGTTGTTGCTTAATAGCTCCTAAAGAGGCTAAAATATCTTTTGTTGGAGCTAATTCTATCTCTAACGTAGTATCTTTCTTTTTTATTTTCTCTGTAGCTACTTTTTTTGGCTTATAATCTGCAACGGCAGCAGATAAAACGGCAATAGTTACCTTAGAAAAATAGTGATGACAAGCTTTATACATTTCTTCGGCAGTCACCACATTTATTCTCTGAATTAGCGTGTTATTTACTTTTTCTTCACTTGGTCCAGTTATTAAAAATACTTCAGCTCCAAGATTTGCAGCAGCTTTAGCTATTTCAAATCCCATTTTTCCTGAGGAATGATTTCCAATAAATCTTACAGGATCTATGGCTTCATAGGTTGGTCCGGCTGTTACTAAAACTTTTTTACCTTTTAAGGGTAATGTAGATAAAATGTCATTTTCTATAAAAGACATGATGTCTTGTGGCTCTGCCATTCTTCCTTCACCAACCAAACCACTTGCCAATTCTCCGCTTGTGACTGGAATCATTTTGTTTCCAAATGACTGAAGCTTATCTAAACTGGTTATTGTAGAAGGGTGAGCATACATGTCTAAATCCATTGCAGGTGCAAAGTATACTGGACATTTTGCAGACAAATAAGTAGCAATTAATAAATTATCACAAGTGCCACTAGACATTTTAGATAATGTATTTGCCGTTGCAGGTGCTATGACCATTAGGTCTGCCCAAATCCCTAATTCTACATGGTTATTCCATAATTCGTTTTCTTCTTCTTTACTATAAAAAGTAGAATGAACTGGATTCTTTGAAAGAGTAGAAAGTGTTAATGGGGTAACAAAATCTTTGGAGGCAGGTGTCATGATAACTTGAACTTCTGCCCCAGATTTGATAAATAAACGAACCAAACTGGCCGTCTTGTAAGCGGCTATTCCGGCAGTGATGCCAAGAAGAATTTTTTTACCGCTTAAAACAGACATTACTCAGTATCTGGTGTTCTATGGTAAACTTTACCATCTAACCATTCATCTACTGCGATTGCAGTAGGTTTGGGTAATTTTTCATAGAACTTTGATACTTCAATCTGTTCTTTGTTTTCGAAAACTTCTTCTAAGCTATCATTGTAAGTAGCAAACTCCTCTAATTTCTCAACTAATTCTGTTTTTAAATCAGTATTAATTTGAACTGCTCTTTTAGATATGATAGAGATTGCCTCATAGATATTCTCTGTTTGAGACTCTACAATATTTTTATCGTAAGTTACTGTTGTTACTGGAGCTTTTGTTTCTTTATAATTCATAATTAACTCTTTACTAACTGTTTTTCTTATTTTATTATTTCTGATAATAACTTATCCGAATCTTTTAAAAATTTAGATTTAGGAAAGTTTCTCACTAACTTTTCGTAAGCTGCAATTGCATCTTTAATTCTATTAGGCTTTTTTCTTTCAGTACTAACAATAACCAAATCATGAAAAGCTTTAAATCTGAAATATAAAGCTTCTTCTTTTAATTTTGTGCCTAAAAAATCGTTTATTAAATTATCAAAAACAACAATAGCAGAATTATAATTTCTAAAATCTGTTAAGGCAGTTTTATAATAAGTTTTTCCTATTTCAAAAGCTTTAGTTTCTAATTTGAACTGTAATTCTCTATAATGTTTATTAGCTTCAACTAATCTATCTGAGTCTGGATAGGCATCTATGAACGTTTGAAAAGCTACAATAGCTTTGTTGGTATCTGTTTGATCTAAACTAGATGACGGAGAAGCTAATTTATAACTGTAAGCAGATAAGTAGGCTGCCTCTTCATTTTTTGAACTTTTTGGGTAATTAATTGTAAATCTATCAAAATGATAAGCAGCAGTAGCATAACTTTTCTCATTAAAATTTGATTGTGCTACCATAAATTGAATACGTTCCATTTGTGGTTTACCTCTGTATGTGGGTATAACTAACTCAAACAATCTTAAAGCCTTCGCATATTCTTTAGCTTCATATTTTTTTACAGCTAATTTATATCTATCTGCCATAGATCCCTTTCCTACTGTACGAGAGTATTCACCACATGAATTAAACAATAGTGAAACAGAAAAAATTAGTGTTAAAATCTTGATTTTTCGCATTTGGCAAAAGTAAGGTATTTATATGGATTACTAAAACACTTTTTTCTCATATAAATCAGCTTCAATAGCTCTAATTTATTTTGTAGAGAGCGTTAAATTAAAAAAATAGATTTTAATTTTATTGAGTTTTAAAATAATCAAAAACAACAACTTTGAATGATGCAATTAACTAAAAATGGTTGTTAGAAATTGTCCGTTTGATATTAAATGTTTGTTAATTAAGTTCAGAGCCAGGTTCTGCTCCAATAAGACTTTTCACATCATTATCAAACAAATACAAACCTCCTTTATCATCTCCAATTAACTTTATTTTATCTAAAATATTTCTTGCAAGTGCTTCTTCTTCTATTTGCTCAGAAACATACCATTGAAGGAAATTGTGGGTTGCATAATCTTTTTCCTGAAGTGTTATGTCTACTAAATCATTAATAGATTTAGATACTTTTACTTCGTGCTGAAATAAACTTTCAAACATTTCTTTAAATGATCCAAATTCAGCTGGAGGAGCATCTATTTGGGAAACTTTTGCATGACCACCTCGCTCATTAATAAATTTCACGAGTTTTAACATATGCTCACGTTCTTCGTCAGAGTGAGCGTACATAAAAGTTGCAACACCCTCAAAACCTAAAGTTTCTGCCCAAGAAGCCATGGCTAAATATACCTGAGATGATGATGCCTCTACTGTAACTTGCTTATTTAAAGCCTCTTCAATTATTTTTGATAACATATTTTTTAATCTAAATTAGTAACAAAATTAGTAATTTCTTTTTGAAGTTTCTCAGATGCTTTNACCAAAGGCAACCTAACTTCGTTAGATGTAATGCCTAAGCATTGAAGAACTGCCTTNATTCCTGAAGGATTATTTTCTGAAAATATCATACTAATAATATCCATTAGTTTGTAATGTAATTTATATGCTTCTTTATTTTTCCCTTGTAATCCTAGACGGATTAAAGTTGAGAATTCTTTAGGAAAAGCCTGACCTATGACAGATATAACGCCAGATGCACCTGCTAAAACAACATTAAGTGCTAAATCATCATCACCAGAAATAATTAAAAAATCTTTCGGTTTATTTTTTATTAATTCTAAATATTGCTGAACATTATTCCCTGCTTCTTTTACAGCTATAATATTACTAAAATCAGAGGCTAGACGCAATGTGGTTTGAGAGTCCATATTTTTTGAGGTTCGTCCTGGAACATTATACAAGATAATTGGTTTTGGACTAGCCAAAGCAATTGCTTTAAAATGTTGATAAAAACCCTCTTGAGTTGGCTTACTGTAGTAAGGCGCCACAGATAAAACCGCATCTATATGAGTTAGGTCTGAAGATAAAATTTCTGCTATAACAGCACTAGTGTTATTGCCACCTAAACCAAGCACCAAAGGAACTCTGCCTTTATTAACAGAAACTATAACATCAACAATTCTTTGTCTCTCTTCTCTAGATACTGTTACACTCTCTCCTGTAGTTCCATTAATCACAAGATAATCTACTCCATTAGCTATATTGAACTCAACGAGTTTGGACAATGCAGTAAAATCAATAGATAAGTCTTTTTTAAAAGGGGTTACCAACGCAACACCTGTTCCTACAAATTTTTGCATAAACAAAATTTAATTTTAACAAAAATACGCTATTAATGATAGTAAATCTCAATTAAAATTGCTTAAAATCTAATTTTTACAGATTTAAATACTTTGTTGAATTTTAAACTATGAATGCTTATCAAGAATTGATAAATACTTTTTCATTTCATCAAAAAACACATCTATTTGATGTAAATCACAAGAAATATCTAAATGAAAAAATCCAGTGTTCAGATTAGACAATCCAACTTTAAAAGAAGCAGCAGAGGAAGCTACTGCATATTCTAGAAAGATATTTTTTTTGGTGTACAAACAAATTAACAAATCAAATGGCTCCTCAAGAAAACTACTTAAGCTAGTGTCTAGAATGTCTCCTCTCCAATCAAAGTCTTTTTCGGAAAAATGCTTGTATGATTTTTGATCATCTTTAGAAAACTTCCTGAAACTATAAATTTTGGGATTTCTTAAGCTAAACTTTTGAATTAAAATTTCAGAAAAATCATATTTTTTTGAAAAATTATCACATGATATAATCCCAACTGTTTTAATTTTTTTTGTAGATTCATCAGCTGATGATTGGGATTTTAAAGATAGGGAATGAATCTTTTTTTGAATGTAGTAGTATTTTAATTTAGATCTTAGCATAAATTCAACGACACAAAAAACTATCTTGTACCCACAAATATAATTAAAAAACGAATCATGTCATTTATGAAAAAAATCTGGATTCTTTTCTTTTTCAGCTTCCTTCTAATAGCTTGTAAAAACAACTTATATGAAGTTTCAAAAATTAATGCTAAACAACTAAATATTGGCAATGACATTAAACAAGACAGTTCAATCATTCAATTATTTACTCCTTACAAGAAAAAAATGACTAAAGAAATTACCAAATCTCTTTCTTTTTCTACTAAAATATTAGAGAGAACAGACGGGAATCTTCAAAGCACACTTGGTAATTTAGTTGCAGATTTATCTTATGAAAAAGCCAATGAACTTTTCAAAAATAAAACAGGAAAGACTGTAGATTTTTCAATGTCTAATTATGGAGGTATTAGAGCTGCTATTATGAAAGGTGATGTAACTGTTTCTAATGCTTTTGAACTCATGCCTTTTGATAATACAATAGTAGTGGTGGAACTCAATTATGATAAAATTAAAGCATTGTTTAATTATTTTGTAGCAAAAAAAACTGCACACCCATTGTCAAAAAATATTCAATTAACTATTGAAAATGATTCTTACAATGTACTTATAAACGGAAAAACCATTAAAAAACATAGAACTTACTTTGTTGCCACATCTAACTATTTACAAAAAGGGGGTGATGGAATGATTTTCTTNTCAGAACCTGAAAGTTTATTTGACAGTAACTTTTTAATTAGGGATGCAATAGTAGATTATTTCAAGAGCAAAGACACGTTAAGGGCTAATCTAGATAACAGAGTAATCGTAAATTAAAAATTAACGGGAAAGTATATTTAATTTATTTTAACAATGAAAAGAAGAAATTTCATCAAAAAAACCTCTGCAAGTTTAGCTTTAGCTAGTGTAGGCGGGTTAACTTTTAAGTCTTGTGAGACTAAACCTAAACACATTACTATACTTCACACCAATGACACTCATAGCCAAATAGAGCCTTTTGATNCAAATCATCACAAATTTGCAAATAAAGGAGGTGTCGCTAGAAGGGCTTCTTTAATTCAAAAAGTAAGGAATGAAAACCCTAATACTCTGCTATTAGATGCGGGTGATATTTTTCAAGGCACTCCCTATTTTAATTACTTTGGTGGAGAAATAGAATTTAAACTGATGAGTCTATTAAAATATGATGCTGCTACCATGGGAAACCATGATTTTGATAACTCTATCGAGGGTTTTCATCACCAACTACCCAATGCTAATTTTGATTTTGTTTGTGCTAACTATGATTTTAAAAATACCATTTTAAATACATTAGTGAAACCCTATAAAATTTTCTTTAAGGATGGTATTAAAATAGGTGTTTTTGGATTGGGAATAGAATTACAAAATTTAGTGAGTCCAGAATTATTTAAAGAAACCACCTACTTAGACCCAATAGAAATAACCAAAGATATAACTAGAGAGTTAAAAGAAAATGAAAACTGTGATTTGATTATATGCTTATCACATCTGGGATATCATTATAAAAATACCCAAAAAGTATCTGATTTAAAGTTGGCTGCCGCAACCAAGGATATTGATTTAATCATTGGAGGGCATACACATACTTTTTTACCAAAACCTACCCTTGTCAAAAACGTAAACAATGAAACTGTAATTGTAAATCAAGTTGGTGCTTATGGAGTAAATTTGGGCCGTATAGATTTCTATTTTGACAATCAAAGTAATAAAGAGATCTCTAATAAAACCATTATTGTATAACTTACTTGAGCTGTAATTAAAGAAAAATGGAAGCTTACTTAATCATTTCAATAAAATCATGTTCACTAATTATAGTGACTCCAAGGTCTTCTGCTTTTGTTTTTTTACTGGGACCCATGTTATCCCCAGCAACAATGTAATCTGTTTTTTTTGAAATAGATGAACTAACCCTTCCTCCATTATCCTCTATGGATTTTTTAAGTTCATTTCTAGTCATTTTATAAAAAACTCCTGATACTACAAACACTTTACCTTGAAGCTTGTCAGTTAATCCAATAAGATCCTCCTCAGATATCTGCATTTGAACTCCATAAGATTTTAACCTATTAATTAATAATATGTTACTTAAATCATTAGAAAACTCTTGAATACTCTCTGCAATCCTATCACCAATTTCATCAACAGATATCAATGTTTCCATGTCAGCAGCCATCAAATTATCAATAGATTTAAAATGTTTGGCTAGTTTTTTTGCAACTGTTTCCCCAACAAATCTAATTCCTAGAGCAAATAGTACTTTTTCAAATGGAATTTCTTTTGATTTATTGATACCTTCAATCATATTCTTGGCAGATTTTTCTGCCATTCTCTCTAAAGGAATCACTTGTTCTGAAGTTAAATTATAGAGATCAGCATAATTTTCAATAAGACCTTCCTTTCGTAATAAATCAACTGTTTCACCTCCTAAACCATCTATATTCATTGCTTTCCGACTAATGAAATGCTGAATTCTTCCTGTAATTTGAGGAGCACAACCATACATATTTGGGCAATAATGCTTTGCATCACCCTCTGATCTAACCAACGCTGTTTGGCATTCTGGACAATGTGTTGCATAGATAGTTGATTGAGAATATTCTTCTCTTTTAGTAAAATCTATAGCAATAATTTTTGGAATAATTTCTCCTCCCTTTTCAACAAAAACAGTATCATTAATTCTTATATCTAGTTTGTTTATTTGATCAGCATTGTGAAGGGAAGCTCTTTTTACTGTTGTTCCTGCCAACTGAACAGGTTCCAAATTTGCAACTGGAGTTATTGCTCCAGTTCTACCAACTTGGTATGTTATTTCCTTAAGAACTGTTGAAACTTGAGCAGCTTTAAATTTGTAGGCAATAGCCCANCGAGGAGATTTAGCAGTATATCCTAATTCTTCTTGTTGTTGTANATTATTCACTTTAATAACAACACCATCTGTCTCATAGGGTAACTGATGACGTTTCACATCCCANTCATTAACAAAGCGAAACACCTCNTCTATGGAACTAGCTAGTATAATGGTTTTAGGAATCTTGAACCCTGCCTTTCTAGCTGCTAGAAGGCTATCATAATGAGTAGCATATTTTCGTTCATCAGTAACCACCTGATATAACAGGCAATCTAAAGGTCTTTTTGCTACCTCTGAACTATCTTGAAGTTTTAAACTTCCGCTAGCTGTATTTCTTGGATTCCTGTAAACCTCTTCNCCATTCAACAAACGAACTTCATTCATTTTTTGAAACCCTTCTAAAGGTAAAATAATTTCACCTCGCATCTNAAAATTATCCATAAAAGACGAGGATACTTTTAGTGGTATAGATCTAATCGTTCGAATATTTTGAGTTACTTCATCACCCTGAAAACCGTCACCACGTGTAACAGCTTTTATAAAATTACCGTTTTCATAACTAAGATTAATAGATGCTCCATCATATTTTAATTCACAAGTATATTCTATAGTCTCTGTTCCTAAATTTTTTTGAAGTCTTTTTTCCCAATCTAATAAGTCATCTTTAGAATATGAATTGTCTAAAGAGTACATTCTATTTTGATGAATAATAGTGTTGAAATTTTTTGTAATAGTACCTCCTACTCTTTGTGAAGGTGAGTTGGCATCATAAAATTCTGGATGAGTATTTTCAAGTGTTTCTAGTTCTTTCAATTTTACATCAAATTCATAGTCGGATATGGTAGCGTTATCCTCAACATAATAGTTGTGATTGTGAAGATTAAGTTCTTCTCGTAAGGAATTAATTTGCTGCTGTACAGAGATCATTTTTACTAATAAATTTAACAGGTTAAAAATAATCAAAAGAAAACCCGAAACAAAGATGTTTCGGGTTAAAAAAGTTATGAAGTTATCAACTATTAATAATAGGTATACCTTCTTACTTTGGCAATATATTTTGCCAAACGAATTACTTGATGACTATATCCATATTCATTATCATACCAGACATAAATAACAATTGAATCTCCATGTGTTATCGTAGCTTTACTGTCAAAAATTGACGGTGCAGTAGATCCAACTATATCAGATGATACGAGCTCAGCATCTAAAGAATATTGAATTTGTTCAACTAATTCTCCCTCTAGGGCATTTAATTTCATTATGGAATTAACAGCTTCGGTAGTTATTTCAGCACCAAGCTTAAGATGTAATATTGCTAATGAACCATTTGGTACAGGAACTCTAATAGCATTTGAAGTTAACTTCCCTTTTAGTGATGGTAGTGCTTTAGAAACAGCCTTCCCTGCACCAGTTTCAGTGATCACCATATTTAATGCTGCCGCTCTACCTCTTCGATTTTTATTATGCATATTATCTACCAGATTCTGATCATTGGTATAGGCATGAATAGTTTCTAGATGTCCTTTTATAATACCATAGTTGTCATCTAAGACTTTAAGAACTGGAGTAATTGCATTTGTTGTACATGAAGCTGCTGAAAAAATATCTTGGGTATCTGGGTGATATTTTTTGTGATTAACTCCGTGAACAATATTTGGAATTCCTTTTCCAGGGGCTGTTAATAGAACTTTAGATGCTCCTTTGGCTTTTAAATGTCTATTTAATGCCTCTTTGTCTCTAAAAGCCCCGGTATTGTCTATAACTAATGCATCTTGAATACCATATTTTGTATAATCTATCTCTTCTGGAGATTTAGCTGATATCATGGTAACGGTAGTTCCATTGATGATTAATGCATTATTTTCAACATCTGTCTGTACAGTTCCTAAAAAATCTCCATGAACAGAATCTATACTTAGCAAAGAAGCTCTTTTATCTAATACATTTTTGGTAATTTCTCCCCTTGTAACCACTGCTCTTAGTCTCAGTTGAGAACCTTTACCCATTTTTGACATTAACTCTCTAGCTAAAAGACGACCTATTCTTCCAAACCCATACAAAACAACATCCTTGGGTTGAATATCATTTGCTTCTGTAGCATCCTTCAATTGTCTTTTAACAAATGTGACCTTATCTTCACTTCCATTAACGTCTAAGTAGCACTCATAAGCTAATTTCCCTATATCTAGCTTGGACGAGGGTAATTCAATCTGTTGAATAGCTTTGGCAATATCTAATGCATCATACACTGAAATTGGTTTTCCAACAAATTCTTTAGCATAATTAATTAGATTTAAAATCTCACTAGCTCTTTTATCTACTAGTGTATTTCTAAACAAGACAAGTTCTATAGATTTATCATACCATAAATCATTGATTATATTTATGAATTCAGTAGTAGCTCTCCGAATTTTTGCCTGTGAAATAACTTCGTTTTCGTAATCTTTGGCTTTTAACATATTTATTTTTGTGCAAAAGTATTTCTTTTTTTTACAAAACGAAATCGATTTCGTAATTTATTTTAAAAAATAAAAAAAGCCTAAATACCCATGATTTTAGTCATGAGAATCTAAGCTTTAAAAAAACAAAATAATCGATAATTAAATTTTTAATTTTTAGAAAAAATAAATATTTGTTTCGTTGTCTAAATCAATCATTTCTACTTTTAAACGGTACCCATTTCTAGAGAGGCCATCTAATAATTTAATTGCATCTGAAGCAGTTCTTACTTCCTTTCCATTGATTTTAGTAATGATATACCCTTTTATGCTAGAGGGACTGTCTTCTGAAAGACCATCTCTTATTATTTTTGCTCCTTTTGAATCATCTATCAACTCAATTCCATAAGTCCTTGAAATATATCGTTCTATTCTTTTAATTAAATTAATATTTTTT
>JGI26273J51734_10001406_pt1 | contig 12675 bp, 8 predicted proteins | sample SaaInlV_125m_DNA_FD_51734 | JGI IMG/M metagenome (IMG submission 51734) | reverse complement strand
CTAAACCCTAAACCGCAGGTCGCCCGGTGCGCTCGTGGAACGCCGGGTTCGCACACCGGAGCTCGCATTTCCGAATGTCGGCTGCGAGACGGCGGACGTCTTGCGCCGCTTTGAGGGCGCCATNGAACGAACGCCCGGGGTTGCCGCGAGCCCCGCGCTCGGCACTCTGAGAGATCTGAGGAATTTCGAAATTCGGGAGTCAGCTTCCTCAGGCCGTGCACAAAATTGGAGTCGGCGCGTTTCCACACAAGAGACGGTGCGACCCAGGCAATCTATAAACGCTAATCATCGCACCAGATCCCCCGCGCCCGCACCCGTGAGCGCGCCATGTAACCTCGACCAAACGGCGTAGTTTTCGTCGTGTACCGATGAGTTGACATCGTTCGGAGCCACCACGCCGTCGGTGGAACCGTCCTGACCTCCCGGAAAATATCCAACCGGTGGTTCATCCCCGTCAGCACCGTCCCACAGCCGCAGATACTGAAACGCCCCCGCAGCGCACCCCCTCGCCGCGACCGTAGTAGCGTCTGATTTAGGTGCTATGGGTCGATGGAGAACATCCGCGATGGTGGATGTCCAAAGCTTCGACCGTGCCCCTCCGCCCACCATTGGAAGCGGCTCCTCTATCGCGCCCGTCGTCTCCATGCCGAGCGAATTTGAGAGTGTCCTGTAATTGTACGCCACACCCTCAAGCACCGCACGACACATCGTCCCAGTAGTTGTAGCCGGCGACAAATTGACGAGGCAACCACGCGCGGTTGGATCTGTAAACGGGGATCGTTCTCCGTTCAGGTGTGGGAGATATAGCACACCGTCGCTCCCGGCTTTTGCATCAGTCGCCCTCACATCCAGGTCATGCGCCGTGTTGCTCCCTTCAGGCAGTAGGGTCTTACGAACCCATTCCACGTTACCCCCGGCCGTTACCATACTCGCCGCGACGATTGCCACGGTTGGATCCGGGTGCAGCAGGCGGAAGACTCCGTCGCCCGCGTACTTATCATCCGTTCCGTCGGCGCTGAGGATGTCGGTCCACGGTACGCATCTCGCAATCCAACCACTCGTGCCGAGATACATGTAAGACGCGCCTGAACCCTGGCCGATCCCCACGGCTCCCACCGTTGTGCTCGCCAGATCACCGACGCCATGAAACACCGGCACGCCGACGAGGGAGGCGGGAAGATTCAGGGCGTCCGCGGTGGATTTTGATACTTCGCCGATGGGCGCGGGAGCTGCACCGTTCACCAGCCGCGGCAGCAAAGTCGGATCCACGCCGTCGAACGCGCCGATGGATTCAACCGCCCACGTCGGAGGCGGCACTGTTCCGTCCCCGGACAACCTCGGCGGGGTGAGCAGTCCGGTGGTAGACGCCGTCGTAGGATCGCACGCGCACGCGTCGGCGTCGCCCCCGCACAGTGCGTACGCTACGTAGCTGTGCGCTCCGAGCAAGAGCTTCGTTGATTTCCGCAGCGTCTCACCGTCGTTACGAGCGAGCCACAACCACTTGCAAAGGCATGCCGCAGCACCCTTGAAGTTGGCGAGCTTCGCCTCCGCGCTCGAGCCGTCTTCGGCGAGCTTCTTCGCTATATCCTCCGCCTCCGCTATAGCCCTAACGTCGGAGTAAAGCAGACATGACCTGAGCGACTGTCCATCATTCACAGGGCACACATTCTGCATCTGGCCGCTCAGCGCGATGCCCGCGGGTGATGCGTCGATACCGTCGAGCAGGTCGTGCGACGCGGCGACAAAGGATGTCAACCACTCGCCAGGTTGTTGCTCGATCGCTCCGCTCAGACCTGAGTCACCGCTGGTCGTGCCAGNTGCGTACGCACACTCGGTGGATGCAATCGCCGTGCCGTCAGGCGCCAGGAGCATCGCCTTCAACGCGGTGGTTCCGACGTCTACGCTCAGGACGCAGGTATCGATGGATGAGGCGGAGGATTCGACGGATGAGGCGGAGGACACGACGGATGAGGCGGAGGACACGACGGCGGAGGTTTTGGTGATCTTCCGCCGGGCGATGCGACCATGGAACATTGTCAGCCTCACGCTCGCCAGCGGCGAGCACATCACGGAGCTCATCACCGATGTGGACGACCCGCCGCGCAGCGGGTTGTGGTTGCGCCCCGAAATGTTTAGGGCACTTTATGGGTGCCTACAAAACATCATCAGAACACCGAACGCGCAGATGGTGGGTGGCCTGACCGGTCGTCAGGTGGCGGGCGCGTTCGCCGCGCTCGGCCTCGCGATTGGCATCTTCTGGCCCGTCCCGAGCCCTCACGGCGAAGCGAACGGGAGCGGGATGACATGCCCACTCGGGTACGGAGGCGAGAAGAAGCCCGCTGCGAATCTGATGACTGAAGCGAGAGACCCCGGTTCTGCTTGGTTTCGGAGGTACGGGGGAGGGCTTAACGCCAGGGTTTACACAAACGCATCGTTCTGGACCGGCGATGCGAGCATACCGTGGGTGCAGGCTATCGCGGTCACTGAAGCTGGCCGCGTTCTGGCGATCGGTAGCCTCCCTACCGTCACCCACGCGGCAGGACCCGACGCCCCGATTTTCAATCTCGGCGGTGAGAAGGGAGACTTCGTTGTCCCGGGCCTCTTCGACACGCACTTGCACCTCGTGTCGGGCGGGTTCAGGCTCGCGGAGCTGGACCTCGCAGATGTCAAGACCAGGTCCGATTTCGTCACGCGTGTCGCAGCCGCGGCGAAGAAGCTCGAGTCTAATGACCAGTGGTTGGTTGGCGGTGGATACGGCGCCGAGTTGAGCGAAGATCCAACCGCGGAGTGGTTCGAGCACCCTTCAATCCCAAAGACACTCAAGGCGTGGCTGCTGAGGGCGGACGCTCACACCGGCGTCGCGTCACGTGAGGCTCTCAGGGCGAGCGGGATCGACGCGTATACGCCTGATCCAGTCGGCGGCGTCATCGCTAGGGACCCGGCGGATGGCAAAACGCCAAACGGAATCCTCAGCGACAACGCCATCGGCTTGCTCACCGCCGCGAGACCGGTCAAATCCGAAGGGGATCGTCGTGAAGCGTTCAAGCGCGCGTTCGACTATCTACTCTCCAAGGGCATAACGTCGGTTTGCGACTTTGGCGACATCGACCACCTGGCGGGCTCACACATCACCGGCAAGGCGGAGCGGGTCTGGAAAGATTTGGAGATTCTTCGCGCCATGGACGACGCCGGTGAACTTCCCATTCGCGTTTCGCACTATCCTCCGTTGGCGGACTGGAAACGCGTCGCCGAGATCGACTTCAGGGACCGGAATTTCAGGGACGTCAAGAACGACGACTCGAGGTACGGCACCTACGGTGACAGCGCCAGGCTGAGGATAGCCGGCGTGAAGGCGTTTCTGGATGGGTCACTCGGCGCTCGAACCGCTTTGATGCGCGAGCCTTACGACGATGAAAAAGACAATAAAGGCGTGGCTGTGTGCGACCTGGACGAGTTCAAGGAGCGTGCGGTGGCGGCTGATGCGGCGGGGCTTCAGGTTGCGGTGCACGCCATCGGCGATGCGGCTGTTGACGTTGCGCTGGATGCGGTGGAAGCGATGAAGGATCGCAACGGCGATAGGGGCAGAAATTTTCGGGTCGAGCACACCCAACATCTGGGCGCACCGATCGAGTCACAGCCCAAGCGCATCATGATGGCGGGCGCTGTGTCATCTGTTCAACCTGAATTCATGAGGCTGGACAGGAACCTGGCGGTCAAGCGGCTCGGTCCTGAGAGAGCCGCGAGGTCCTACGCTTTCAAGTCCTTGCTCGCAAACGGCGTTCCACTGTCGGGTGGATCTGACTGGCCCATCGTCGATGCCGATCCCCTCGCCGCGATGGATGTCGCGGTGAGCAGGAATGTAGGTGGGGATGACTTCGACGATTCCGCGGATGGGGTGTGGCAGGCATCCGAGAGGCTGACGTCGCAACAGGCGTTAACAATGTACACCACGGGCGCCGCGCACGTCGCGATGATGAACGGGGTTGTCGGAACCTTGTGGCGAGGAGCACACGCCGATCTTACCGTGCTCGATAGGAGTCCCGAAGACCTTGGGTCTACCCGGCCGCCAAAGGTGGTGTCGACCTTCGTTGCAGGCAAATGCGCTTGGGGTCAGTGTAAGCGGGATCCCTAATTTGCGTTTAGATTGCTACCAGAGATTGCTATCAGCTCTATCACATACGTATCTACGTGCGCTAACTGTTCTATCTAGATTTTTCAGGCGTCGTTCCAGGTGGACCCCGCCGTCTTGCTCTGGGTCTTGTAAACGTTCGTAGGTCCGCGCTCCTTCTCCGCGAACGGATCCCTGTGCTGCGCCGCTCCACCCTTGACCCTGAACTTATCGTACGGTTCCATGTCATCTTTGGCGCGCAGCTCCTGCTTCGCCAGCTCCGGGTCGATGGACTCGAGCTTCTCAACCTCCGGCTTGTTGACCCACTTGTTGTCGGCGGAGTGCAGGTTAACAAGCCGCTCTATGCGTTTCCTGTTCTGCTCCATGGACTCGTGCAGCCGCTCATACACCTGCGTCGCGCTCAGACCCTGCACCATCAGAAGCTTGGAGCGGGTGCTCCAGCCCCGCAGCAGCGACATCTGCGGCAGTCGCAGATGCAGCACCTTGCCGAGGAACTCGAGCAACTCGTCGTCAGCCTGAGCGACGGGTACGGTGAGCGCCACACCGACCTCGTCCGCGGTGATCTTAGACACCGCCTTGGTCCTCGCCTTGTCCTCGATGTCTATCGCGATCTGAATCATCCCCGACGCCGTCTGCTGGATGCACGGCGGCACCGGCGTCTCGCCTCCCTCGCCAGCGGCGTTGCCAAAGTTGAACGCGGAGAGGGCGCCGTCGATCAGGTACAGGTACTTCCCCTCCGGCTCGCTCCTGTAGCACACCGGCAGGTCGCCCATCAGGTACCTGTACTGCTTCTCCAGCTTGCCCCCCTCGCGCTTGATCAGCTTCGCCTTCACCTCCGCCTGGGCCTTCAGCCGCACGGTGTACTTCTCCGTGTCGAGCACGCGCGCCCCATCGGTCCGGCGCTTCGGGAGATTGCCCAACACCGCGTCGGTTATCAACACCGGGTCGCCGCTGTACTTGCAGTAATACACGGTGATTACGTCGTCGTCCGTCTGAGGCGCATCCTCGGACGAGTACGTCTGGGTGCTGCGCTTCGGCATCTTCGTCGCAGAGGCGTGTTCAACGCGCGTGTGACCCGAGTGGCCAACCCTAAGAATCGCCCTCGGTTTTGGTCACGGTGAAACTGACTTCGTGGTGTCGGCACCGAAAAGATCGAATCACTCTCGGCGGCACACCCGACTCTTATGGAGCAGCCGAATGAGGCGACCACTTCCTCGGAGGTGGCCCCCGCGAAGCCCGCGGCGGCCCCTCCGAAACGGTTCGTCCGCAACCAGGTGCCGGACAGCATCATGAACGACTCGCAGCTGTCGGCCGCCATCTCGGTGCTTCCGTCGAACTACAGCTTCGAGGTGCAAAAGACGGTGTGGCGGCTGAGGCAGGCGAAGGTCAGGTCCCTCGCGCTGCAGTTCCCGGAGGGCTTGCTCCTGTACGCCACATCCTTGGCTGACATATTCCAAACCTTCGTGGACACCATCGAGGACGTGGTGATCCTCGGCGACGTGACGTACGGCGCGTGCTGCATCGACGACTACACCGCCGCTTCTCTCGGGTGCGATTTCCTGGTGCATTACGGACACTCCTGTCTCGTTCCGGTGGACGTCACCGGCGTGCCGTGCCTCTACGTGTTCGTGGACATCAAGTTCGACGTCGCGCACCTGGTGGAGTGCGTCAGGCACAATTTCGAGGCTGGGTCCGACATCGCGTTGGCGGGAACCATACAGTTTGCATCCGCCGTCCAGGAAGTTCGCGAGATACTTTCAACTACGGGGTACCCGAGCCTGGAGGTGCCGCAGTCCAAGCCTCTGTCGCCCGGTGAGGTGCTGGGGTGCACGGCGCCGGTGCTGGTGGAACGTAAGGATGCCATCGTCTTCGTCGCGGATGGGCGGTTCCACCTGGAGGCTATCATGATTGCCAACCCGACGGTGCCCGCGTTTAGGTACGACCCGTACGCCAGGGTTCTGACCAAAGAGGAGTACGCGCACGGCGAGATGAGAAGAGTGCGACGGGACATGGTGAACCGTGCGAGGGGGGCGAAGTCGTTCGGGATCGTGCTCGGGACGCTCGGGAGGCAGGGAAACCCCGCGATACTGGAGCACCTGGAGAAACGCATGAAAGGTAAAGGGCTACCGTACACGGTGTTTCTCATCTCCGAGATGAACCCGCACAAGATGAGCTTGCTGAAGGGTGCGGATGCGTTCGTGCAGATTGCGTGTCCGCGGTTATCGATCGACTGGGGGGAGGACTTTACAAAACCGGTGCTGACTCCGTACGAGGCGGAGGTGTGCCTGGGCGGCGTCCAGCCGTGGTGGGAGCGGGAAGGTAAGGCGCCGGGGGAAGAAAACTCTCCGTACCCGATGGATTACTACGCCAAGGACAGCGGACCTTGGACGAGCTCGTACGTCAAGTCGAAGCCGCCGAGGGTGGGGGGCAGGAGACGAGATAAGCCACCCGTCGCGGTCGCGGTCGAAAGCTAGTTTGTAGTTCTAGATGTCGTCGACGTGTTCTCAAGCTAGATGTCGTGGCTATGTTCTTCGCGCTAGGTACCTTTTAGCTACTAGTTTCAGGTCAAGCCCGTGGGCACCAGACTCCCTCCCACCCTGTCCACCGAGTACGTGATCCCCGTCTTATCATCCATCGGGTCGTTCGAGATGCACCCCACCGCCCACCGCCTCGGCTTGACCTCAAACTGCCGGAGTACTTGTTGACCCTGCGCTCCCCCTGCAAGTACTTGTTGACCCCCGCCGGGATCCTGGTCGTGAACCTGCCTCACACCGAGCACACAGGGGAACCACTTGTACCAGAGCCACTGTACCGGCGGCGCGTCGTGGTTCCCATCCGCCGGGCACGAAGCCAACAAAAGGCACTGCTCCCCTTCCATGACGTGTTCGCTCCTCATCCTCCCGCACGAGTCGGCGCACTCGTGCAGCGACGCGAGTGTCCTCGCCAGACGCATCTCCCGTTCCCTGTTGTCCCCACCCTGCGCCGGCGCGAAGAAGCTGGTCATGCCGTCGATCACGATGAGCGTGGGGAGCGTCTCCGGTGGCAGCAGGTGGATGACGCTCCCCAACCTCCGAAGCTCGGCGTCGTTGTTTAGGTATTTCATCTGGATCCTGCCAGCGCCGTCCCCCAGGGTGCTGGCCCTCTGCAGCAGAGGAGGTCTCGCCTCTATCGCGTCCCTCTTGCACACAAACATGACCCTGGCGCTAGGATCCCTGTTGGCGACGCTGAGCGCATGCTGAAACAACAGCGTCGTCTTGCCTGACTCCTTCGGGCCGTACACCAGGCAGTGAGCACCCGGCGCGATGGGCTCGTCGGGACGCTCCACGTTGTCCACCTCGAAGAAGTCGACGGACTCCCAGCCCCTCACGGACTTCTCCATCGTCCCTCCTTTGAGCGTTTGACGATGGACCCAAGACGCTCGATGGACCCGGCACGCGCCCGCGCGCCCCTCGACGATGACAATGGAGGGCCCCGCTGGAAAATACCAGAGCTCTTTTTGACGAGGTTCAAATTTCTACGCCACAGCTCTGGGGCGCGACGGCGGGCGCCCAGGAGTATCGCGACACGAGCCGCCCCTTCAGGACGGACGGTCGGTATCTCCCATATATATCGGCGGTAACCAAACGTCGCCATGGTGCTCAAGGAGCTCGGCGTCAAGGGCACGGACGCGGTGTTTTACCAGAGCACCAAGCGAGATCGCGTGGTCTTCGTAGATGAGGTGCCGCCCGGTCTGCTGTGCCCGGTGTGCAGGGACGTGTTCATCGCGCCCAAAATCGCGCAGTGCGGTCACCCGGTGTGCGAGGAATGCGTGCGCAAGGTGGTGAAGCAGACGGGCAAGTGCTTCTCTTGCAGCGCGTTCGTGGACCACAACGACTACCTCCCCGATGAGCTCAGCGAGGTGAAGCTCGGGGACCTGAAGGTGCTGTGCAGGCACGCGTTGGGGCTGAGGCAGGCGCTACGGGAGGACGAGGAGGAAATTGACGAAGATGAGGACGAGGCTGCCGCTGCTGCGAGGATGAAGCGACGCCGGAACCGCAGCGCGGTGGAGGTGTTTGTTCGATTCGAGGATTTTGACGTCACCGCGTGTTCGTTGTCGCTTCCGCTCCGCAACCTGGATGAGCACGATGAGCGGTGCGATTACAAGCCGCTGATGTGCGACCTTTGCGATATGGAGGAGACGGAGAAGGACGAGGAGTTATATGGAGTTGGAAAAGAGAACGGGGACCCGAAGGAGACCGCGTCGAAGCGAGGGGCACTTCGGGGCGTTTCCAACGCGGGCACTTCTGTTTGCGGTTTCAACTGCATGGCCCGAGACATGCCGCACCACAGGACGACGTGCGAGAACAGGCTCGTGAACTGCACGTACGCCAACTTCGGCTGCGAGTGGCGCGGGTCGTTCAGGAGACTCGCATCGCACGGGTCTCAGTGCAGGGTACGACCGAGGCTGTGTCCAAACGGTTGCGGCGCGAACGTGTCAGTGGGGCCGATGATGAAGAAACATCTCGACATGTGCCCGATGGGTGAGGTGGCGTGCGACGCGCCGGACGCCGAGGCGGACCTCGCATCGATGTGTGTACCCGTGAAAGATGCCGAAAATGCGTTATCCGTCACGGGTGCGCCGGTGAACACCGTCGGGGAACACCCGTCGTTGGCCAAGAAGTGCGCCGCCGTCGTTCGTCGAGCCGACCTGAAGAGACACAGGATGGAACACTGCGAGTTCGCCCGCGCCACCAAGTGCCGCAAGTGTCACAAGCTGGTGTCCGCGAGGTCGCTTCAGTCGCACGAGCTCACGCGATGCACCGCCGCGGAGACGCTGTGCCCGGAGGGATGCGGGATGGTTCTCTCGCGGACGGCTGTGTCGCGGCACCTCGAGGCGGCGTGCGCTAAGGTTCGGGAGGATTGCGCGTTCAAGCCGCTGGGGTGTACCGCCCGGGTCGAGCGCGGAGAGATGGCCGCGCACACGCACAGGGCCTCCGGGCAGCACTTGGAGTTGCTGAGACGGGGTCTGCTCGACGCGAGACGCAGGGGCGAGTCGTTCAGACGGGAAATCGACGCGCACAGGGAAGACATCGCGACTCAGTTGGAACAGAAACGGCAGGATGCGATGCAGACGCTGGTGAAAAAGGAGGAATCGGTCCGTCGGTACGTGGAGGCGGCCAAGGAAGAGGACGCACAAGCTCGCAAGGTTCTCGCGAGCAAGGTTGACGTTCTCAAGCGCGCCATGGCGGATCAGTCGAGCACGTACGGCGGTCAGCTGCTCGACATGTTCGGCGACGTGTCCGAGTTGCGGAACGATTTCGAGCGTTTCAAGACTCGGTGTGAGGACGACATGCGGTCGCTTCGAAAGGATGTGGACTCTAACCGCGGCGAGGCTGAACACCTCTTCTCGGAGGTGACTGAGGAGAGGGGCGACGCGGTTGGGGCGTACAAGGAGCACGTGACTCGGGCGCTCGAGGATGAGGAGAAACAATGGCAGGTGGACGTGGACAAGGCCACGAGACGACTGAGGGCCGAGTTCGACGACTACAAGTTCGCCGTGAACGAGAAGATGCGCGAAGTATGGGACGCCGTGCGCGTCGCCGGGAGGAGGTTCGATTGAGACGGTGGCGAGGAGGTAACACTTAGAGAACTTATTAGTTGGCTTCGTGATGTATAATGTTACAAACAAGGGCTGTTCGGGCGGATACTAAACATACAATCACTTGAACAGCTGGGGGTACCCTGGTTTCCTTCCAAACCCCGGGTTGCCCTTAACCCCGGGCTCGGGAGCTTCGTACACCTTCTTGAGGTCCGGCAGCCTGTCAAACACCGGCCCGTACTTTTTCTCCACCAGAGCCTCCCACTTCTCTACGTCCTTTTGCGTGGGGTTCTTGGGCACCGGGGGCAGGTCCTTGATGTTACCGAGGTAGTACGCCGCCTTGACCCGTCCTGGGTTATCCTTCATCCGCACGGTGACGAACATCCCGCCGTCCGCCTGGATCTGGAGCCCGTTTTTGTTATCCGCCGTCACGCTCTTGGTCCGAGGATTNAACTTGTACACGACGTCGTCCTTCACCACGGCGTTGTACCCGCTCTCCCTGTTGTAAATCTCGAACAGAAGGTTCGCCCTCCCCTTGTCGGTGTACCCCGGGTTAGCCACCGCCAACACCAGCGCCGCGGCGATGATGGCCGCCGGGGTGGTGAGCTTCCGGAGCAGCGAACCGCCGCCTCGGGGCGGCGGGGGCGGTCCCCCGGGAGGAGGTCCCCCGGGAGGAGGACGCATCGTCGCGGGCGGGTACGCGGGAGGCTGCCTGGACTTTAGCGGATCCGAGGCGGTCTCGCGTTCGTAGGATGCACGGACTTGTACGAGGCGGCGTTGGATGCGTGGAGCGTTGGATGGAACTTTCGCTTGCAGCCGCCGCCCCATGATGATTGCTTTCACCGGGGAGGTCGCGCGAACTCGGGTATCGGCGCCCCGAGCGACGGCGCCGGGCCCCGCGATGGCTACGTGCGGCATCATCGAGAGGATCATCATCGGTGTGGTAGGTTCAGACGGCGTGCTACCTGCCTGCAGCAGTGTGAGAATCAATCCAACAGAATGCCCTTTATTCTCCATCGTGATGACTCGGCTCCAACTCAACAATTTTGAAAGAACCGGAGCTCGGGCGCTCGGCAAAGACCGGCGCACATTAGAGCCGCGATCACCCCACGCGCACGGGCCGCCAGCGGGATCGCGTCTCTGGCAGATGCTGGGGCAGATATTCGCCGTCATATCGGCGTGCGGGCTGTTCGTGGGGGGTCACCAGTTCCTGAAGCACTACCTTTGCAAGGGCACCCACCACGAGATCGATGGCTTGGTGACCACCCTCTTCTCCGCATCCTTCAGCCTCTCTTCGGGCCTGCTGCTGCTGGTGCTGTACGAGATCTTGGGCATCGTCGATGAGAACTTCCTCAGGGCGCACTGGAGGTTCAACCTGTGGTGCGTCGTGGCGCTGCTGGTGCTGGTCCTGCCCTTCCTGCACATACACAAGTTCGCGAGGGCGACCGTCGGGATGACCAGAGTCACCTCGTTCCTAGCCTCCGTCGTGCTGCACGCCGTGGCGCTGTACGCGTTCTACAGGCTGGGCGACGGCGCATCCTCCACCTTCTCGGACATGTTGACGGCGGAGCAGGCGGTCAAACGGGTAGGGACCATCGGCGTGGTGCTCCTCGCGGTGCTCTCCGGGTTTGGAGCTGTCAACTTTCCTTACACCACGCTGAGCCTCTTCGCGCGACACGTCGGGGACGCCGAGACGGCTGCGCTGGAACGACGGCTGGTGCAGGCGACGGAGACGGTGGTGCAACGGAAGAAGAAGGAAGTGTTGCTGCGCATCGAGCTCAAGGAGGCGATGGGAACCCACGTGGACGGAGCATCCTCAGCGGGTGTGGACGGAGCCAACAAGGGTAAAACGTGGGGGAAATACCTCGGCACCATCTGGCGACGAAGGCCGGGGCGTACGAGCGGTTTAGTGTCGAGGTTGGCGCTGCTCGAGTCGGAGATTCAGGCCATGGAGCAGGTGTGCAGGTCGCTGTTCTCCGAGCTGCACGAGGTCCGGACGGCGAGGGAACGGGCGGTGGAGTCGAGAACCGCGTGGGGCAAGGTTAAAAACGCGGCGGGGATGTCGATGGCGGCTGTGTGCGCGTGGCGGGTGGTGACCGGACTGTACCACCTCGTGTTCAAACGGCAGCTCCGGACGGACCCGATCACCGCCGCGCTCTCGGTGCTCATCACGAGCAAGACCAAGGTGGACTACGTCGATCCCAAGGTGTTGAGCCAGTACCTGTCGCTGCTGTTCATCGGGTTTTTGGTGGCCAACTCGATGCGAAACTTTGTGTACGCGCTGAACCGGCTCTTCTTCGCGGTGGGCGGCGGCGGCGGTGGAACCTCCACGTTCTTGGTGCTGTTCGTGGCTGAGATGCAGGGCTTGTACTTTTTGTCCTCGGTGCTGCTCATACGGAACTCGCTGCCGGACAGGTACAGGGGGTTCATCGACGAGGCCATGGGCGCGGACAACCTGGAGTTTTCCTTTTACCAAAACTTCTACGACACCATATTTTTGGCAGCCGCCGTCTGCACTTTGTTGCTGCTGTACGGACATCATCACACGTCGGCGGCTGCGACGAGCGGTGGGGGTGACTACGGCGGCGGTTCCAAGTACGACGTGACCCACAGAACCAGCCTTCTCTGCGGCGTGGGGGCGACGACGGATGAAGACCTGCACATAAAGCAAAAGATTTGAATAGGCATTGTAACGACAAATAGGACCTCCAACTGTTTGCTCATACGTACAGCGCGATTTTGACGCTGAGTCAGAGACCATCGATCAGACGCGTTCGTTCCGGGACTTCTTCGCGCCGATCCGATCGCGCGATTCCAACCATCTCGTCCCAGCGCACCGCCGCTACCCCGATTGTCACAACACACCGACCGACTCGTCCATAACAACACAATGGCTGAGCTCAAGTTCGAGACCCTGCAGGTCCACGCCGGCCAGCAGCCGGATCCCACCACCAACAGCCGCGCGATG
>JGI26273J51734_10001397_pt1 | contig 12716 bp, 10 predicted proteins | sample SaaInlV_125m_DNA_FD_51734 | JGI IMG/M metagenome (IMG submission 51734) | reverse complement strand
ACTCCAAAAGATGGACCTAGCGCTGGTATTACAATGTTAACTTCATTAGTTTCATTATTAACACAAAAAAGAGTAAAATCCAAACTTGCCATGACCGGAGAAATTACTCTCAGAGGAAAGGTCTTGCCTGTTGGGGGAATTAAAGAAAAAATATTAGCTGCAAAGAGAGCAAAAATTAAAGAAATTATTTTGTGCAAGGATAATAAGAAAAATATTGATGAAATCGATTCTAGTTATTTAAAAGGATTAACTTTTCATTATGTTTCAAGTATGAAACAAGTTTTAGATATTGCAATTACAAATCAAAATGTTAAGAACCACAAGAATTTAGATGTCAAGTAAAATTATAATAGCAATCGATGGTACTTCATCTACTGGAAAAAGTACTTTAGCCAAGAGGATATCTAAAAAATTAAATTATAAATATATTGACTCAGGTGCAATGTATAGAGCATTAACTTATTATTCTATTCAACAAAAATATATATCTAAAAATCATTTTGATAAAATAAAATTAATAAATGATATACCAAATATTTATATTGATTTTAGGAAGAGCTCAATTAATAACAAATTCGAGGTTCATTTGAACGGAATCCCTTATGAAAATAAAATTAGATCATTAACGGTTTCTAATTTAGTTAGTGAAATCGCAACAGTAGACGAGTTAAGACAGCAAATGGTTCGCGTTCAACACTCACTTGGTTTTAATAAGGGGGTAATTATGGATGGTCGTGATATTGGCACAGTTGTTTTTCCAGATGCTGAAATTAAATTTTACCTCGAAGCTACAATGGAATTAAGAGCCAAACGAAGATTCGATGAACTATTTTTAATTGACAAAAATATTACATACAAAGAGGTTTTAGAAAATATAAAACTTAGAGACAATCAAGATACTAATAGAAAACATTCTCCATTGAAAAAAGCTAAAGATGCTATACTTATCAATACTGATAATCTCACTTTAGATGAACTTGAATCAAAGTTGTTTACCTACATAAACCCATTAATTACAAAAAATTTATAGATAATTTGTTTTATCTATAAATAGAGTCTATTTTCGCAATCCTTTTAATAGGTTTATATAGATAACTAAAAGGTTTTATAAATATTAATTCTTCTAATTTATTCCCTCATTCTATAGATAAATTAGAATACAAATTTTACGGTATGCCAGAAGAAAAAAAAGACAGCAAACCAAAAAAAGCTGTTAAAAAAACTGCTAAAGCTGAGAAAGTTAAATCTCCAGCAAAATCCACAAAAAAAGCCAAAATTAAAAAAGAAGTTGTTGAAGTTGTTGAAACTTTAGCTAATGAGGTTATCGATAATCAAATTGAAGAAAGCCCGGTTAATGAGCCAACTGCTGATGAATTCTTAAAAGATTTTGATTGGAACTTATTTGAAGAAGGAATTGAAACAATCAAAGATGATAAACTTTCTGAATTCGAAAAATTAGTTGAAGAGAATTTTGTTGATACATATAATGAAAGTGTTATTGAAGGTACTATAATTAGCTTGACGGAAAGAGAAGCTATAATTGATATTAATGCAAAATCTGAAGGTGTTATTTCATTAAATGAATTTAGATACAATCCTGACTTGAAAGTTGGTGATAAAGTTGAAGTTTTAGTTGATATCCAAGAAGATAAAACAGGTCAATTAGTTCTTTCGCATAGAAAAGCAAGAACTATAAAAGCTTGGGATAGAGTAAACGATGCTCACGATCAATCTACTGTAGTTACTGGTTTTGTTAAATGTAGAACTAAAGGAGGTATGATTGTAGATGTTTTTGGTTTGGAAGCTTTTTTACCTGGATCACAGATTGATGTTAAACCCATTAGAGATTATGATCAATATGTAAATAAGAACATGGAATTCAAAGTTGTCAAAATTAATCATGAATTTAAAAATGTTGTTGTATCTCATAAAGCACTAATTGAAGCGGATATAGAGCTTCAAAAGAAAGAAATTATTGGTCAATTAGAAAAAGGTCAAGTTCTTGAAGGTACAGTTAAAAATATAACTACATATGGTGTATTCATTGATTTAGGTGGAGTAGATGGTTTAATTCACATTACAGATTTATCATGGAATAGAATCAATCACCCTAGTGAAATATTAGAATTAGATCAAAAATTAAATGTCGTAATATTAGATTTTGATGATGATAAGTCAAGAATTCAATTAGGTGTTAAACAGTTAAGTGCTCATCCTTGGGAATCTCTCGATGCTGAATTAAAAGAAGGCGATAAAGTTAAAGGTAAAGTATCGGTTCTTGCTGATTACGGAGCTTTTGTTGAAGTTGTTGATGGAGTAGAGGGGTTAGTTCATGTCTCAGAAATGTCTTGGTCAACTCATTTACGTTCAGCACAGGATTTTGTAAAAGTTGGTGACGAAGTTGAGGCAATTGTTTTAACATTGGATAGAGAAGAAAGAAAAATGTCTCTAGGTATTAAACAATTAAGTTCAGATCCTTGGACAGATATTACCAAAAAATACCCTGTAGGCTCTAAGCATTCAGGAATAGTTAGAAATTTCACAAATTTTGGAATTTTTGTAGAGCTAGAAGAAGGAATAGATGGATTAGTATATATTTCAGATTTATCTTGGACAGTAAAAGTTAAACATCCATCTGAATTATTTGCAGCTGGTGATAAAATTGATGTTTTAGTTTTAGAGCTAGATTCTGAAGCAAGAAAATTAAGTTTAGGTCATAAACAAACTATGGATAACCCATGGGATGTATATGATAAAACTTTTGCTGAAGGGACTTCACACAATGCAACAATTTCAGATTCAAATGATAAAGGTGCTACAATTATTTTTAATGATGATATCACAGCTTTTGTCCCTAACAGACACCTAGTTAAAGAAGATGGAAATAAGTTAAAGAAGGGTGATACATCAGATTTTAAAGTAATTGAATATAATAAAGACTTTAAAAGAGTTGTAATGTCACATACTGTTTTATTTAATGATCAAGAAAAGAAAAATGTAAAAGAGTCATTGAAGAAAGTTAATGTTAAAGATTCAGATAAATCAACTCTTGGTGATTTAGATGTTTTAGCTGACTTGAAAAAGAAAATGGTTGACGATGAAAAAAAGAAAAAATAATATTTCTTTTAATTATATATTAAAAAAAAGCATCTTAATTAAGATGCTTTTTTTTATAGAATTTCTTTAACTAACCAATCTCCTATTTCACTTGTTTTATAAGATTTGTTACCGTTTGCTAAATCTTCGGAAATAATTGATTGTTTAAGTGATGAGTTTACTACGTTTCTAATTAAATCAGCTTCCTTTTTAAGATTAAAAGTATCTTCAAACATCATTGCAGCCGATAAAATTGTAGCTAAAGGATTAGCTATGTTTTTTCCGGCTGCTTGAGGATAAGATCCGTGAATTGGTTCGTAAAGCGATGTTTTAAGGCCAACAGATGCTGAAGGCATTAAACCCATAGATCCAGAAATTACAGATGCTTCATCAGTTAATATATCTCCGAATAAATTTTCAGTAATTAATACGTCATATGAATTAGGCCATTGAACAAGTCTCATAGCTACTGCGTCTACAAATTCATAACTTACCTCAACCGAGGGATAATCTTTTTCTAAAGATTGAACAGTTTCTCTCCAAAGTCTAGATGATTCAAGTACATTAGCCTTATCCACACAACATAATCTATTCGATCTCTTCATTGCTAGTTCAAATCCTTTTACAGCTAATCTTTTTATTTCTTCTCTAGTATAGGTACAAGTATCAAATGCTGTATTNCCATTATCAAGTCTCCCTCTTTTTCCAAAGTAAATACCGCCTGTTAANTCTCTTAAAAAAACTAAATTTGTTCCCTCAATTCGCTCTTTTTTTAATGGTGATTTATCAATTAAAGATGGAAATGTAAATGTTGGTCTAACATTAGCAAATAATCCTAAATCTTTTCTCATTTTTAAAAGCCCTTGCTCAGGTCTTACTTTAGCACTAGGGTCGTTGTCGAATCTAGGATGACCAATTGCTCCAAATAATATAGCATCTGCTTTTAAACAAATTTCATGTGTCTCTTTTGGATAAGGTTCACCAACAGCATCTATAGCTGCCGCTCCTGTAAGTGCGTGCATCCAATTAATGGTGTGATTAAATTTTTTTGCAATTGCATCTGAAACTTTAACTGCTTGTTCTATAACTTCAGGTCCTATNCCATCACCAGGTAATAGAGCTATATTTAATTTCATAATTTACTAATTTGATATAATATTTAACATTTTTTCTGTTGATTTGATAGCTGAAACAGTTTGATCTGAATCTAAACCTCTAGTAACAAATTCTTTATCATTATTTTTCCATGTAATAATTGTTTCACATAAAGCATCAGAATTACTTCCAGGCGGAATTGTTACTGAATAATCTATAAGTTCAGGAAGTATAAATTTATTATGAGAATATATTTTTTTTATAGCATTTATAAATGCATCAAATTGTCCATCACCTGATCCTTTTTCGAAAAACTTCTTACCATTAATTTTTAATTCAATTTCTGCGGAAGGTTTATGCCCTTTTTTATGATTTAATAAGTAAGATTCGATAATTACCTTATTTTTAAAATTTTCACTATTTATCACATCTGAAATTATATAAGGTAAATCTTCTGCGGTTACCTTTTCTTTTTTATCACCAAGTTCAATTATTCTATTGGTTACTTTTTTTATATTTTCATCATTTAATGTAAGCCCTAGTTCTTGTAAGTTTTTTTTAATATTAGCCTTTCCTGAAGTTTTTCCTAATGCATATTTCCTTTTTCTACCAAATCTTTCAGGAAGCAAATCATTGAAATACAGGTTTTTTTTACTGTCACCGTCGGCATGAATTCCAGCTGTTTGAGTAAATACATTATCTCCTACTATCGGTTTGTTTGCTGGTATTCTAAATCCGGTAAATGCTGACACTAATCGGCTAACTTTGAATAAAGACTTTTCTTTTAAATTAATTTTGATATCGGGTAAAAAATCTCTTATTACTGCAGCTACACTTGCCATTGGTGCGTTACCAGCTCTTTCTCCCATTCCATTCACAGTCAAATGTAGACCTTGGCATCCAGCTTTCAAACCCTCGAGTACATTAGAAACACTCAAATCATAGTCGTTATGAGCATGAAAATCAAAATGCATTTCAGGGTATCTTTTTACAATTATTGAAATATATTCAAAAGTCTCATCTGGGCTAAGTANCCCCAGAGTATCAGGAAGCAAAACTCTTTTGACAGNTAACTTATTGATAATATCTAAATACTCAAAAACAAAATCTTTGGAGTTTCTCATTCCATTACTCCAATCTTCTAAATATATATTAGTAACAACGCCTTTATTGTTTGCTTCATTTACAGCTTTAATTACAGAATTAAAATAATCCTTTGGTGATTGTTTTATTTGGTGAGTTAAGTGATTTAATGAACCTTTAGTTAATAAATTTTGTACTCTAGCTCCTGATCTTATCAACCATTCAAGTGAAATGTTATTGTCAAGAAAAGTAAGAATTTCAATTTTATTCAAAAATTTTTTTTCTTTAGCCCAACCTGTAATTTTCCTAACGGCTTCAAATTCACCTTTTGAAACTCTAGCTGAAGCTACTTCGATTCTATCAATTTTTAATTCCTCAATTAGTAATTTAGCTATTGCTAATTTCTCAGATGAAGTAAAAGACATCCCTGAAGTTTGTTCACCATCTCTTAGAGTAGTGTCCATTATTTCAACGTGTCTTACCATTTTTTTAATTATAAAGGGGTTGTTTTCGAAAACGTTTTTATGCTATCCTTAATATTCATTAAATAATCAATATCGTCATATCCATTTAACATGTTTTCTTTTTTGTATGAGTTAATTTCAAATGATTCTGAAATATTTAATTTAACAATCGTAACAGTTTGTTCTGGAAGACTTACAATGATTTCAGATTTAGGATCATCAAAAACAACACTAAAAATTTTATCTAAAAATCCTGACGAAACTTGAACTGGTAAAACTCCAATATTTAAACAATTGCCTCTAAATATATCTGCAAAAAAACTTGATATTACACATCTAAAACCATAATCATAAATTGACCAAGCAGCATGTTCTCTAGACGAGCCTGAACCAAAATTTTTTCCACCAACTAAAATTTTTCCACTAAACTTTTTATTATTTAAAACAAAATCTTTTTTTGGAGTGTCGTCAGAATTATATCTCCAGTCTCTAAATAAATTATCGCCAAAACCAATTCTTTCTGTAGCTTTAAGAAATCTAGCAGGAATTATTTGGTCTGTATCAACGTTTTCAATAGGAAGGGGAACACAGTTGCTTTTTAATATTTTAAATTTTTCGTAAGCCATATCTTAATATAATGTTCTTGGATCAGTTATTTTTCCTGTAACAGCAGCAGCAGCAGCAACTAGAGGGCTAGCTAATAATGTTCTAGAGCCTGGTCCTTGTCTACCTTCAAAATTTCTATTTGATGTGCTTACAGCATATTTTCCAGATGGAATTTTATCATCATTCATTGCTAAACAAGCGGAGCATCCTGGTTCTCTTAGTTCAAAGCCTGATTCGATTAGTATATCTAATAATCCTTCATCTTTTATGGCTTTTTCTACTTGGTGTGAACCTGGAACTAACCACGCTGTAACATTTGATGCTTTTTTTCTTCCTTTAATGATTTTTGTAAATTCTCTAAAATCTTCAATTCTTCCATTTGTACAGCTACCTAAAAAGACAAAATCAATATTTTTACCAATCATACTTTGACCTTCATCAAAGTTCATGTAGTTAAGTGATTTCTTGTAAGTTTCTATGCCGCCATCTTGATTTTTTGCTAAAGGAATTTCTTTTGAAATACCTATACCCATACCTGGATTTGTTCCATATGTTATCATTGGGTTTATCAATTCACCATCAAACTTTAATTCTTTATCAAAAACAGCATCTTGATCTGATTCTAATGTTTCCCAATACTGCATAGCTTTAGTCCAGTTCTTATTTTTAGGAGTAAATTCTCTGTTTTTTATGTAATCAAAGGTTTTAGAATCAGGAGCTATCATTCCTCCTCTTGCTCCCATTTCAATACTTAAGTTACAAACTGTCATTCTACCCTCCATAGACATGTCTCTAAAAACTTCACCTGAATATTCAACAAAATAACCTGTAGCACCAGAAGTTGAAAGTTTTGATATAATAAAAAGAGCAACATCTTTTGGGCTAACTCCTTTACTGAGTTTACCGTCAATTGTGATTCTCATTTTTTTTGGCTTGGGCTGCATGATACATTGAGTCGATAAAACCATTTCAACCTCAGATGTTCCGATTCCAAATGCTATTGCTCCAAATGCACCATGAGTTGATGTATGTGAGTCGCCACAAACTATGGTTGCACCTGGTTGGGTAATTCCGTATTCAGGACCGACAACATGAACAATTCCATTTTTTTCATGACCTAGTCCCCAATATGAAATACCATGCAGTTCCGAGTTCTTTTCAAGAGCTAGTAATTGATTTGCAGAAAGTGGATCTTTTACTGGTAAATGTTGATTTACAGTTGGAGTGTTGTGATCAGCTGTAGCAAATGTTTTTTCAGGAAATAAAACTTTAATTCCTCTTTGTTTAAGTCCTAAAAAAGCTACTGGACTAGTCACTTCATGAACCATGTGTCTATCAATAAATAGAACATCAGGTCCATCTTTAATTTTATGAACTACATGCGAGTCCCAAACTTTATCAAATAAGGTTTTACTCATTTTAATATATTTTATAAAGATTTTTTAATTATAAGTGGAATATCTTCATCTAAGACTTCTTTTTTCATGTCTGCAAATTTTAGAAATTCTGGATAAATTAAATCTAATTCATTTTTAGAAAGATCGTATCCAATCTTTTTAGCTCTGTAAGCTAAAGCAGCTCTACCACTTCTTGCAGTTAGAATGATAGCTGATTCATTTACTCCAACATCTAATGGATTAATGATTTCATAAGTTTCTCTATTTTTAATTACTCCATCTTGGTGAATTCCAGAACTATGAGCAAAAGCATTTGCACCGACAATTGCTTTGTTAGGTTGAACTGGCATTCCCATTCCATCAGAAACTAAATTACTTGTGTCAAAAAGTAATTTAGAATTTATATTAGTATCTAAATTTAGATTTGGATGTTGTCTCATTATCATAACTACTTCTTCAAGAGAAGTATTTCCAGCTCTTTCTCCAATACCATTTATTGTACATTCAATTTGTCTAGCTCCATTAATTATTCCAGCAATTGAATTAGCAGTTGCTAAGCCCAAGTCATTATGACAATGACATGAAATTGTAGCTTTATGAATATTTTTTACGTTTTCTATTAAATATTTTATTTTTTCTCCGTATTCGTAAGGCAAACAATAACCAGTAGTGTCAGGAATATTTAGCACTGTTGCACCTGATTCAATCATTTTTTCACAAACTCTAGCTAAGAATTCGTTGTCAGTTCTTCCAGCATCTTCAGCGTAAAATTCTACATCTTCTACAAAAGTTTTGGCATACTTTACGGCTTGTGAGCCTATCTCTATAATTTTTTCTCGTGATGACTTGAATTTGTGTTCAATGTGTGAGTCAGATGTACCAATCCCAGTATGTATTCTAGGGCGTTTAGCAGTTTTTAAAGCGTTAGCAGCAACTTCAATATCGTTTTTTACAGCTCTTGTGAGTCCACATACGGTTGCATTTTCTACAATATTTGAAATCTCTACAACAGATTTAAAGTCTCCAGGACTTGAAACAGGAAAGCCAGCTTCTATGATGTCGACTCCTAATTTATCTAGTCTTTTGGCAATAACAAGCTTTTGAGAAGTGTTTAATTTACATCCTGGAACTTGTTCTCCATCTCTTAATGTTGTGTCAAAAATTTTTACAAATTCTTTAGCCATTTGTTTTTTTTACTGTTTTAAGTAAAGCATAAGATGTAAAAGTAATAAAACTGAGTAAATATTTTATGTATTAATTATACTAATTATTACATAAATCCCAAATGACATTTTTTGGTGGATTAGCAGTTATTTTGATTGTCTTTTTAGAAACCGGATGTTGAAATTCAATTTTTCTTGAATGAAGATGTATACTTCCATCTTTGTTAGATCTTGGAAAACCATATTTTAAATCTCCCTTTATTGCCATTCCTTTGTTGGAAAGCTGTGTTCTTATTTGGTGATGTCTTCCTGTTTCTAATCTGATTTCAAGTAAAGAGTATTTGTCAAGAGTGTATATTTGTTTATAATACAAAACTGACTTTTTTGCTTTAATATTTTTATCACTTTTAACATAAGATTTATTTTGTTTATTGTTTTTTAACAAAAAATCTTCAAGTCTAATTTCGTTAGATTCATCAATTTTATAAACAACGGCCCAATAAGTTTTTTTTATACTATTTTCTTTAAACATTTTATTTAATCTTGTGAGAGATTTTGATGTTTTTGTAAATATAATAATACCACTTGTAGGTCTATCTAATCTGTGTGTGATTCCTAAGTATACATTTCCTGGTTTATTATACTTGTTTTTCAGGTAATCTTTAACCTTATCTCCTAGAGTTTTATCGTTAGTTTTATCACCCTGAGTTAATTCACCAGGTTTTTTATTTATTATGATTAAGTGATTGTCTTCAAATAAAATGTTGTCTTGAAACAAATTAATATTGCTCATCTTGATTTGGAAAATCTATATTTTTAACATCTTTGATATAATTTTTAATTGCTTTAGTCATTATTTCATTTAAGTCAACATACCTTCTTAAAAATCTTGGATTAAACTCTGTTGTTAAACCAACTAAATCATGAGTTACTAATACTTGTCCGTCAACATCAGAACCAGCACCAATACCAATAACCGGACTTGAAATTGATGAAGTAACTATTTTTGAAATTTTTGCAGGTATTTTCTCTAATACAATCCCAAAACATCCTAATTCATCCAAAAGCTTTGCGTCTTCAACTAATCTTTTAGCTTCTTCTTCCTCTTTAGCTCTAACTGAATATGTTCCAAACTTATAGATGGACTGCGGGGTTAAACCAAGATGACCCATTACAGGAATACCGGCATTTAAAATTCTTACAATAGATTCTTTAATTTCAGATCCTCCTTCCATCTTGACGGCATGAGCTCCTGATTCTTTCATAATCCTAATGGCAGATCTTAATGCCTCTCCAGAATTTGATTGATAACTTCCAAAAGGTAAATCCACAACTACTAATGCTCTTTTGACTCCTCTCACAACAGATGAAGCGTGATAAATTATTTGATCTAATGTTATTGGTAAAGTAGTTTCATGCCCCGCCATAACGTTCGAAGCTGAATCTCCAACTAAGATTATATCAATCCCTGAATTATCAATAATTTTAGCCATTGAATAGTCATATCCAGTTAACATTGAAATTTTTTCATTTTTGGCTTTCATTTCTTTCAATGAGTGGGTGGTAACTCTTTTATATTCTTTTTTTGACATGATTTACTTTTTTACAAATGTAATTTTATTTTAAAAATATCAACTGACACAGTGTCATGTATATAAATATGGCATAATGATTGAATTATGTGTGATAAATAAAAAACAATATTAAAATGAGTAAAATAATAGGTATTGATTTAGGAACTACAAATTCTTGCGTTTCAGTAATGGAAGGTAATGAACCTGTTGTTATTCCTAATGCCGAGGGTAAAAGAACTACACCGTCTGTAATTGCTTTTGTTGAAGGTGGTGAAATTAAAGTTGGTGATCCAGCTAAAAGACAAGCTGTTACAAATCCCACTAAAACAATTGCTTCTGTCAAAAGATTTATGGGTAATAAGTTTAGCGAGTCTAAAAAAGATGCTGATAGATCTGCTTACAAAGTAGTTAAAGGAGACAATGATACTGCTAGAGTAGATATTGATGGTAGATTGTATACTCCACAAGAATTGTCTGCAATGATACTTCAAAAAATGAAGAAAACAGCAGAAGATTATCTTGGGAACACAGTTAGTGAAGCTGTCGTNACTGTTCCAGCATATTTTAACGATGCTCAAAGACAAGCTACTAAAGAAGCAGGAGAGATTGCTGGTCTTAAAGTTCAAAGAATTATTAATGAACCTACNGCTGCTGCTCTTGCCTATGGACTTGATAAATCTGGAAAAGACCAAAAAATTGCTGTTTATGATTTAGGTGGAGGTACTTTTGATATTTCAGTTCTAGAACTTGGTGACGGTGTTTTTGAGGTTCTTTCAACCAACGGTGACACTAGACTTGGTGGTGATGATTTTGATGAAGAAATTATTAGTTTTTTAGCTGATGATTTCAAAAAGAAAGAGGATATTGATTTAAGAAAAGATCCAATGGCACTTCAAAGATTAAAAGAAGCTGCAGAAAAAGCAAAAATTGAATTATCATCATCTGCTCAAACAGAAATAAATCTTCCTTATATAACTGCTACTGCTTCAGGTCCTAAGCATCTTGTTGTTTCTTTAACAAGATCTAAATTTGAACAACTTACAAGTGACTTAGTTAAAAGGTCTATGGAGCCAGTAAAAAAAGCAATTGATGATGCTGGTTTAAGTATTAATGAAATTGATGAAGTTATTTTAGTTGGTGGTTCAACTAGAATTCCTGTTATTCAAGAAAAAGTCGAAAAGTTTTTTGGTAAAAAACCTTCAAAAGGTGTAAATCCTGACGAAGTCGTTGCAATAGGAGCTGCAATCCAAGGTGGAGTTTTAACTGGAGATGTTAAAGATGTATTACTTTTAGATGTAACTCCTTTGTCTCTTGGAATTGAAACTATGGGAAGTGTTATGACTAAATTAATTGATTCAAACACTACGATTCCAACTAAAAAATCTCAAGTATTTTCTACTGCTGCTGATAATCAACCCTCTGTTGAAATACATGTTTTACAAGGTGAGAGGCCAATGGCTAAAGATAATAATACCATAGGTAGATTCCATTTAGATGGAATTCCACCTGCTCCAAGAGGAACTCCTCAAATTGAGGTGACTTTTGATATCGATGCTAATGGTTTAATTCATGTAACTGCTGCTGATAAAGCTACGGGTAAGACTCAAGACATAAGAATTGAAGCTTCCTCTGGACTGTCCGAAGAAGAAATTGAAAAAATGAAGAAAGAGGCTGAAGCTAACGCTGAATCAGATAAAAAAGCAAAAGAAGAAGTTGACACTTTAAATAGTGCTGATGCGATGATTTTCCAAACGGATAGTCAATTAAAAGAATTTGGTGATAAAATTCCAGATGACAAGAAAAAGGCTATTGAGGACGCTTTGGATATACTTAAAAAAGCACATGAAACTAAAGATGTTGACTCCATTAAAACAGCTCTCGATGGTATTAATGAAGCATGGAAAAATGCGTCAGAAGAACTTTATAAGGCTCAAGCAGAAGCTCAGCAATCAAGTGGAACTGGTCCCCAAGAATCTGAGGCTACTCAAAACCCTAAAGATGATTCAGATGATGTTCAAGATGTTGATTTTGAAGAAGTTAAATAATTAAAGTTTTTAATTCTTAAAAAGCGCATTAGTTTCTAATGCGCTTTTTTTTATATTTATAATATATGGACAAGAAAAAAATATTAGAAAAGATCAATTCATCAAATAAAAACACATTGATGGCTACATTGGATATTGAATTTATTGATATTGGTGAAGATTTTTTAGTAGCTAAAATGCCAGTCACTTCTAA
>JGI26273J51734_10001395_pt1 | contig 12738 bp, 10 predicted proteins | sample SaaInlV_125m_DNA_FD_51734 | JGI IMG/M metagenome (IMG submission 51734) | reverse complement strand
CCTTCTGTATTATCTGTAATAATACTAGATCCACCTTTACCAACTTTAATATCATAAGTACCGGCGGGTATGGATACATTTTTAGAGAATATAATACCACCAGCACCGCCACCACCTCCATTTCTTGTACCACCGCTACCTCCTCCTCCGACAATAAGAATATCACACTGCGTGTCTTCTGGAAATGTAATAGAATAATCTGTTTGATTTTCGCCAGTATTACGAAATGCGATATATTTGTAATCCGTATCATTTTTATAATTTTTTATAACTGGGCGCTCAATATATTCGTAACCATATAATTTAAATGTTCCGGTAGCAAACCATGTATCACTTGATAGCTTTCTTATTATCCATCTAAAATATTTATAAGGTAGTGGTTCGGAAAATGTCTGAAAAAATATATCAGTTTGGTCTGCGGGAGTAGAAGCTATAACGTCAGGAGAAACTAAATCACTAGGAACATTATGAATGGGTGTCCAGATATTTCTATCATTGCTTCCACATATTAACCATATTACAGGTTTGCGTTGACTACGTTCAGAGCTACTGTTATTAAGACTCCATGAATATTTATTTAATATCATTTTTCTATTTGTACCAATTTCCAACCATATACCTTTATACATTGTTCCATCTGATAATAATGTTGTGTCATGATTATTGTAAGCGTATTGATTATAAATAGTATCTGACATCCAATTATAATATTCAATATACCAATTATTTGCTTTATTATTATCAAGGACTTCGTACCATTTACCATTGATTTCGCCACAATGATTTGTTCTAAATTCGTATAAATACCCATCAATAATTTGAGAAAAACCTACAATTGTGTTAGCTGTATTGTAAGTACCTGTTGATATGGTATTCATATATGTAGAATATCCATTAGTATCAATAATAGTACTTAAATTAAAATCAAAATTTTGTTGACCATTGGAAGCAGAAGTTGGAAGTCCTACGGGAGCAGTTCTGGGAAATTGTTCTTCGCTATTAAATTTTGAGATAGATGTATATTGTTCAAATGTAGGGTCTTTAAAATATTCATTGTAATTGCCATTAGATTTTATTGTATCAAATATGATATTACTTGATGCATATTCGACAATTATATTACTACTTGATAATGTGATAGGCATAAAGTTCTCTATATAAATTATTATATATATATTACAATAAAAATCTTGAATAAGACATGCACATTATTAATATTAATTTAAAAAATAAACAATATTAATAGATTAACTATATGGTATTAAAAAATTCTTACGAAAAAATTGTATTAATTTTATCATTAATAACACTTATACTTGTGATATATTATCTAGTTAAAACATATTTCAACCATAATATTATTTTAGAAAAATTTAGTGATAAAATGTTATATAATGATGTAAAATTCAGGGATTGTCAAGTCTATTTTACCAATGATAAAAAAAAGTGCGATAGAGACTATGCAGCAAATAACAAAGATACATGCAAATATAAGTTTGAAAATTGGAAGGAAATAGATAAAATAGGAGATGGTGCAATAAAAAAGCATAAAGTTTATGTTGATAATAAACTAAATGAAGATGATTATGCAAATATTAGAGAAGAAACAAGATGTTTTTATAAATTAGAAAAAGATGATGACAAAAGCAGAGACAATATCATGTTAATAGATAATAATTATTATACATATAATGATTTTTATCCATTTAGTATTGACAATAGTATTTGTAATATCGCGGCGCCAATTAAAAAAGGTATAAAATATAAACAGTTTTATGAGTTTATCTTAGATAAAGAAAATAATTTGGTAGATATTAAAAAGGTAAGTATTAATGCGCAGCAAAATAGTTTCATAGTTGATTCCACATTTACAGCATCTAAGTTTATAGAACAATATGGAAATGGGTTAGAATACCATAACGAAAATAAGTTTAAAGTTTATAAAGTATCTAAATTTCCAGATTTAGATATAAAAGTGCACAAATTTACTTATAATTATTTATGTTATAACACACAGATAAAGAATTATAGCATAATAAATGCTAAAATACAATTAAATAATTTTTTAAAGTTATCTAATAAAGAAGAAATTATACAATTACCAGACAATATCAATACGAATATACCAGGAATAAGATGGGATAATTATAAAAATAGTAATAGTAAAAGCAGACCGGACAAAAAAAGCGAAATAATAAAAGCATTAGAAGATAGAAGAAAAGTTGTCCAAGATGAGATGGATGAAAAAGATGAAGCAACATCAACAGCATTATCATTAATAAAACAGGAAATTATAGACGATAGTGTCATTAGAAAATATCAGTTAACAACATATATTGATTCAAATAAAGAGATATGGGAACAAGCCAAATTTTTAAATCAGTTTAGTGTTCACAATTATAAAAGAGAATATTTAACTAAATCAGCTAATGCAACAATTGATAATACAATAGTTGATGTAACAATAAGAATTAAAAACAATTTCAAAGAAGGGTTAAAAATGTTTAAAGTTGATGGTTATTATAATAATGATATTAATTATATAAAAGGAAAAAATCAAATTGAATCAATACATCAATTCGAAGGAAAGATGGTAAAAGGTATTAATAATTTCAAGGGTCTAAATAATTTAACGAATGGAATGCAAAATCCAAATAGTGAAGACACTTATAGTATGATGTTTTCAGGCTATTTTTATGTACATGAAACAGGTAATTATAAATTTGGTACAACTTCTGATAATACTTCTTCATATATTTATATTAATGATAAATTAGTTGTAATTAATGATAGACCAAATGAAATGATAACAGTTGAAAAAGATTATGGAACTATTAAAAAAGGCGATATATGTAAAATAGATATATATTTTGGTGAAAATTATAGAAATGATAACTTAGAAATATTTTGGAGATTTAATAATAGTAACAGAATATATAGTTCAGAATGGAATAATAAAACATGGATTTTTTACACAGATCCTAATATTAATCCAGCAATTAATAGTAGTAAAAAAATACCCACGATTAAAGGAAACAGCCAATATGTTGATGGAAGAGAACATAAATTATTATATAAAACAACACAAGATAATACTGTTGATATATATTACGAGTTTAAAAACACGGATTTTATATACGATGTAATCGCGAATAGAGATATTGATACTAAAATTCTAGTTGTAGGTGGAGGTGGTGGCGGTGGAGCATTTGGGGGTGGTGGGGGAGGCGGTGGTGTATTATTTAAAGAGTCAGAGAAATTAAAAACAAATGATATTTGTACTATTAGTATTGGTGAAGGCGGTAATGGTGCACCAATTTATAATAATGGTGTAAATGGTAATAATGGAAAAGATAGTTCAATAAAAATTAATAATCAAGAATATATTGCGAAAGGTGGAGGAGGCGGTGGTACACGTAAACAATATCCTTATCATGGTGTAAATGGTAACGATGGCAGTTCTGGCGGTGGTGGTTCACATGCTAATAGTGGAAGACAGGCTATTGGTGGAACATCAAATAAAAATTCTTATAATGGTTGGAATTCTTATGGTAACGCGGGTGGTAAAGGAAGAAACGGAACAGGTGGTGGTAATCCTAATCATGCGTCGGGAGGAGGTGGAGGTGCTGGATATAGCGGGGAAGATGCAGTACAATCTTCGCGTCAATACAGAACCTGGCCAAATGATGGCGGTGGAGGAGACGGTGGAATAGGTATTAATTTAAGTAATCATTTTGGATCAAATGTAGGCGATAATGGATATTTTGGAGGAGGAGGTGGGGGAAATACATATTGGAATAGTGGTAGAGTAGGATATGGAAATAGCTATGAAGGCATAAGTGATAATAAAAGAAAATATGGCGGAGGTGGCGATGGAGGTTTTAATGGTAATAGAAATCAAAAAGGTGGTAATGGAATGAATGGAACAGGGGGTGGAGGCGGGGGTGGCAAGACAGGAAATAACCAAAGTGGAAGCGGAGGTTCAGGTATTGCAATACTTAGAATTGCTAATAGTCCTTTTAATAAACTAGCAAAATGTAATTATTATATACCGCCAATATCGCAGATAACTCCATATTTACCTAAATCTGATGTAATGAATTCAAAGATAAGTTTTGAAGTTAGAAATCAGGCGAATCCAAAATCATTATTTTATTCATCATATATATACTTAAAGAAAGGTTATTACAAATTTAATTTTGATATTGATACATCAGGTCATAAGAAATTATATACTAAATCTAAAATACTAATTTACGATGATAAAGATAAAAAAACATTTATATCAGTGTATAAAGATAATTTAGTTACGAAAAAATGGGTATATATTCCGGATACTAAATATTATATTATTAATTTATGTATTGTATACATTAGTGATGGAAAATATGATATACCCTTTTCATTAAAGGCCAGATACACAAGAGAAGAAAAAACTAATGTAATTCAATTTTCTAATAGCGAACTAAGTATTGACAAATATGAAGGCTTGCCCAGCAGTGATAGTAGAAACTATAAAGATATGACAGGCTATATATATAGACAAGATGCTGGTCATATAGATAAAATTAATAATATGGCCGACGAATATAATAATAATTTTAACAAATTTTTAGAATCATATTTTTTGTTAAATACATCATTTGGAAAAGTTATTGATTACTTTAAATTACTTGGTAAAAGAAATAATGAAAAAAAGAGTAATATAAATATCCAAAAAATAGATAAATTAATTGAATATTTAAATAATATAAATTTGAAAGAATATTTTGATAAGACAAATGATAATCTGGAATTGTCAAGCACAGCAAAGTCTATATTTGCACAAAATACAATACTTGATATAAATGATTATATTACCTTTAAACAATACAAACAAGCTGATAAAAATGAATTGAAAGGCGTGGATGAAACTTTTGATATGCTTAAACATGCCGAACGTTCAATATATATAGAAGTCTTTTGAATAATATATCAATGATTGTATTAAATATTTATTATTTACGTAGCATATATTTTTAATACTATATACATTATATTCATTTGCCTCTGGTAATACATATATCATTGATTGTATATGTAAGTTGGAAAATAAATGATAATTATTGCATATTATCGCAAATAGAATACGAATTGTATGGAGAAACATGGTTATCAAAAACATTAAAAACCGATTAGTAATAAAGAGAAGTATTTGCTTTCAATATCTCAATCGGTTAAATTTATTTTTTGGCTTTTGGCTTTTGGCTTAGTAGCAGGTTTAGCTTTTGGTTTGGCAGCTTGCTTGGCTTTTGGTTTGGCAGCTTGCTTGGTAGCTTGCTTGGCTTTTGGTTTGGTAGCTGGCTTGGCTTTTGGTTTGGCAGCTTGCTTGGCTTTTGGTTTGGCAGCTTGCTTGGCTTTTGGTTTGGCAGCTTGCTTGGCTTTTGGTTTGGCAGCTTGCTTGGCTTTTGGTTTGGCAGCAGGCTTGATATTTAAATTAATCTTTAATAATTTTTTTATAATTGTTGACATTTTTTTAAGAGATTTTTGATTTACATTTGCTTTATATTTTCTTTTACCACTCCCGCCTCCTTTGTAAATATTGTGCCGGCCGGGTGGAAGCAAAATATTATCTTGTTTATTTTTTTCTGCTTCATCCCCAATTTGTTCTACTTGCGTTGGTGAAGCTGGTTCTCCTTTTTGCATATTATCGTAGTTAATATGATAATCTTCAATTATATTGAATAATGCCTTTACTATATTAATAAGGTTATATTTTTTAAATGTTTCTTCATTTTCTTTTTTCATTTCTTCAAATATTCCGTCTGGATCTTGTTTAGTTTGTTCTTCTCTTAAAAATATATATGTGTTTACATATTCTTTGACTGTAATATTTATTATTATACACTTATCATAGCTGTTAAGCTTATCTAAAAGTTTATCATCATCAATATCTTTGCTTTTGGGTGGTTTATAATATGCTAAATCCCTACCATTATAAACAATTATATGGATTTTGTTTTCTTTATCATTAAATTTACTAAGCTTTAATATTTTTTTATCTGCTGCTTCGCTCTTATTGAAATAATATATTTCCCCTGAAATATTTTCACCATTATTGGTCCCCATTGTCAACGCGAATATGCTATTTTTATCTGTTGCTTTATCATCCGACAAAACTAGATAATATTTATCAGCACTCATTTATACTACTAATTAAGTATATAATTTTTAAAAATAGTAAATATAATGGTTCGCGATATAGTCTTATTTATATATTATAAATAAGAACATAGCGTATTAATATAATGCTCCCAAAAATTTATTGAATTGGAAATATCTATATTAGCTGTATTTTATGCGATATATTTAAAGATCATATGAGCAATTTAAAGATTTTTGGCATAGGAATTATTACATTGGAGATTATACTTATATCATGTTTTGAATAATTCAATTAAATCCAATTGGTCTTATCCAATCTTTAACACAAATATTATCATTTTTAACAGTATGTGAAAAAAAACAATCGCATTTAATATAACAGAATTTACTTTTTCTGCTTAAATAATTAGATTTTACAAAAAAACTGTTATTTCTGTTTTCAGAGATGTTAGATATATTATATTTAGGATAAGTATTATTTACAAATGCAGTATTAATATTCATATTTTTTCTAGTAAATAATAAAAAGTTGTTATTTAGTACCGTCAAATATACTAAAAATGAAATAAATTTTAAAACCATTATAATATAAATATAATTTATTTTTATATATAGAAATGATAAAAAAAGCAAATAACACATATTTTTTAATGACAAACCAAAACGGGGATTATGGTTGTTTTTTCTTTGAAGATTATGAATTATACAAACGCACGTGGTTACAGTATAAAGAGTTAGGATATATAGATGAATATGATTTTATGAGAAGCATTTAATTGTCAACATATTTTTTGAGCTTTTTGATGATAGTATTAGCATCCCTGATGCGGTCTTCATCGCTAAATTCATCGTCATTGTAGCGAGAGCAACAGAATTCGCATACGCGTAAATTCTTTACGACAAGCCTGCCATTTTTGGGAAGAGGCCAAACATATTTGGGATATGTTTTGCCATCGCGCCTAATGTGTGGTTTGAGCATGTACCATGGCCCGTCAAGATGATTGTGTGGCTCAGGTTCGGGTTCAACGGAAGAACAGGGGCCACAGCAGAAGTTAACATTCTTTGCATCAATAGTAATGTTGTTCATCATTGTACCGGTTTTGAAAAGTTTACAAACTTTCTCAGAAAACAGATTTGGCGTTTGAAGTGTCTTTCAGCTAAATAAGCAAGACAATATTGGGTAGGCAGTGCCTAATGAACATATAACAGAACCACAATCAATTTTTATATAAATTAGAACATATTTATCCTTGATGAAAACAGATTTATTATATTCATAATAATTAGAATAAAATGTCAGGTTCAAGAGCAGCAGGAGTTTCTTTATCACAATCATTATCAACAGCAATGTCTGAATTACCAGAATCTACTGTAAGAACTTTAAAAAAAGATACAAATAACCTCGCAGGTACAAATAAAAAAATTAAACAAGATGCTTGTGAGGAATATTTAAAAGAATACAAAAGATTTGTAAAAGGAGAAATAGATAGTGTAACACATCCAGTAACAAAAAAACAATTGACGCGAAAAGATAGAATAGATTTTATAGCTGAACAATGTCGTACAGCATTTGATTTACGTTTATCTGGAAGCAGAAGCAGAAGCAGTAGTAGCAAATCAGATGGAGATAATCCTTACAAATCCTTAAAATTACCATTAGATTTTAAAGATATAGATAAAATATTAGAATATCCTACAAGCACAGAAAAAGCAAAAAAAAAACATATATTATCTCTATTCAAAGATAAAATTAGTGAAGAGAAAGCAGAAAAAATATTAAAAGCATATTTAGATGATGAATCAATAACAGATGAAAATGTTTTACTATATAGAAAAATAAAACAATATATAAATAACAATTATTTAACAACGAGAGAATATAACCCTTTTATGCCTCAAAAAGAATTTAATAAAGCAATCAAAAATAAATATTATAGTAAACCATATGAAACAACCCAAGTTATTACCGATAGAATAAATGGGATATTTAGTGAAACATACAGATTAATACAAGAAGCATTATTATATAGTGATTTCAATAAAACTGCTGATGATTTTAGAAGAAATGCAAAAGAAAATTATTATAAATATTATGCTATTGAATTTATGTTGCTCCAATTAAGATCTATGTATGATGGAATGGAAAATAGTATAACTGCACAAGTTTATTTAGAATTGATAGATAAACTTATTGAAGGCACTTTTAATATTTCAGACCCAGATGCATCAGTTTCTTTTGAAAAATCACCTAGTTGGTCTGCATCTCCTGATGATCCTATATTAAAAGCTGAATATAAAACGAATAAAGAAAGAGAATTAGCAAGAATAATGGATGCAGGTAAAGAATATGCAGGTAGCATAAATGATTCTGACTTTTATACTATGGATGAATGGAATGATATGCCTTTGAGAAAATTAAGGAGTGTTGTAGTAATTCCTTATAAAGAAAATGGCAAAACTTATGCCAATGCATATTATGTAAAATCATTATATACAGCTTGGTATATGGCTATTAAAGATAATAAACCATTTTTAAATCCAGCAAATAGAAAAGAATTTAGTCAAGAAGATAAAACAAAAATATTAGAAGTAATGCAAGATTTATATCCTGGATTAAGAGTACCCAGATATGGTTCAGCCGGTGGTAGAAGTGATGTAAATGTTAATTATTTTAATGATTATGCGGGAACCTATACTATATCCGTTTCATATTTATATAAAAATCCATTATCATATAATAGATGCCGTTACCGTTTAATAAGTATTAAATTTCCATCAAGTTTTGCATATACTGATGACAACGCACCTGACAATGAAACAAATGTGCCATTAGCTTATAATCCAACATTTTTATTTGAAATGATAAATAACTTAATGAGAAGAAATAAAGTAGTAGGAAAAAATATACCATTTAAAATAGCAGAGCCTTTTGCTGAATTAAATGAAAAAAAAATTAATAAGGCTCAATATATGCGCTTTTTTGATAAATTAAGATTATTAATTTAACTTATTTTTTTAATTATATAAAATAGAAAGATTATAATTAATGTCAAATTCAAGAGCGGCCGGCTTATCATTATCTCAATCATTAACAACGGCTATGTCTGAATTACCAGAATCAACAATAAAAGCATTAAAGAAAGATATAAATAACTTAGCGGGTCCAACTAAAAAAATCAAAGAAGATGCTTGTAAGAAATATTTAAAGGAGTACAAAAAATTTGCGAATGGGGAGATAGATAGTGTAACACATCCTGTTACTAAAAAATCAATAACGAGAAAAGATAGAATAGATTTTATAGCTGAACAGTGTCACAAAGCATTTGATTTGAGTATTTCAGGAAGTAGAAGCAGTAGCAGCAAAAGCCCCGCGACGGAAGATGACGATCCTTATAAATATTTAAAAACATTAACTTTTAAAGATATAGATAAAATATTAGAATATCCAACAGGAACCACAGTAGCGCGAAGCAAACACTTATTATCTCTATTTAGTAAAAATGTAAAAGTAGATAAAGCTACAAGTGTATTAAAGGCATATTTAGAAGACCGTTCTATAAATGATGAAAATGTATTATTATATAGAAAAATAAAAGAGCGTATTAAAACAAGTTATTTAGTAAGATATGATCCCTTCATGACGGCTACTGAATTAAACAAAATTGTTAAAGAAAATTATTTTACTGCGGGTTATGGGAGCACTCCGAGTGTAAATGCACCTTCGGAAATTAATACAAGCATGGTATTTACCGATGCTGATAACTTATTTGAACAAGCAATATTATATAACGACCGAAATAAGAACGAAAACGATTACAAAATACTTGTAAAAGATAGTTATTATAAATATTATGCTGTCGAATTCATGTTACTTCAATTAATTAAAATATATGAAGGCAAGCGGTCCCAAAGGGTAGCAGCCGCGGAAATGTATTTATCATTAATTGATAGATTAATAGAAGGGACACTTTTAATTTCTGATCCGGATGCTTCAATATCGTTTGAAAAATCTTTAAGTTGGTCTGCTTCACCAGAAGATCCCATACTAAAAGCTGAATATAAAACTAATAAAGAGACAGAATTGGCAAGAATAATGGATGCGGGAAAAGAATATACAGGGAGCATAAATGATGCGGATTTTTATACGATGGATGAATGGACTGATATGTCTCTAAGAAAATTAAAAAGCGTTGTAGTAATTCCTTATGAAGAAAATGGTAAAACTTATGCGAATGCATATTATGTTAAATCATTATACAAAGCCTGGTATTTGGCAATAAAAGACCAGAAACCTTTCCTAAATCCATCAAATAGAAAAGCATTCACCCAGGAAAACAAGGATAAGATATTAGAGGTTATTCAAGATTTACATCCAGGATTAAAAGCACCCAGATATGGTTCTCAAGGTGGAAGAAAAGATGTATGTGTAAATTATACAAATGATTATAATAACACACATACTATACAGGTATCTTACCTTTATCCGAGGAATGATCATTATTATGATTATGCTAAATATTCTTTAATAAAAATTCAGTTTCCAACAAGTTTCATATATGCTGATGATAATAGACCTGATGACGAATCAGTAGTACCACTCGCTTATAATCCAACATTTTTATTTGAAATGATAAATACTTTAATGAGACAAAATAAAGTAATAGGGAAAAAGGTACCATTTAAAATTAATGATGCTTTTGCGGAAAACAACAAAAAAAAATTAAATAAGGCTCAATACATAAGGTTTTTTGATAAATTAAGACTTATGATATAATTATAATTTAGAACGCCCACTAATATAGTGGCATTTATATCCGGCATTTGTTAATTTTTTAGTATATCTAGATAATTCGTTGATATGTATTTTAGTATTTGGGATTATATTTTTAATATCAGCAATATTATGATAATATATAGTGAAATATTCGTTATTTTTAACAAAAATTATATCTTTTTCATGGTACGAGACGATATAATTGTTCATTTTGTATTACAATATATACATAATGTTATATCAATTAAAAAAGTTTATAAAATTTAAAGAAAAATAAAATTATGTATTCTAATTATTTATTGGCGAGATTTGCGAGATGAACGTCTTTGTGTTAGTTTTCTTTTTTGCCTTTGTCTGGCACCGCCATCAGTATAATATTGATCGGGGGTGACTTCTTGAAAAGCTTCCTTATCATCAGCCATATTACTTAAAATAGACTCATCGCCACCACGTTGGCTTAATAAGTTTCGTAGGTTACGGAATTTTTGTCTTTGCTGTGTTCGGGAGTTCTTTTGTTTTTTTTTACCACCTTCTAAAAGCCGACCTGTATCTTCTTCGTTGAAAGCGCCTTCCATGTCTTCATTACCGCCATTTTGTTGTTGGCTGCACGAATTTCCGCCCTTACGTACCTTACGTACCTTACGTACCTTGCTCACCTTTTTGGCCGCAAGTTTTTTGGCACACATTTTCTTGTAATTAACGAAGTTCATCATTCGTCCCTTACGCTTAACATATAATTTACTACTGCCAGATTTTTTGTAAACAACAACCTTGGTTTTTTTACCTTCTATTTTCTTAGACCCCGCTTTTTTATAATCACTCATAACTTCTATTATTGGGTAAGAAAAATTATTAAACGCGCTATTAAATAAAAAATAATACAAATAAACACACATATATAACATTACTTAATTATTATCATTACGGATTTTATCAAGAATATTTAATACCTTCTCACAATTAATTGTAATATCTGATTTATTTTTAATTTCACCAACAAGGCTATGGATTTTATTCAATTTATAATTAAGTTTATCTTTTTTATTATAATGTTTAAGGGCGTAATATTCAATATCTTCTTCGGTTGCGAACAAATATTTAGAAAGCAAATGTTGATTATCGCCATTTTCATAATCAAATTCGTCAATAATATAGAAGGAAAGAATGCGACCTTTAATAGAACCATATGTGCGACCAAGTTTATTGGCAATTACCTGAATGTCATTGTATGTAATTTCACTTTTATCAAGAATTTTCTTAACTACATTTTCGTCATCAACATTCCATCTTTTACCATGATTAAAAGTTGTCGTTTGATTGATAGTATGCTGATTAGAATCAATAGATACGGTATTGGTGATTAGCGAGCTTCTTGTCATTACAGTCATCTTTGGATAATAATATAGTATTCATTATATTATCAATTTTTATTTTTATATGATATATAAATATAAAAAAATATAATAATAAATGATGAATAAAAAGAATAAGGTAATTGATGAATTAGATTTAACAAAAGAATTATGTAAATTACTAAAAAATATACCATCGGTAGATAAAAAATATATATTCTGTTATATGAACCATCTTAAAGTATGTAAACACATATTTTTTAATAAATGGAAATCTTATAAGATAAAACGTTAATTCAATAGATTTAAATTGTGTTTGTTCCAAATATCGTGACAGAAGGTTTTAATACCACCATCATTTTTGGAACCCCAAGCTAGAAATCTTTGGATACCGGAAGCATTTTTAAAAAAACATACAAATTCAATATATATTTTATCTTCGTCTTTAAAATCATTTAGATTTTTAGG
>JGI26273J51734_10001392_pt1 | contig 12747 bp, 9 predicted proteins | sample SaaInlV_125m_DNA_FD_51734 | JGI IMG/M metagenome (IMG submission 51734) | reverse complement strand
TGAGGCTGGGAAAGAGCTTGGCCATTACACCGGAGATTGGGGTTATTTTCAACGGCGGCATTGACCTGGCTTTTGAAGCCACCGGTACGACCTTACAATCGGCAATCGACAATGACCCGGATGTTCAAGAGGCGATTCAAACCGCGGCAGATACTAATAAGCTGCCCTATATTGCTCTGACGATCAGCTATCGCTTTTAGACTGACTGGGATGGCGGCGCGGGCGAAAAATTGGCCCGCGCACGGCCAACATATCAATCTCCCAACACAGCCCCGACCGCCTGCACGGTCGTCGCCACCACGATATCCGCCTCCGCATGGGTCAAACAAAACGGCGGCGCAAAACCCAGAATATCGCCTTGGGGCATGGCCCGCGCAATCACCTGGCTTTGCGCCAAAAGAGCCGCAGAGATCTGCGGGCCAATTTTATCTGACGGATCAAAGAAAATTCGGTCGTCTTTGTCTTTCACAAATTCCACCGCGCAGAGCAGCCCCTCGCCGCGCACATCTCCCACATGCGGGTGATCGCCCAGCGCATCGGCCAATGCCTCCTTCAAATAGGTGCCAAGGTCGCGCGCGTTGTTCATCAAATCCAACGCCTCGATCACCTTCAGATTGGCCACCCCAGCGGCAGCGCAAATGGGATGGGCCGAATAGGTCCAGCCATGGCCAATGGGGCCATTTTCGTCGGTGCCTTGCTCCAGAACCTTCCACAATTTTTCCCCAATGATAGAGCCGGACAACGGCGCATAGGCTGAGGTCAGCCCCTTGGCGATGGTGATGATATCAGCCTCAAGCCCATAATGATCAGAGCCAAACATGGATCCCAATCGCCCAAACCCTGTGACTACCTCATCGACCACCAGCAAAATATCATGCTTCTTCAACACCTCTTGAATAGCCGGCCAATAGCCCGCCGGCGGCGGAACGATCCCTCCGGTCCCAAGCACTGGCTCTCCAATAAAGGCGGCGATGGTATCGGCGCCCTCGCGCGCAATCATCTCTTCCAAACTGGTCACGCAATGGGCCACAAACTCCGCCTCGCTTTGCCCCAGATCCTCCCGGCGGAAATAATAAGGCGCTTGTGTATGCAGCACATTGGCCAGGGGCAGATCAAATTTCTTATGAAACAGCTCCAGCCCCGTCAGAGATCCTGTAACCAGCCCAGAGCCGTGATAGCCCCGCCAACGGCTGATGATCTTCTTCTTCTCCGGCCGTCCAAGAATATTGTTATAATACCAAATGAGTTTGATATTGGTCTCATTGGCATCTGATCCGCCAAGACCGAAGTAAACTTTCGACATATTCGCAGGAGCACGATCCAAAATCATTTTTGACAAAGTGATAGAGGCTTCGGTGCCATGCCCAACATAAGAGTGGTAGTAAGCCAATTCTTTGGCTTGAGCGGCAATCGCATCGGTAATTTCTTGTCGGCCGTAGCCTGCATTCACACAGTAAAGCCCTGCGAAAGCATCCAAAATCTTGTGACCATCCCGATCTTCAATATAGACACCGCTGGCGGTCTTGATCACCCGACTTGGGCTGTCTCCTCGCGCATGTTGCGCCAGATGGGTCGAAGGATGGAAAAAATTCTCGCGGTCCCATTGATCAAGTAGATCGTTTTTCAGCATGGTCTGCGTCCTTGTCTTTACAGAGTGTCGCCACCCAATCTTTTCAGTCTTTGACAACCATTTTGCGCGGCACATCAGCCAGAGATTCCGGCCCCGTGCTTCCGATGCGAATGCTTTCGGTAATCTCAAAACCCCAATCGTCCATCCATAGGCCAGTCATAAAATGAAACGTCATATTTTCCTGCAAGATGGTCCTATCGCCCGGCCGCAATGACATGGTGCGCTCGCCCCAATCCGGCGGGTAGCTCACACCGATGGGATAGCCGGTGCGGTTGTCTTTCGTAATGCCATATTTCTTGAGAACATCAAAAAATGCGATGGCAATATCCTCACATGTATTGCCGACGCGCGCCTTTTCCAGCCCAGCCTCCATACCTTCCAAAACCGCCTGTTCCGCATCCAAGAATGTCTGTGTCGGTTTGCCCAAGAAGACCGTCCGTGACAAAGGGCAATGATAGCGCTTCACAACGCCAGCAATCTCGAAGAATGTTCCCTCTCCCGACCTCATCGGTGCATCATCCCAGGTTAAATGCGGCGCAGAGGCATCGGCGCCCGAGGGCAAAAGCGGTACAAGTGCCGGGTAATCCCCACCGGCCCCAATGGCCGGATCATAGCGCAAGGCGGCATCGTAAATATCGGCCACCAAATCACATTTGCGAATGCCGGGCTCAACCTTTTCAACAATGCGCTCATGCATCCGCCCAACAATCTGCCCGGCTTGGCGCATCAAAGCCAGTTCGGCCTCTGATTTCACGGCCCGCTGCCAATTGACCAGCCCCGTCGCATCTGTGAGCTGCGCGTTGGGCAGATTGGCAATCAGTGCCATATAGGCCGCAGCCGAAAACCAATAATTGTCCATTTCCACACCAATGCGACCCTTGGCCAAGCCGCGATCGGTCAGTTGCGCCGCAAGATAGCCCATCGGATGGCGCTCGGTCGATTGCACATAGTGATCCGGGTAACCTATGATATCAGAAGGCTCCATGAAACAGGTGCGCAGCGCGCCCTTGGCATCCTGTCCCCGCCCATACCAAATCGGCGCGCCCTCCAGCGGTAGAATAACACATTGGTGCACATAAAACGACCAACCATCATATCCGGTCAGCCAATTCATATTCGACGGATCCGACACAATCAGCAGATCAATCCCCCGCTGTTGCATCTCTTGGCGGGTTTTCATGAGCCGCTGGTCAAACTCAGCGCGCGAAAAATTGAGTTTAGCCTGTGATATCGCGGGCACTCCTATGTGATTTGCTTTGAAAAACTTACCAGAGACCACCCGCCTGTATATCCCCAGTGCGACATATTTTGTGGATTATCACCCAAACGGTCAGGGGCGCCAATCTCGCGCTTGAATTTTATCCGCCGACCTGCGCCTATGCCCCATGAGCAGATGTTTTCCAACAGGCAGGGTCAGCATGATCGGCCGCAAACCGAAGCGCGGCCTGTGACAGCCCCGCGCAGCCAAAAGACCATTGGTCTCACACTCGCCATTTTTGGCGCGCTGTTGTTGACTCCCGATACGTTGTTCATGCGCCTGTCGCAGCTCGATGGGTTCAACATGTTACTTTGGCGCGGCGGTCTCAGCGGCCTGGCCTATTTTATGATCTGGTTATGGATGCGCGGCCCGCGCGATCTGTCCAATATCTGGACCCGCAACTTTGCCATAATTGTCGCCTGTCAAACCGGCAATGCGGCGTTATTTAGCCTCGCCATTGCCCTCGCGCCCGTGACTGTGGTTTTGATAGGCGTGGCCACCGTGCCAATTTTCGCCGCTCTCCTGTCGCGCTCCCTATTGGGTGAAGCCCTCTCAATGCGCACGCTTATCACCGCAGCCATGGTCTTTTTGGGCCTATTTATCTCTGTGCTGGACAGTGATGATGGGCATCTTATGCTCGATCTCACCACGCTCATCGGTGCGGGACTAGGCCTCGGTGTCGCCTTCAGCCTGGCGATGAATTTCACAATAATTCGAAAAGACANAGACGTGCCATTTGTTCTGGCTATTGCCGTTGGGGCCATTGCCGCAGCCGGGCTGGCGGCTGTCTTTGCCACCACGCTCGCTTGGCCACCTCTGCCGCAGATGGCCGCTATTGCTTTGACCGGTATTTTCATTCTGCCGCTGTCTTTTGTCACCCTCTCTTATGCGGCCCGCTTTGTGCCCTCTTCGACCGTAAGCCTGATCATGTTGCTCGAAACAGTTTTGGGCCCCTTATGGGTTTGGTGGGGCATTGATGAGGCCCCCAGCGCCATGATGTTAATTGGCGGTGGCATCGTTTTGACCTGTCTGTCGGTATTCTTGATCCTTGAGGGCCGCAAAACCGCCTGAACCACCGCCAGTAAAACGGCTGTGATCGCCAAGGGGCACAATTAAATGATCGACAAAGAGAATGTAGGGTCCTAGCTTCTGTGCGAGGAGATTTACTATGACCCATTATGAAACGGCCGCATCAGACCTTCCCCTCAGCACCCTGAGCGTGACAGAGCGCGTCTTCGAAGGTCTCGCGCCGCGACTGGAAGATGTGGTCATAATTGATGGGATAGATGGGCGCAAATTTACCGCCGGTGACGTGATCGATCACGTCAAACGCCTGGCGGGTGGGTTGCGCGCCGCGGGCCATGTGCCGCAAAAACCTATCGCCCTGATGGCGCCGAATTCACCCGAATATTGCATTATTTTTCATGCGGTCGCCTGGGCAGGCGGCACGATAACAACTTTGAATCCGACCTACACAGCGCATGAAATTCGCCACCAGCTGCATGATTCCGGTGCGGGGCTGTTGATCGCCGATCCGGCCACCCTCGCAGTTGCCAAAGAGGCGCTGGAAGAGCTGCCAGAGGTGCGGCTTTGCGTCATCGGCAGCGCCGACGACTGCCTGAGCCTGTCCCAGCTGTACGGCCCAGCGCAGGAGCAGCAGTGCCCCGTAGATTTGGACCGCCACAGCGTAGTGTTGCCCTATTCCTCTGGGACCACCGGCCTGCCCAAAGGGGTGTGCCTGTCACATCGCAACCTTTCGATGAATATCGATCAAACCGCCCAGGGCGCTGAATTTCGAGCCGGTGAGACCGCCGCCGCCTTCCTGCCCTTCTTTCACATCTATGGTATGACCGTGATGATGAATATGCATCTCGCCTGTGGCGGTGTTTTGGTCACCATGCCGCGGTTCGATTTGGAGCTTTTNCTGCGCATTTGCCAAGACCACCGCGCCCGGCGCATGTGGATTGTGCCGCCGGTCGCCCTTGCATTGGCCAAACATCCCTTGGTCGATGCCTANGATCTGAGCGCATTGGAGCAAGTTTTCTCCGGCGCNGCACCCATGGGCAGTGCCCTGTCTGACGCGGTGGCCAGTCGCCTCAATTGCGCCATGCTGCAAGGCTATGGGATGACCGAACTGGCGCCCGTATCCCATATTACCCCCCTCAGCACCCCGCGTTCAGGGGCCTCTGGGCTTGCGCTTCCCAACACCCGCTGCCGAATTGTCAGCCCCGAAACCGGGGAGGACTTGCCACCGGGGGAGGAAGGCGAGCTTTGGATCAAAGGGCCACAAGTCATGATTGGCTATCTCAACAACGAAACAGCCACCCGAGATACGCTCACCTCGGATGGCTGGCTGAAAACCGGCGATGTGGCAATCATTGATGCGGATGGCTACATGTTCATCGTGGATCGTCTCAAAGAGCTGATAAAATACAAAGGGTTCCAAGTGGCCCCGGCGGAACTGGAGGCCTGTTTGGTCGCCCATCCACAGATTCAAGATGCAGCCGTGATTGGCCTGCCCGATGAAGAGGCCGGCGAAGTCCCCGTGGCCTTTGTCGTCTGTGCAGACCCTGCCCCCAGCCCCGAAGAGATCCAATCCTATGTCGGCACGCAACTGTCCCATTACAAACAACTGCACCGTGTCACCTTCGTCGAGGCAATTCCAAAATCGCCCTCGGGCAAGATCCTACGTCGTTTGCTGCGGGACAGCCTTTAAGTTAGGCCCGCGCTGCGGTCTCAGGCAAGATAGGCCAGCGAGAACAGCGATAAAACCGAGGTCCAGATGATCACTGGCGCAATGGTATCTGTGCGCACTTTGTAAAGCATGGCCAGGGCGAAGGCCATCGCGCCCGAAGGCCCGGCACCGTTGAGCAAAAGCAGATCATTCCAAAGCTCGGGCCGCGCACCCCATGCCAGCACGGACACGACGACCACTGGCATGAGCAGCAACTTGATGCCCGCCACCGCGGCCACTTTTTTTGTCGGCCAAAGGCTGTGCCCCGATAAGATCACCCCAAGGGCAAAGAGCGTCAGGGGCGCCGCGCCCGCACCGGCAAATTTACAGGCCACCAAGAGCGGCTCGGCGGCGATCAACCCCAAGCCATTGCTGCCCAGACCCAAGGCAATCGCAATCAAAACTGGATTTTTCACCAAGCGCAGCAGGCTTTGCCCCGCCGATTGCCCGCGATTGGCCAGTAAATCCGTCGTGATAATGAAAAAGGCAAAGGTCACGGTGGCGTCCCAAACCACCGCTGCCATGATCGGGATATTGCCGCCGCTTCCATAGATCAGCGCCGAAATCGGCCAGATATACAGCAAGGAATTGACGAAAATGGTGGCCATGGCCAAAAGCCAAGCCTCCAGAAACGCACATTTGAATAGGTAAATCGAAAGCAGCAGGGTCGTCAGAAAGACCACAACTTGGGCCAGGGCATAAAGAGCTATGGCGTCAAAATAAAAACTGCCGAGATCCACCCCATTGACCAGGGGAAAGATCAAAGCGGGTTGCAAGATCAAAAAGGCGATACGGTTGAGCGTGCTGGCCTCAGCAGTTGACACAAACCGCATCCGCCCCATGGCAAAGCCAAGCACCATGATCGAGAACACCGGCAAAATATTGTGGGTTAGAATGGTTAGCAATTTGTGCTCCTGACACCGCACTGGCCCGTGCATGACCGGCCTATAAGAGGAAGCCCGGCGCAGCAATAGGCGAAAATGCACCCACCGCAGGCTAGCACGGTTTCGCCCGCACTCATGCGCTTAGATGTGGACGCCGAACAGATACCCTACACCAGTGGTCACCGCCATCGCCAGAACGCCCCAGCCCATGACCCTGAACATCGCAGGCCGCATCGGGGCCCCGCCNAACTTNGCGCCCAGCGCGCCAAGGCCCGCCAANGAGCCTACAGTCACCGCCCACACCGTTGGAACGATCCAATCCGACGGGGCCACAACGGCCGCCAAAACCGGAATCGCAGCCGCCACGCTGAAGGTCAGGCCAGAGGCAATAGCGGCCTCAAGCGGGTTNGCACTATGAATCTCTGACAGTCCCAACTCATCGCGGATATGTGCGCCAAGAGCGTCGTGCTCTGAGAGCTCCNGCGCCACTTTNCGNGCGGTCTCATCGGTCAGGCCACGCAAACGGTAAATCTCGACCAGCTCCTCGAGTTCTGCCGCCGGCATATCTCGCAAGGCCGCCTCCTCGCGCTTGATATCCGCGCGTTCTGTATCCGATTGCGAGGACACCGAGACATATTCGCCCGCCGCCATAGACATTGCGCCCGCCACCAGGCCGGCAACCCCCGCAACAAGGATCACCCGCGCATCTGGCTCTGCCGCCGCCACGCCCACAACCAAGGAAGATACGGAGACAATCCCGTCATTCGCCCCCAGTACAGCCGCGCGCAGCCAGCTGTTGCGGGTGACGTAATGGGGATCATCAGGATGGGCGCTTGGGTGTGACATGCGGTCAATCTTTCCAAAATTTGCCTGTATTAAAACATGCCGCCGACAACTTCTCAATGTCAGGCATAAAGAAAACAGCGCAGATCGCAGCGCGCCCGAAATGGGCATCGCGCCAGGCCAGCCTAGCTGATCCGTCGCAGCAAAGGGCAGGTTTCAGAATTTGACACGCCGGGCAATTCCCGAATGCGAGAAAGAATTCCATCGAATTCATAAAGACTTGTGGTCTCCAATTCGATCACCAAATCCCAAACCCCGCAGGTGCGGTGCAAAGAGGTGACCTCCGGCAGGCGCTGCAGTGCCTTTTGCACAGAATTGGCCGTGTTGCCGCGCACCTCAATCATCATGACGGCCCGCACCAGCTCATGGGTTTCCAGCCCGCCCAAATCGATCGTGAAGCGTTTTATGACACGGCTGTCAATCAAGCGTGTGAGGCGCGCTTGCACCGTGCCACGCGCCAGCCCCAAAACACCCGCCAGCGTGGTGACCGATGCGCGCCCATCAATTTGCAAACGCGCAATGATTTTTCGGTCAATATCATCGATATTGATCATTTTGTATATTTGCCTTGATATTTTGAGCGATTCATATGTGAATTGAACAATATTTTAGCTGATTGTGCAATATGAGCATGGCAATTTGACTCAACCTCGTTGACATCGGAGCACAGCATGACACCTCATTGCACAATTCTAGGCTTGCCCCTTCAGGCGGGCACAGGGCGCGGCGGCTGCCTTATGGGGCCAGACGCCTTTCGCACGGCCGGTCTGGGAGAGGTCATCATTAGCCAGGGTTTTGGCTTGACAGACCTCGGAAATCTACCCCTTCCAGCCTCTGTGCCCGAGGTGACCGGCCCGGCGCATTTGAAAAAACTGCCCGAAATTGTGGCTTGGACGCGGGACATTCAAACCCATGCGGCCCAGCTGGCCGCACAAGACAGTTTTCCAATTTTCATCGGCGGCGATCACTCCATGGCAGCCGGCACATTGACCGGCGTGGCACAGGCGGCGGCCGCGCTGGGACGGCCACAATTTGTGCTCTGGCTGGACGCGCATCCCGATATGAACACGCTCACCAGCAGCCTCAGCGGACATTTGCACGGCACGCCCATGGCCTATGCACTGGGCTTAGAGAGCTTTGAGGGGATATTCCCACCCGTGCCCGCGCCCTTGGATCCGGCCAATATATGTATGATGGGGCTACGTTCTGTGGATGAGGCAGAACATCGCTTCATCGCTGAATTGGGCATTGATGTCTATGACATGCGCCGCATTGATGAATTGGGCGTTGTCAAACCTATGGAGGCATTTTTGCGCCGTGTGGCGCAGTCCAATGGCCTGTTGCATGTGAGCTTCGATGTGGATTTCCTCGACCCTGAAATCGCCCCCGCCGTCGGCACAACCGTGCCAGGCGGCGCCACGTTCCGCGAAGCGCATTTGATCATGGAAATGATCCATGACAGTGGCCTCGCCAGCTCACTTGACTTGACCGAATTGAATCCCTTCCTCGACATCCGAGGGAAAACCGCAACGCTGATGTGCGATCTGACCGCGTCCCTTTTGGGCCGCAAGGTTCTAGATCGCCGGACAAGAGGTTTATAATATGGCCGCTCCCAATCCTTCCGCCCTGGCCATGGTGCCATTTGTTTCGGTGCAAGACATGATGCGGATCGTCAACGCGATCGGCCCGCGACAAATGTTGCGGGAAATTTGTGCCTATATCGAAGCAGATTTTCTACGCTGGGAAACCTTTGACAAGACACCCCGCATTCCAGCCCATTCGGAGGAAGGCGTGATTGAGCTGATGCCCACCACCGACGGGGAGCATTACGGGTTCAAATATGTCAACGGTCACCCCGCCAATATGGCACGCGGATATCAAACGGTCACAGCCTTCGGCGTTCTGGCCAAAGTCTCCAACGGCTATCCGGTTCTGTTCACGGAAATGACCATCCTAACAGCCCTTCGCACCGCCGCCACCAGCGCCATGGCGGCGAAATATTTGGCGCCAAAATCCGCGCGGACAATGGCCATGATCGGCAACGGCGCCCAATGCGAATTCCAAGCCTTGGCGTTTCAGGAGGTTTTAGGAATTGACACAGTTCATCTGTTTGACATCGACCCGAAGGCCAGCGAGAAAGCCGCGCGAAACTTGGCCGACGCCGGCTTGAAACTGCGCATCTGCGCCAGCGCCGAAGAGGCCGTCGCCGGGGCCGACATCATCACCACCTGCACCGCAGATAAGCAAAATGCCACTGTATTAACCGATAATATGGTCGGTGCAGGCGTGCATATCAACGCAATTGGTGGCGACTGCCCGGGCAAGACTGAACTGCACCGCGATATTTTGCACCGCGCGGATATTTTTGTCGAATACCCAGCGCAAACCCGCATCGAAGGTGAAATCCAAGCCCTGGCAGCCGATCACCCTGTCACAGAACTATGGCAGGTCATTGCCGGACAAAAAACCGGCCGCAGCACGGAGCGGCAAATCACGCTATTTGATAGCGTGGGGTTTGCCATAGAGGATTTTTCCGCTCTGCGGTATCTGCGGGACCAATTGGAACGCACCGGGCATTTTGTCCAGCTTGACCTTCTCGCCGATCCCGATGATCCGCGCGATTTATTTGGCATGGTGAACCGCGCCAAGGAGTCCGTGTGATGGACCAATTCCGCACACAGATGCGCGCCAAAGCCTATGCCTCTGATCCAGAGGTGTTGCAAAATCTGGCCACGCTGGCCCCGAGCCCCGAGGCGCGCGCTGAAATTTCCCGCCAAGCCAGCGCCATGGTCAAGAGACTGCGTGCAGAGGCTAAGCCCTCTGTGATGGAATTGTTTTTGGCCGAATATGGCCTTTCCTCTAAAGAGGGCATCGCCTTGATGTGCCTGGCCGAAGCGCTGTTACGGGTGCCCGATGCGGCCACCATGGATGCTTTGATCGAAGACAAAATTGCCCCGTCTGAATGGGGCAAGCATCTGGGGGAAAGCCATTCCACTTTGGTCAATGCGTCAACTTGGGCGCTTTTGGTCACGGGACAGGTTCTGGATGCGCCCGACACAGGCATGGCCGGACTTTTGCGCGGGGCCATCAAACGCCTCGGCGAGCCGGTCATCCGCCAAGCCGTGGCACGGGTCATGCGCGAAATGGGGCAACAATTTGTCCTTGGCCAAACCATCCAAAAAGCGCTGAGCCACGCGGCAGGTTTTGAGGCAAAAGGCTATCTGTATAGCTACGACATGTTGGGAGAAGCGGCGATCACCGACGAGGACGCAAGAGGCTACCATATGGCCTATGCCGATGCGATTGCGCAAATCGCCAAAGCTGCCTCTGGCAGGGATATTTCGCGCAATCCCGGCATCTCCATTAAACTCTCCGCACTGCATCCCAATTATGATCTGCAACACCGCAAGCAAGTGATGGATGTTTTGGTGCCCCGCGCCCGATCCTTGGCGCTTTTGGCGAAATCTGCCGGCATCGGCTTGAACATCGACGCCGAAGAGGCCGCACGTTTGGATCTCTCTTTAGATGTGATCGAAGCTGTCCTGTCAGAGCCTGGTCTTGCCCAGTGGGACGGGTTTGGGGTTGTCGTTCAAGCCTATGGCAAGCGCGCCGCCTATGTCATTGATTGGCTCTATGCTTTGGCCCAAAAACTGGATCGCCGCATCATGGTGCGTCTGGTCAAGGGCGCTTATTGGGACACGGAAATCAAATTGGCGCAGGTTGAGGGGCTCCCAGGTTTTCCGGTGCTGGCCACGAAACCACATACCGATATGCACTACATCTGTTGTGCGCAGAAGTTGCTGGCCATGTCTGATTGCATCTACCCGCAATTCGCCACCCATAACGCCCATACCATCGCGGCCGTATTGCACAGCGCGCGCGCTCAGAAGGTGACAAATTTCGAATTCCAGCGACTGCATGGCATGGGGGAAGCTCTGCATGATCAAGTGCTGCAAGAGCATGGGGTTGCCTGCCGCATTTATGCGCCAGTTGGGCACCATTCTGATCTTTTGGCCTATTTGGTGCGCCGCCTTTTGGAAAACGGCGCCAATTCCTCCTTTGTGAACCAGATTTTTGATGCGGAGGTTCCGGCCCATGTGGTGGCCGCAGATCCCTTTGAAAAAGGGCAAGAGGCCGGCCCAAAAATTTCCCTACCCGCGGATATTTTCGCGCCAGACCGCCCCAACTCCAAGGGATTCGATCTGTCAAATCCGGAGGTTTTGGCGCATCTGCAAGCCCAGCGCGCAAGACGCCAGACCTGGAGCTATGGCGATCTTGGCCATGCTCATCCTGTGCACAGCCCAGCCACGAGCGATCAAATTGGACAGATTAGATTTTTATCCGCAGACCAAGCGCGGCAGCTGGCCGCTGCTGCCACCCCTTGGCAGATCACTCCAGCCGAGCGGGCCGCAGTTTTACGCAAAGCCGCAGATCTTTATGAAAGCCATGCAGAGGCGTTTTTTGCGCTGCTCACCCATGAGGCCGGTAAAACGTTAAGTGACTGCATTGGCGAATTGCGCGAGGCGGTGGATTTTCTACGCTATTACGCCCATCAGGCAGAGGCGCTGGCCAGCAACTCAGATGGAATTTTCACCTGCATTAGCCCTTGGAATTTTCCTTTGGCTATTTTCACTGGGCAAATCGCCGCCGCTTTGGCCATGGGCAATGGGGTCTTGGCCAAACCGGCCGAAGCCACGAGTTTGATTGCCGTGCAAGCAACCGCACTTTTGCATCAAGCAGGCGTGCCAAAAACCTGCCTGCAGCTGCTTCCCGGAGAGGGCGCTGTTGTGGGTCCTGTTCTGTGTAGTGCGCCCAATGTTTCTGGTGTTTGCTTCACAGGCTCAACCGCAACGGCACAGGCGATCAACCGAGTTATGGCGGAAAATCTGCCACCGCAGGCACCCTTGATTGCCGAAACCGGCGGGTTGAATGCAATGATTGTCGACAGTACGGCCCTCCTCGAACAGGCGGTGCAGGATGTGGTTGTCAGCGCCTTTCAATCGGCCGGTCAACGCTGCTCGGCTCTGCGGATGCTATATGTGCAAAGTGATATTGCAGATGCGTTTGAGCGCATGTTGCGCGGCGCGATGCAAGCCCTGGTGGTTGGCCCCCCGGAGGCGGCAGATTGCGATGTCGGTCCGGTGATAGATGCGGCAGCGCAAGCACGCAGTTCCGCGCATATCGCACGCCAGAAGCTTTTATTTCAAACCTCAGCCCCAGAAAACGGGTATTTCGTTGCCCCAACGATCCTATCTGTAAGCGGAATCTCTGACCTGCACGAGGAGATCTTCGGACCCGTACTGCATTTGGCCCGCTACGACGCGGGCGATTTGGATCGTGTGATTGAGGATATAAACGCCAGCGGCTATGGCCTCACTTTCGGGTTTCACAGCCGCAT
>JGI26273J51734_10001391_pt1 | contig 12752 bp, 7 predicted proteins | sample SaaInlV_125m_DNA_FD_51734 | JGI IMG/M metagenome (IMG submission 51734) | reverse complement strand
ACCATCAGGACCTTTGCCAAGACTGCACCAATGGCATCCAGCGGCCTCGCCCGAACAGGCGTCACCGGGGAGGGCTGGAAGGGCTACTGGCCCGGACCCCATGCCCTGCATGGCCTTGTTGATGGTGAAAAACTCTGAAGTCATGGCTTGAATTTCTTCTTTTAATGGAGCATCGTACGTAAGTCGATGAGGGCCTGTGAGGTACCACCCTTCCAATCCATCAATGAGTTGGCCTTCATGAGTTTCATGCCAGAGCCAAGCATAGAATCGAAGTTGATGTTGTAAGGATGCTGCGAACCGAGACGTCGGGTCTCCAGATTTGATATCGATAAGACGGATTCGCCCATCCCATCGCATCACAAGATCGAGTTCCCCCGCAGCCCACCCTTCTGGATGGTACAATCGCTGTGGTTGGTGGACCCGTGGGTCTTTGACCCAAGGCCTTGCAATTTCCCAAGCTTCATGCCATGACACCTGTGAACCAGCCTCATTCCATACCATCGGTTCGTCACGAGCCCACGAGCGCATGCCAAAACTGCGGACTTTATCGGGAACTGGGAAGCGTGGCTCATCGCCCCAAGCAGGAGAGGGAACTTCGAATGGACATTCGCCTTTTCTGTACTGTTCGAGGTACGGCCCACCATTGGCATTCATGCATTCGTTGACTTCCTCCATGAAGAGGGTCAAACCTGCACGGAGTTTTTCCTCCATCGTTTCGAGTTCTATTTCTTCCCAAACCCAATCAGTTGTTCGCCATAAAGAAGCGTCCCAATCAGCTTGCCCAGCCTCTTGTGCACGCCGTGCAGCATCGGGTACTTTTTGGGCAATCCAATGACTCAGTTCAGTAAGTGAGTTGATGCTGGCATCGGGCCGATGCATCAGTAAACCGCACAGTTCGTCCTCGATCACAATACCAAGAACTTGAGAAGGTGTTGTTGGCCCAGAAAGCCCGAGTTTCGAACCGAGAAACCATTGCCGTTCGCAACGAAGAAANGTGGTCAAACCACTNGCTGANATCCGNGAACGGGAGCGTCCAAGTGGGCCTCCGAGCGGTGGGAGTCCAACTGGCATACATGTCACCTCATCAATGATTGAAGGAGTAGAAGTCCCCAGAAGTTCTCTGCTCTCGATCCTTTCTACTTTCGGTTTTGTTAATACGTGGACGCTTCGAATCATGATCGCGGCGGAATGTGACATTCACGCCTTCGAGGAATCGATTCATGCCCTCTTGAAGTCTGAATGGACCCTGGGCTTTTCCATAGCGTCCACCCTCGCCTTCGAAAACAAGCAATGAATCACTGACGATGTCGATGAAGTAAACATCGTGGTCAATGACGAATGCCGACTTTTCATTGGCTTCCATGGTTCTTCGAATCGCTTTAGCGGCTTCCATGCGAGCGTTTGCATCAAGATGGGCTGAAGGTTCGTCGAGGAGATACAGGTCTGCCTCTCGACCAAGGCAGATTGCAATTGAAACTGCTTGTCGTTCTCCACCGGAGAGTTTTTTGACGCGCTTGGGAAGCAACTGGTCGACACCAAGTGCTCGAATGACGTTGACATTGAATTCACCGCTTCGCCAACGTGGACCGATTTCACTGTCAAGCCACAACTGAACGCTTCCATCGATATCGACATGGATGTGCTGAGGTTTGTAGGAAATCGAAGCATTGGAAGTGACCCAGCCCTCATCGTACTCATGTTCACCAGCGAGGACTTTGATCATGGTTGATTTCCCAGTACCATTGGGACCAACGACGCCTACCACTTCAGAACGGTGCACAGCTCCCTCTCCGGTTTCGAGTTTGAAGTCACCAAGCGTCTTGCCAAGGCCACCCCAGGACACGACTTGTGAACCAAGTTCTGCAACACGGTCGCTGTGGTTAAGGAACTTGATTGGCTTGTCACGAATACGGACGTTTTGTTCGGGAAGGAATCCATCGAGGTAGGTGTTGATTGCTTGACGGGTTGACCGTGCAGGCGTGAAGATACCGAACGCCCCCTTCTTGCCATAAACGATGTGGACGAGGTCACAAAGCACATCGAGGACAGCTAAATCGTGCTCGATGACGATGACGCGCTTTGTTGTTGCGAGGTCTTGAATGATCCGAACAATTCTCATTCGCTCGTGAATATCGAGGTATGAAGATGGNTCATCGAAGAAGTACACATCGACATCTCGAAGCAGCGTTGCACAAATGGCCATGCGTTGCAATTCTCCACCAGAGAGTTGCTGAATCGTACGGTCAAGCAAATGATCAATGCCCAGTTTTTTGGTCATTTCATCGAACATTTTTCGCTCATCGACCTTTGAGAGAAGATCCCGAACGGTGCCTTTCACTCGCTTAGGAAGGCGATCCACATTCTGTGGTTTGAGAGCAACCTTGATTTTCCCATCCCGCACAGCGACGAAGAAATCACGAAGTTCACCACGAGGCAAGGTTTCGATGACCCCGTCCCAATCTGCTTCCTTGTCCAACCAGTCCCCGAGATTCGGAATCATGCGGCCCGACAAGGCATTGATTGCTGTTGATTTGCCCATACCGTTTGGTCCAAGGATTCCAACCACGCTTTCCTTTGATGGAGTTGGCAATCGGAACAGCCGGAAGCCGTTCATTGAATACCGATGAATCATATCGCTTTCGAGTTCGCTTGGTAACTGTTCGATGATCAAAGCGTCATGTGGACATTTATTGATGCAAATTCCACACCCGATGCAGAGGCTCTCCGAAATGTGAGGTTTGCCTGTTTTATCATCGAGAATGATGCACTCCTGCCCATTTCGAACCGGTGGGCAAAAGGCATGACATTCATCATTGCACTTCTTTGGTTGACAACTGTCTTCCTTCAGGACGGCTACTCTCATTGTCTCACCCCTTCTCCTTATGTCGATGTCATTGGTTAGGACTTATGGAACTCGCGCCCAAAAACACGGGGAACAATCGTTCCCACACGGATTGGGCTCGGCCCAATTTGTTCTCAAATGAGACCCTTGAGGTGCTCGTGTCCCTTGATGAGTCGAACGGTGCATGGAGTTGGGAACTTCATGCTTGCCTTGCGAAGAGCATCACGGGCGGTAAGGTAGAACTCTGGGTGAACTTGAATGGAAATAACTCGCTGTCCTCGCTTCACACGAGCAGCGGTTCCAACGTTCTTTCCGAAAGCACAGCGCATTCCTTGCGAAACACGGTCTGCACCAGCACCGGTTGCTTGCTTGTTTTCGCGAAGCACGTGGTGCGGGAAGGTGTGGACTCGGAGAGCATAGCCTTGGGTTCCAGCGGCCTTACGGATCGTGGAGTTGGAGATAACACGGGCAGCTTCGAGCGCAGTGTGTCGGATTTGCACGTTGTTATCGGAGCGCAATTCAAGGATGACAGGGAACTTGCCTGTCTCAGCAGCAACACGGTTTCCGACGTGATACTGGTGGATTCTGTTGTTNGGGACACCGCCGATGAACTTACGTCGGGTGTATGCAGGTCCCTTGAGTCGGCGATACATAGATGCTGGTTTACGTGCCATAATGAACTCTCCAAGCAAACCTGCGACCAATGGTTCCCTTATCATCCCTCCGCCTCGGCTCCTGCGGGAGAGGAAGTCCGAAATCAAAGTGAAACGGTGGCTTGCATGCGAACAAAAGCATTCATGTGCTCCGTTCGTTTGTTTATCTCTATGGCGAACGGATGGCGTGGATACCTCGAAGAGGAATCCGAATTTCAATGGATTGCCATGGCGGGCTTCCTCGTCTTCATTTTACTCGGAGCCCTTGCGATTCAAGGCACAAGCAATTTACCTGGTGTCGAGGTTGGACCAAGTGATTCAAGCCACGCCGGAAACCGAGTCCTCGACATTGAGTACTCCAGCAGCAATGCGTTCACCGCTAAGGTTCTCACGGAAGATGGCATTGATCTCTACCAGCAGAACGGACCGAAGTCGGTTACCAAAATCATGAGTGCAAAAGACGGACTCCCTGCTGATAACATCAACTTCATCACATCCCTCGAAAATGGGAACACAGCGATTTCACCTTCTAAAAATACGGTTCAAGTCATTCATTCACCAGACAATGAAGCGAACGGAGCGACCACGATTACGACGCTGGACCTCGATCAAAGCAACGGAAATTTCACCATCATGGATTTGGCAGAATCTGTAGCTGGCACCCAGACCTCTTGGATGATGGTCACAATGCAAGGCACCTCGACAAGCCTCAGAGGACTCGGAAGCATTTCTGATGCTTCGGCTTCAAGCGACACGATTGGAGCTTCGATGGCCTCAAGCACCCTCTCAATGCCAATGCTCAACTCTGCAGGGGCTGTTTGGCAACAAGTGGTGCCCCTTGGAAGCGAGCAATGGGTCGCAAGCGGCTACCTCTCTTACACGAGCACGGAGGCTGGAGCAAGCCCTGCTGCTCCTAAAATCGTTCCAACGATTGCCGTAATTGATTGGGACGGGGGCCTCACAGCCCCAATTGTCGCCTCCATGCACACTGGAGAACGAGGCCTCTACCATTCCCTGCTCCCATTGAGCGACGGTGCTGTGTTTGCCGCAGGCGACCATGGAAGCACGTACTTTAGCACCTCTGGATCGATGACACATCACAATGCACCAAGCATCGCCGCAACTGTTGATGACACTGACAGAGTGTGGTTGTTCGGCAATGTTGGAAGCAAGACCATCTTAAGGTACTCTGGAGAGCAAGTGAATCAACTTTCACTCGCCGAACCGCTTGCATTCCGAATCGAGAGCCAGGGCATTGCTTCTGAACAAATCTTCCTCCACGGAACCGATGGACAGGGAGAGCCTCAAACACTCATCATTGACATCAGTGCCCCCGGCTCTATAGAGAGCGGAAGAGGGTTCCTCAACTTCCTTTTCCTCACTGTTTTCAGCATCGTTATGGGTGTGATGGTCTGGACGGCTGGGTCCCGGCTCATCAACGCCCGCCGCTTCTGAAGAAGGCAAGCCTCAACCTCGGTTTATTCCCATCTGGCAACGATTCGCTCGAGAACCTTCATTTGCTCTCGGCCACGACAGAAAAATCCAGCGGAAGCAAGGAGGTGAATCGGCATGTCAAAACGAGGGATGATGGACCAATTCACTGACATCAAGACTGAACATCCAGATTCAGTTTTATTTTTCCGCATGGGTGATTTCTATGAACTCTTTCATGAGGACGCAGTCACAGGTTCAGAGGTACTCGGCTTAGCCCTGACCTCAAGGGATAAAAAAGCTGACAAACCAATCAAAATGGCTGGTTTCCCTTGGCATGCTTTGGAAGACAACATCAGAACCATGCTCAAAGCGGGACACAAGGTCACCGTTGCTGAGCAAGAGCAGGAACTACGCGAGGGAGCAAAACTCCTCGAGCGGGTTGTCACTCGAGTCTATACGCCCGGAAGTCTGTACGAAGAGTCGCTCCTAGGTACTGAGGAGCGATCGCTTTTGCTCAGCATTTGCCTTGGAAAGTCTTCTATCGGAATAGGAATCATCGACGCATCTACTGGCCAAGCATGGGCCTCGAACTTAGACGGGGATGACCGGTTTTCAAGGGCTCTTGACGAAGTACTCCGATGGCGTCCAACCGAGATTGTCGTCGCACCAAAAGATGCAGACGATGCGACGCTCAGGGCGCTATTCACACACCTCGATGGTGTCACAATCAGCCAACATAAGGCGTCGGAAGCAAAGCGTAGGGACCGTCTTACGAAAGTCCTCAAAGTTGCAGATTTAGGCCATATCGACCTCGACGACGCACCGCTTGCTATTGCAGCCGCTGGACTAGCCGCCGACTACCTCGCATCGATGCACCTGACTGAAGAAGTTCCACTTCGAGACCTTGAGGTCATGGAAGAGAACGCTCATCTTGTGCTTGATCAAACCACGCTTCGCAACTTGGAATTGACTTCAACACTTGCAGGTGAGTACGAAGGTAGCCTCCTCTCAACCATGAATGCATGCAGAAGTGCGATGGGCCGACGGCTGCTCAAAACTTGGATATTAAGACCTCTTGCAGACCTCAACGCCATTGCAGCCAGGCACGATGCTGTCGCAACTCTTTCACGATCTGCCCGTAGACTTGACGGTCTTCGAGAAGCCTTGCGGGGATTGCGGGACATGGAACGTCTTGCGACACAATTAGCATACAACCGGTCGAACGGAAGGGATTTGTTAGCAGTAGCCGATGCTTTGGAACGAATGCCTGCAATCATTAACTTGTGCAAGGAGACTGAGAATCCATTGTTGCTTCATCTTTCATCAAACCTCGATGCGCTCCAAGATGTCGCCGAAAACATCCGACGCACATTGGTCCAAGAACCGCCGCTCAGCGTTCGAGATGGAGGGCTTCTGCGCCCAGGTTTTGACAGCAAGGTAGACGAATTGAGAGAAATCGCAACGAACGGACACACTTGGTTTACTGATTTGGAAACGAAACTCAAAGCTGAACTTCAAATCCCATCTTTAAAGGTCAAAATGAACAGACAGATTGGTTGGTTCATCGAGGTTACGAAGATCAATGAAGCCAAGGCACCTGAGCATTGGAAACGGAAGCAGCAAATGACCAACGGGTCAAGGTATGTCACTGATGAGTTGCTTGAACGAGATGATGCCCTTCTTACCGCAGATACCAAGTTGAAAGAACTGGAGTATCGTGAATTCATCAACCTGCGAGAGGCTTGCAAGGGCCATGCTCAGANATTAGCCCAAATTGCTGGAAAGGTTGCAGCGATTGATGTGTTGCAATGCTTTGGCACCATTGCCAGAAGTCGAGCGTGGACTCGCCCGGAAATGGCTGTGAGCGACCAAATGAAGGTCCAAGGCGCCCGCCACCCTGTGCTCGAGCAACAATCTGGTTTTGTCCCAAATGATTTAGATTTGACAAAAAAGCGGAAGTTCTTGCTGATCACTGGACCCAACATGGGAGGAAAGTCGACCTACTTGCGTACCACTGCACTGATGAGCATCTTGGCGCAGAGTGGCTCCTTTGTACCAGCCGAGAAAGCAAAGATTGGCCTTGTTGACAGGATCTTCACACGGGTTGGAGCGAGCGATGACCTCCGCCGTGGGCGTTCAACATTCATGATGGAAATGATTGAGGTCGCTCACATCCTACGTCGTGCGACATCCAATTCTCTGGTTCTTTTGGATGAAATCGGCCGGGGAACATCGACGTTTGATGGCCTTTCCATTGCCTGGTCTGTCACCGAAGACATCTGCAAACGGATACAAGCCCGGACCTTGTTCGCAACACATTATCACCAATTGATTGGCTTGAAGGCGAAGTTGATGGTTTGGTCAACGTTCATGTTCAAGTTGCAGAAGCCAACGGAGAACTCCGATTCATGCACACTGTTGCCGATGGACCATGCGATGATTCGTACGGGGTACAAGTTGCCGCCCTCGCCGGCCTCCCTCGCCCTGTTGTCGAACGAGCGACTGACTTGCTGGCGTTTTTGGAACGCCAAGCAGAGGGGGCAAAGGCTGGCGAATCTGGCACCCCAACCGCAAGAGCGAATGGCCAATCAAGCCTCATGGGCTATTTTGCCGCTGCAGCAATGAACCAAACGACAACCAAAGATTCGGCACCAAAAACGCCACAAGCCCACCATGATGTGATTCAGAACATCGAAGCACTTGATGTCGATGAAATGACGCCAAGGCAAGCGCATGATGCGCTTTACCAACTCAAGAAACTCCTCGGAGGCGATGCAATTGAGTGAACCAAACCGAATTGTCCAACTCGATGATGCGACCATTGGCCATATTGCTGCTGGTGAGGTTGTTGAACGACCCGCACAGGTGGTCAAGGAATTGCTTGAAAACAGCCTTGATGCTGATGCAAAGCGTATTGTCATCACGGTTGAGCGAGGGGGTTTCGATCTCATTCGAATCGAAGATGATGGGAGCGGCATTGATGCTGAGGACCTTCCTTTGGCACTTGACCGCCACGCCACTTCTAAGTTGAAGAAGCGTGAAGACCTCAATTCCATCCACACCCTTGGATTCCGGGGCGAAGCACTGGCAAGCATCGGCATGGTCTCAGCGCTGAGCATCGCAAGCCGCCCCTTGGATACTGAAGGAAAACGGATTGTGATGGATGACGGCATCAAAGGTTCAATCGAACCATTCGGTATGCCAAACGGAACAAGAATCGATGTCGAACACTTGTTTCAAAACACNCCTGCAAGGCTCGCATTCCAAAGACGTCCTGCGACTGAAAATGCTCGCATTGTCGATGTTGTTGTAGCCCATGCAATGGCGCATCAAGGCGTGGCATTCCGCCTTGTAATCGATGAACGAGTGGTCCTCGAGGTGCCCGCATCTGAAGCAATGACAGATCGACTGTATGACCTTCTCGGGGGCCAAGCTGAATCAATGCTTGAGCTCAATGCCCCAGAAGTCGATGCAAATGCACCAGGTGAAGAAACATGGTCTGGATGGATTAGCACGCCCGATATCACCCGTGGAAAGGGAGATGATATCCACATCCTCATCAATGACAGGCCGGTTGCTTCCGGTCCATTTTTGCAAGCCATTCGAAGGGGTTACAGAACCCGTTTGATGCAAGGCCGCCATCCATTGGCAGTGCTTTCTCTTCATCTTCCACCAAGTGAAGTGGACGTCAACGTTCACCCCACAAAGAGGGAGGTGCGGCTTCGGCATTCATGGAGAGTTCTGGAACGATTGGAACGCGCCATCGCTCACACCCTCGAATCTGTGCCAACTGAACCAGATGCTGCTGGAGGCATTCCCGGATTGCAAGGCTTGAGCCAAAGCCAAGTCCCAAGCATCCAAGAGCATTTCAAACCAAAGCCTGCACCACAACAGGCTGACGCAGTCGACCCAATGGCGGCAGCGGCAGGCACCACGCCAATTTTGCTTCCNCGGAAGGAATCCGTATCTCCAAGTCCACCGGCATGGGCNATCGCAGCTGGCGCTCAACTCAACCTCCACGGAGGAGAGGCAGAATCTGCTCCAAAACCTGTGAAACAGCGTCCACAATCCACGGCGCCGTCCGCACAGAACACGTTGCCCGGAATGGATGAAAAGCCAACAGCACCTGCACTTTCCCCTGCTGAGCGAGAACTCCACCGTCACGCTGGCCAAGGTGTGCGCTCTTCCCCAAGCGACGAATCACCGCTTGGGCCGATCATTAATGAGTTACCAGAGATGGAGCCTTTGGCTCAATTTGCTGACTCTTACATCCTTGTGCAAGCGGAAGATGAGTTGCTGTTGATCGACCAGCACGCGCTTCACGAGAGGGTGCGGTACGAGCGATTGAGAAACAACGAATCTATTTGGGCAAGTCAGACTCGTCTCGAGCCTTTGCCATTGAACCTTGACGCTCGGCAAAGTGTTCGGATGGAAGCGGCTCAGGATACATTCAGGACAGTTGGGTTCGAAGTGCAAAGCTCGGAACAAGGGTGGTCGGTTCTCGCTGCACCTCAATTATTGGAAGGAAAAGAAGTCATACCATTCATGCTCGACCTGCTGCAAGACACATCAGAAGATGGTGCACCTCTTACAACGGTTGATGATCGCAAGGACCACCTTGCCTTCCTTAACGCATGCCGTGGGGCCGTCAAAGCAAATGAAAAATTGACGCTGCCGGAAATGAGGCGTTTGCTCGACGACATGCGCCGCATTCCAAATCCATGGGCCTGCGTTCATGGACGCCCAACAGCACTTCGACTTCCACTCGACGCTTTGGATCATCACTTTGGACGTCACGGCTAGTCGTCAAGAGGCGGAAGCGTGACACGCTCAACGCCAATCCCCGCTGCCTTCAACCTGTCAAGGAAGGGTTCATCTGCCACCAGATGAAGCGTTTGTCCGACAATATCTCCACCGCATTTTGATGCCAAGAGAACAGCCGTCATGAACAATCGATGATCGTTGTGTGTCTCAACAGGGCGATTTGGTGTCGTTGGGCTTTGACCACCCTCAATCAACAATCCATCAGNGGTGACCTCTGCCGTCATGCCGAATTGATGCAGGATTTCGGCGGTTCGATTCAATCGGTTGCTCTCCTTGTATGCTGCGTGGGCGGCACCTTTGAGCACGCCACCTTGATTGAAAGCGAGCACTGCCGCCAGTGGAGGAAGCAAATCATTGGCATCTCTGAGATCCAGCTCTACTGGCCCCTCTGCGTCAATGTTCGTGAGANTGGTACTGTCCCACTCGATGCCAAGCGATTTGGCNTTCNCATGNAGAACCTCGTGACCAATGGCATCTTCAGCCTTTGGCCAGTCAATCAACTCCACGGGGCGAGCGAGTGCAGTACAGGCCAAGAGGGAAAAGGCCGCCATTGAGGCATCCCCGGGTATCGAATACCGCTCAACTTGGTCCAAGGTTGATGGTTTGATAGACAATTTACCAGATTCATTCGAGGCTTGACCACCAAACATGTGAAGCAGTTGGAGGCTGAGTTGTGCATGACGGGAAGAGACAGCCTCTCCTTCAAGTTGAAGATTGACTTCACAAGGGAGCCCGGGCGCTGCTAAAATCCATGAGGACATCGGTTGACTTGAACGGCTGATATCGAGTTCGATGCCACTAGNAAGGCGTCCCGCATCCATCGGCCCGTCGATGAGGGCTGGGAGGCGTTCTTCGCCCATACCAACTGATACCTCAGCGCCACCTTGTTCGATGGTGCCCCAAAGTTCTGCAGATGATCGCTTTCGAAGTGAACCGTCACCATCGAGCATGACAGGCCCACCAATCATGGCAGCGTGCGTTCCAAGCAGCCGAAGGGTTGTGCCAGAGTTGCCGGCATTGAGAACCGTTGCTGGACGCTTGAAACCAGACGGTCCCGCCCCGTGAACCACCCACTTCACAGCATCCGGNTGGTGTTCAAAATGAACAGGATTCACTTGTGTAAGGCGTTGCCCCTCGATGTCGTAGTCGTCAATCGAGATACCAAGTTGCTGGAGGCATCGGCGCATGGCCCGTGCGTCCTCACCTGCGTATTGGACATTGAGAAGTTCCACAGGTTGGGAGGATTGCGCCGACAAAAGTAGAGCACGAATAAGGTGGCTTTTCGATGGAGGAAGCGCCCAGTGAATAGGGTCCAATGTAGCACTTGGCGTCACGCGCAGGGCATGGACATCGTTGCGGCGATGGCCTTTGCCACTTGAGGTCCAGCGCTTCGACCAACGCTTACCCATGGTTTGTCCAGCCACCCTTTGCCCATCAACCCTTGCAACACAGCATAAAGACCGAGAAGCAACAGGGCAGGCCATGGCCCTCCTTGACGCGCTGCACCGTCCTTTGCTGGACCTGCGCATCTCGGTGACCGATCGGTGCAATTTTCGTTGTCGATATTGCATGCCAAGGGAGCACTTTGGAGCAGATCACACCTACCTAAGCAAAACCGACATTTTGACTTACGAGGAAATCACCAGTATTGCCTCCTCGATACGCCCGCTTGGCCTCCGTAAAGTACGAATCACCGGTGGTGAACCGCTCATTCGAAAGGATATTGCCACTTTAATTGAAATGTTGAGGTCGCTCGATCCACAGCTGGATTTAGCCCTCACCACCAATGGTATTCTTCTCGCAAAGCACGCAAAGACACTCAAAGAAGCCGGCCTCAACCGAGTGACGGTGAGCCTTGATGCATTGGATGAGGGCGTGTTCAAGGCCATGGGTGACACAGAACACTCGCCTGAAGAGGTGGTTGAAGGAATTGATGCAGCCTTAGAGTCGGCCTTGGTGTCAAAGTGAACATGGTCGTTCAGCGAAACGTCAACGAAAACCAAGTCGGTGCAATTGCAACAATGGCTCATGAACGAAATCTGGTCCCACGCTACATTGAATTCATGGATGTAGGAACCACAAACCAATGGAATATGGATTCTGTCGTATCTGGTGAAGAAATACGCCAAATGTTGTCCAAGACGATCGGTCCATTGAAGCAGGTTGACCCTTCTCACCCTTCTGATGTAGCCAAACGCTGGCAAACAGAAAACGGGCAACAGGTCGGAATGATTCAATCAGTGACTGCACCATTTTGCGGCGATTGTTCGAGGGCTAGAATTTCTGCTAACGGCTCACTTTACACGTGTTTATTTGCTACAAATGGCAATGACCTGCGTTCATTAATACGCCTAGGAGCAGAAAAAAATGATCTCACCGAAGCCATCAAAGCAATCTGGACGCAGCGCAATGACCGTTATTCTGAGCAACGCGGCGAACATGACCAGCCAGTCTCAAAAATTGAGATGTCGTTCATTGGTGGATGACTAAACATCCATAGGTGGTAACATCACATTGACCAATAGGCTTTTCGAGTTAGTATCAACTAACTTAAAGCGCCATGTACCTGAATCTGAACCAATGGATTTTGAATCAATTACAAAATAATCACCCTGGCTGACAGAGTATCCAGCATCACGATCGTGGAACGAGACATTTGCGCCAATCAGACCATAGACGTCTGAATCAGCTACTTTGCCTCCAAGAGGATTACCGTCTGCGGAAGAATCTGGGGCAAGGTTCCATTGCAATTTTGCAGGGTCGATTGTTTGATCGAGACTTGTGAGACGAACCACATGGAAACCATTCGACAGCCCGCGAACGCTCACGGTAGCCTGGGGTGCACTTTTTTCAGTGGTTGTAAGGGCGCCTTGCATCAAAACGAAGACCATGCTCGATAGCATCACGGTGATTGCTAGCAGCAGAACGGTGGCAATGACGGGGCTCACGGCCTCGTTATTTTCCGCCCGTCGCATGCTGCGCATGGTGGACCTGTATCA
>JGI26273J51734_10001390_pt1 | contig 12754 bp, 10 predicted proteins | sample SaaInlV_125m_DNA_FD_51734 | JGI IMG/M metagenome (IMG submission 51734) | reverse complement strand
ATGAGTTGGAATTTTGTTGGGTCCTTGCTACGGCGCTTGTTGTGCTTCTTGTAGTAGTGAACATAGACCTGATACTTACCTGCAGGAGCACTTCCCTCTTCCCAGAATACATTCTCGACTGGCTTACGAGTCTCAGCCCGAACGTTAGCGTCGACATCAAGTTCTCCACCACAGTCTGAGTTCTTGTTACCTCCGTGTATGCGTTCACCAGAAGGACAAACGACGTGCAGGTCCAAATCGTTGTAGTTGTTCCACATTAGCGAAACTTGAACGTCAGACGATTGAGCGCCTTCACGTTCCAAACGGGCTTGAAGTTCAGACATGGCGCGTTGGGCCGCTTCTCGTGATTCAAGTGCTTCTTGTTCACGGGCAGCATCAATCTCTTCTAGACGGTCCGACTCAGCGCTAGCAAGTTCAAGTTGCCGTGCTGATTCACGCTCCGATGCTAGGCGAGCTTCCTCAGCGGCTCTTTCTGCTGCCTTTCGCTCCATTTCGAGTTCACGACGATGACGCTCTTCTTCCTCATCATCTTCACGCTGAGCATCCGATTCCTCGCGACGACGACGGGCTTCTTCCTCAGCAATTCGGTCTTCTTCACGGCGTTGTGCAAAGCGCTCCTCCGCTGAACCGAGGTCCGAGTGATTTTGGCGACGCAGGATATCCTGAACTGCAGCCAATTTACGGTCAAGATTCTTCTTTGCCTTACCGAATCCCATACCAGAATGTTGTTGCATGAGCCCCTCTGCGCTCATTCCACTTTGGACATTGACCTGCGCCTCTCTGCGCATGACAATAAAGAGAAGCCCCATTACAAAAGCCCCGCCCAACGCAAATGTAAGCAAGTAATCGGTTGGCTGCATAACTTACTCCATGTGCAGTCACCACTTGAAACATACGATGAGCGTGAATGATTCCAAATACGAAGAATATTGCGTGAAGACATAAGAAGGCACGCCCCTACCCCGATTATATGCGAGAGGTTTCGTTAAGTTGGTCAAAAACAACTCTTGCTACCACCGAATTTAGAGAACTTGGTGAAATTGTCTCAAATCTGAAAGTAATGGGTCATTTAGCCGTGGAACCCTCCGGCGTCCGACAGATTGTACTCCCTACATATCGTGAAGGAAAATCGGTTGATGACCTCAACGGCCTTGACTTTATTTCTGTGGAGCAGAAATTGAACGAACGTGAAAGTGACGCTGTGGTGATTTGGAACAGACATCCTTTGGTTTGTCTCGCATCAAATACCGAGAATATTCACATTCTCCCTCCTTACGAATTTGNTGATGGTGCGATAACCGTTAACATCCGTGGCCTTCCGGAATCAATTTCGACATTTGTGAAGTTGTGCAAAATGGTGTTAGAACCCGACGAAGTTCGAGTTCATAATGTACAAAGCAGCGCTGATGAAATTACAGCCATACTCACGCCAAGGCAAAATGATTGCTTCGCACTCGCTTCAAAGCACGGTTACTACAAGGAGCCAAAACTGGTTACCATTCAAGGATTAGCAGAATCAATGGACATTGCTCGCTCCACCTATCAAGAACATCTCCAAGGTGCAGAACAAGCAATTTTGCAGTGGTTTAGCGAACAGATTGAATGAAATGCCTCATACAAACCTTTGATGATGAGGGGCGCTTCCACAGAGCATGGACAAGGCAACGCGACTTGACGCACTCCTTCCAGGTGGCCGTGGAGTTTGGATTCCAATTGACCATGGGGCCTCAGATTATCCGACCGAGGGGCTACGAGACCTAGAGGCAACCATCACCTCCTTGGTGAAAGCAGGTGTCAATGCAATCGTAGCACAAAAAGGAGTCGTGAGCAAGTACTCGCACCTTTGCGAGGGAACGAATACCTCAATGGTTGTGCATTACTCAGTATCAACTCGCCACGGCGGCCCAGATAGCGATAACAAAGTCATTGTNGGTCACGCCGATGAGACCNTCAGCAGAGGCGGGATTGGTGTTTCAAGCCAAGTCAATTTGGGAAGCAATCATGAAGCAGCAATGATTGAGCGTATGGGCGAACTTAATCGCCAAGCTCACCACGAACAACTACCATCCTTTGGGATGATTTATGCGCGTGGAGAACACCTCAATGTTATGGAAGACGACCCCACTGGCGGCCAAGCACACGGTGTTCGACTCGCTTTTGAAATGGGGTGCGACGCTGCAAAATCTGTCTGGACTGGCGATAAAGATAGTTTTGCACTTGTATCTTCTGCCGCACCGATTCCAGTCCTTGTCGCAGGAGGACCCTCAACAGGTAACGCAAGAGCAATTCTCAGCATGGTCCACGAGGCCATGAAGGCTGGCGCGTCTGGAATTTGCATGGGGCGTCAAGTATTTGCCCATCCCCAACGAGAAGACTTAGCCCGAGCGCTCATGATGATCGTTCATGAAAATGCTGATGTTGAGCATGCGCTTAGTTCAAACGGATTGTGAGATGATTTCATGGAAATCTGGGTTGATATACGCAACGGTGAACTTCCCGTAGTATCCGAAGGAATTGACCGATATTGGGTTGAAAAGCCGACTCAAGAAAACGAGTTTTCAGTCCATGAAGCCTTGATTCATGGACCAAAATCTATCCTTGGTGGGCACTTCGTCGTCGCCGATGAACCATCACAAAACAATTGTAAAGCGGCCATTGGAAGTGCTGAATGGTTGCTCATTGAGTGCGAGACATGGTCGATGATTCCATTGGAAAATCTCATCGCNGCNCGGCAGGGTTCTGCAACCAAGATTGCTGCAATCATTTCGACTCCACAGCAAGCACAGGGTGCTGGCTTCGCACTAGAACAAGGCGTAGATGCTCTTGTAATTTCAAACACAAAGGAACTCATTGAGGCTGCCCTTATTACAAAATCACAACGCCATGAGGTGCAAGTGAAATCTCAGGACGAGGGTAAAAGGCAAGCAGAACCATATGAATTAGGTCCTTTTTCAATTCAGACCGTAGAGGATGGAGGAGTAGGTGACCGCTATTGTCTTGACTTCACGTCCTTACTGGAACTTGGCGAAGGAGTCCTTGTTGGTTCAAGTTCCTCGCAAATGCTTCTGATTCATAGTGAAACCATTCCCTCTTCATTTGTTCCAACACGCCCATTTCGAGTCAATGCTGGAGCACCCCATTCGTACATTTTGCTGGGAAATGGAACTACAAAATACATGAGTGAATTGAAAAGCGGTGATGAGATTATGATTCTTCACGAAGGTGGTACAAGTCGTGTAGCGACATTGGGTCGGATTAAAATCGAACAACGCCCTATGTTGAAAATTACTTTCAAGACACTTGCACATAACAGGCAAAAGCCTAATGAAGGCCATGTGTTTATGCAACAAGCAGAAACTGTTCGCTTAGTAGGCCAACATGGAACTCGCCATTCTGTAACTGATTTACCTCAAAATACCGTCGTTATCGGTTGGTTTGGAGGCGTGGGTCGTCATGTTGGCTCTGCGATAGAGAGCAGAGTTGAGGAGCGGTAATAATGGGAGTCTTGGGGAAGGGGAGCGCACATGGCGCTTGTAGTCTTCTCCATGCTGCAGCCCTTGGATACGGAGCAAGTATCGCATTAGATCTCCCAATGACCGTTCGCTTACTGGATAAACCAAGCAAGCGTGATGTGCATGACCATGATGACCTTTTCACATCAATACTGCAGGTTTGGCTGGATGCTGGCCTAGAACTTCCTGAGGGTTTTTCCAGGGATGAATTGCACTGGGGAGTAAACTCAAAGGTTCCGCAGCAACAAGGGCTGAAATCCTCATCAGCGCTATGTATAGCGGCATACCGTGCACTTGGGGAAGCAACCGGGACGGAAATAACCGATGAATTGGCTGTTGAACTCTCCGGGCACGCCCAAATCGCCGCTGGGGTATCAATGACGGGCTCACTTGATGATGCTTGGGCGTGCGCAACTACAGGTTGGAAACTCGTAGACCCACAAGCTGAAATCCAATCTGGTGTATTGCTGGAGGGAAGTGGCCCCAATCCTTCCGATTGGACCGTAATCCTCGTCCTAAGAGGGGCTCGTAAACACCGACCAACTTTCGAAGATTTCGTCCCCCATTCTGCTGCATTTCAACAAGCCCTATCGGCTCTCCAAAACAACCAAGAATTGGTTGCATTGACTTGGAACGGCCGAGGGATGGTTGCTGTTCTTGGCGATGCTGAAGGGCGTAAAATGACCAACGACTCTTTCGTCAATAGCGCTCGTGCAGCCGGAGTGACCGGTTCTGGCCCAGCACTTGTAATCGTTGTTCCAAGTCAACAAAAACCAACAATTGAACGAATAAAATCATGGTACAGCATCCGCTACAATGATGCTGAGATCATTGAAACTGCGTTTCTATCCACTCAAAGTGATGGCCCAGAAGAGTGAACACCTTCTTGAAGGCCCCACGGCTCGGAACATTGAGCCATCATGCAAATGTCCTTTGGTGAACAGTTGCGCTTGACGCTTTACGGGTCAAGTCACGGCCCCCATGTAGGGGCGGTGCTCAATGGCTTACCTGAAGGGATTGCTCTCGATGAAGTCGGCCTCAAAACCGCCATGGAAATGCGTAAACCAGGCGGTCCGTACAGCAGTCAACGCAAGGAGGCCGATGAAGTCCTTTGGTTATCTGGACTTGTCAACGGAGTAAGCAACGGTGACCCCGTTGAATGCCGAATCAAAAACAGCGACGTGCGTTCAAAGGACTACGGATTCCTCCCCGACCACCCACGCCCTGGCCACCAAGACATGGTGATGATGTTGAAAACAGATGGAAAGGCAGATTTGAGAGGCGGCGGAACCTCAAGTGCCCGAATGACTGCCCCTCTTGTTGCGATGGCCGCCCTACTTCGTCCTTGGATTGCGCAGAAAGGTGTCAATTTCCGGGCTCATGTCGGAGCGATTGGAACCGTTGAGGCACGCCCCCTCAATGACTGCCCCCTCACGCTGGAAAGTGAAGACAGTCAGCACATGCGTTGCTACGATCCTATTGCCGCTCAGGCCATGACCGAACTCATTACATCGTATCGAAAGCAAAGAGATTCCATCGGTTCACGAGTAGATTTAGTTGTCAACGGACTCCCGTTGGGCGTTGGTGAACCCTGGTTTGATGGACTCGAACCCGCCCTTGCCCGAGCGATGTTGTCAATACCCGCTGCGCGTGGCGTTCAATTTGGCCATGGATTTGGCGTTCAAACCATGACTGGAAGCGAGCATAACAGTGCTTGGGGCGGCACTTCTGAAGCACCAGTTATGGAAGGAGAACGCCCCGACGGTGCATTGGCTGGCCTGTCCACAGGCTCTCCAATTCATGTCAGCGTTGCTTTCAAACCCCCCTCAAGCATCCCACAAACTCAGATGACACTCAACATGAAAACCAATCAACAGGAGCCCTTGACCGTCAAAGGACGTCACGACCCGGTTCTTGCCCCACGTGCGGTCGCTGTTGTAGAGGCCATGGCAATATTGGTAGTATCAGATTTGATGATTCGCGGAGGATTTTTAGATGGATGAACCCCCCGAAATCCACAAATTTGGAGGCTCATGTCTCCGTGACGCAAGCGATATCAATCGGATTGCGGAAGTGATGCTGAATTCAACGAACCCCTGTGTCATTGTTGTCTCTGCGCTTTGGGGAACAACTGACAGATTGATGCGAGCCGCTAAAGAGCCAAGATACGCTGGACGTTTGGTTAATGACCTGGCAAGTCAACACCTGCGATTTGCACCCAACCTCATCAATTCCCCACTGCATGATACATTCCAATTGGTTCTCAAAGGAATTGAGGACGCACTCGAAATCCTCGCCACAGATCGTGACGATTCCGGGGCTTACAATCGCCTCCTCGCCTCTGGAGAGCGTCTCTCTGCCCTTGTTGTCGCCTTTGCTTTGAGTGAACATGGTATTGATGCACATCCAGTTGGAGCGGAAGATATTGGTCTTTGTTTGAATGGAACCACCATTGCTCAAACCGTGGATATGAAATTATCAACAGAACTCCTTCAACGCTCTGCACTCCACGGAACCCCCGTTGTCACAGGTTGGTTCGGGCAAGGGAAGGACGGCGACATTGCTCTGCTTGGACGGGGTGGGAGCGATCACACGGCTACTGCCCTAGCAGCATTACTTGATGCACAGCGTGTCGTGTTGTGGAAGGATGTACTCGGGATTTACCCAGTCAACCCTCGGTGGGGGGTTCATTCCACTCCAATCCCCTACTTGGGATACGCTGAAGCTATGGAATTCTCACACATTGATGCGCCAATCATCCATCCTGCCACCGTTGCCCCTGTTTATGCACTGGGCATTCCAATTGAAGTTCGTCACCTCTACAGTTACGAAAAGACCGGGATGAAAACAGTCATTGGACCAGACATCCATGAACTGAGTGCGCCCAAAGGTATTGCTTGCATCCCCAAAGTAGCGTGTGTTGTTGTCGAAACCAAATACATGCATCATTCAACCTCTGCACTTAGCGATGTGCTACAAGAATTCAATGCTGCTAACATCCGAATCTGTTCATTTGAGTCCAATAACGCCCAATGGAGGTTCATCATCCCTCAACATGAAGTCAATCGAAGCATCGGATTACTTAATCAACGGTTTGACGAAGTTTCATTCAATTATTATGCAGCAATGGTTTCGTTGATAGGTAATACAGGAGACCATGAACTGAGCATTCCATCTCTAGAAAATGGATGGATTAGCGCACAGTTGAATTCAAATCAGCATTCAACTCACCTGTTGACGCAACGCAGTGACATCTCAAATTTACTTGAAGAACTGATGACACAGTTGTCAATCGGTGTTAGTAACGATAACTGATTACTCAGCCTTACTTTCACGGTATCGCTGCAAGTGAGTTGGTAGATTTAGGCCAAAGAGACCGCCAACCACAATGAACACGAACAGTGTTCCGAGGGCAACTCCGTAAACTGATGTGAGTTCAACGGACTCTTCCATTCGCAACGCCGTATCAGATGAGAAAATACGCACAATGGCGGGTAAAATCATGTTGGCAGAAAGAACAAACCAAGCAAGTAAGGTAGCGATAATCGGATTCAATACCAAGGAACGGTGGTACTTTGAGACGATTTTCTTAGGATTCATCACGTAGACTTCATTGGTACGAATACTGGTATCGAGCATTGAGTAGCGGATGACACCGTTGCTCAATTCAAAGTACATAATGAGAAGAACAGAGTAAACAACTACCAAAATAGCCAACATTCCGGGATTGTCTTGGAATCCGAAAAGATCGTTAGAAAGTGATGTTTTCGAAGATGCAAAGCGAAGGATTGCAAGGATAAAGAGGACGTTACTAGCGAGAGAAAAGCGTGCATCTCGCTTGTAGGTACCCATGAACCCTGCAACCGTTGCCCCAACGATAATCGACAGTTGCAAAAGGTTGGCAACACCAAGGCTACCGGTCACGATGTACCACAGTGTGCCTTCCGGAGGGGAAATCATGTAGGTCAAGAGAGCCAATGCTACCAAAACACCGTAAACAGCTATCTGTAGGTTCTGGACCATCTTGTCAGGAGGTAAGAATTTCATCTTAGGGACCAGTGGTCCACCGAGTAGACTCTCAATAAAGGATGGAATCTCAACGGTTGGAATAGCATCCTTTGGTATCTCTCCGGTTGCAGATGCATTACCTGCAAGTTTCTTTCTTGAAGGAGCAGACGAACGAACCGTCTTTCCATCGTAGAGATGTGCAGTATCACCGGATTTCATTGCCATTTNATTCCCTCCTCAGAATCCTCGTGCTCCAGCAAGAGCGGTTGAGAGCAACATATCTGGCTCCCAATCCATGATGTTAACGCCAAGACCGCGCAATTCCCCAATGAGGACGTCACGTTCGGTCTTCATGACTTCGTACCCTGTACGGTCAATTCTCCGAGCATCAAATTCAAACTCGAGCGAAGACGGTGATAGAACGGTTACATCAAAGTCACGTGCACGGAAGTCGCGCAGTGCGTTGACGATGGTTGGATCGTCTTCAAGGTTTGAAAGGAAGATAATCGGGCTTCCCTTGTTGATGTGCGGTAGAATACGGTTGACTACAACTTGCAACGGGATGTTACCACGGGCAACTGCACCAGCGAGTTTGGTTAGAATCACATACAATTGTTTCTTTCCTGTGTCTCGGTCAACGCTTACGACTTCATCTCCGTAGACGATAACACCAACGGAGTCACGGCGTCCAAGGAAGTACTTGGCAAGTGAAGCAGCGGCTCGTGTAGAGTAGACCAGGGCGTTTCGTGAGACAGGACCTGTTTCAGCAACTGCTCTTGAGTCTACAATGATGATGATGTCTGAAACAGCGTCACGCTCACGTTCGTTAACCATGAGTTTCCCTGAACGGGCGTATGCAGACCAGTTAATTGCACGGAAGGAGTCTCCTTCGAAGTATTCACGCAGAGAGTAAAACTCTGAACCTGGACCGGGTTGACGGATGTTTACGGCACCTGTGAAAATCTTGGGAACTCGGGACTTGACGAATGTTTCTTTCAAATCCTCCATCTTTGGGAACACAAGGAAGTCGTTGTAGACATGCAATTCCTTTTCCTTGTGGAACAACCCAAATGCATCCTGAATACGGACCGTTACAGGGCCAAGACTGTAGAATCCCCTAAGTGGGCATTCTACCGTGTATTCGATGTAGGTCTCACGACGTGGGCCAAGTTCCATCAAAATGTAGTTGGCTCCTTCTTTGATTCTCATTACTTCAGGTACGCGATCACGTACTTCCAAAATCTTGGGCAGTGAAGATGTATTTTGCATCCGCAAAGTAACACTCAATTCGCCGTCCTCAAACATCCGGGCGCTGGAGAGTTTCCTCATAGCAACAACGCTACCAAGAGCAACTCCCTCTTCACCAGACCATTCTTCGGCTCTACGGCCGCTTGATGCGACATCCGCATGATTCCCCACGAGTGCAGCCCATGTTAGGAAGACAAAGATGACAACAGCGACGGTAACGAGTTGAGAGTTACGAAGCGTAAGGCCAAGCAGATACATAGCGACAGCTAGGCTGCCGAGCATGGCTGACTTACGACTCCACATCTTCAATTCACCTCAATGATTTCGTCGGAAATCAGACCGTTGGTACGGGGACTTCTCGTAGAATAGCTTGAATCACTTCACCGGATTCCAAGCCCTTGATTTGATGCTCAGGCTTGAGGATAATACGGTGGGCAAGTGCAAGTTCGGAAATCGCCTTGACATCGTCGGGGGTGACGAAGTCACGACCACGAAGTGCTGCAGCAGCACGGGATGTCTTCAACAGTGCTTGGGAACCACGAGGCGATGCGCCGACGAGGACACGAGGGTCTTCACGGGTTCGGGACACGATTTCAACCATGTACATTCGGAGAGCTGGATCGACGTAAACATCTTCACAAGCTTGTTGCATNGCAATGACTCGTTGTGGGTCAGTAATGACGTCAACATCGACGGCGTCCTTTCCACGGCTGATACGGCGTGCGAGGATTTCGTCTTCGTCAGCACGGTCAGGATATCCAACGGACATCTTGAACATGAAACGGTCAAGTTGTGCTTCAGGAAGCGGGTATGTACCTTCTTGCTCGACAGGGTTTTGAGTTGCCATAACAATAAACGGTGCAGGCAACTTGTGTGTCACTGTACCGATGGTAACTTGCTTCTCTTGCATAGCCTCAAGCAAAGCAGCTTGAGTCTTTGGAGGTGCACGGTTAATCTCGTCAGCGAGGAGGAGATTGCAGAACAGTGGACCTGGCTTGAACGTAAACTCGCCCTTCTTGGCGTCGTAAATGTTGGTACCAGTGATGTCGGCAGGAAGCAAATCCGGCGTGAATTGAACACGCTTAAAGTCGCAACCAAGCGCATCGGCGAACGTGTTGGTCATCAACGTCTTTGCCAAACCTGGGTAATCTTCGAAGAGAAGGTTACCGTTTGACAGAATGTTGACCAATACGTTGTCAATAACGTGGGCCTTACCGATAATGACCTTTTGGACTTCGGCTGAAATCGCTGTTGCGATTGCACCGACGGCCTTGAGGCGTTCTCGGACTTCTGGTGTACTCTGGTGCTTCGGCTGGGCCGGAGCGGCCGGTGCTGCAGGTGCAACAGGTGCGGCTGGTGCAGCAGGTGCCATTGGCATGGCAGGTGCTACTGGGGCCGCAGGTGCTACTGGCGCTGCAGGTGCTGGCGCGGGCGGGGCTGCTGGGGGGGCTGGGGGTTGCATGTCTATTCCTCCTTGTTTCAATTACCCCAACGTCGGATGTGAGGGATCAATTCCCTCAATTCTTCGTTGGAGTATGAGCGGTTTGAACTTACGAGTTCAACCAAGCGGGGTTCCCGCACCATTTGCATTACTTCGGCGGGGGACTTGCGTGCGAATTCATCGCGCGTCANGTCATTGAATTGACGGACCTTGGAGAGCAAAGCTTCNCTGGTTCGTCGGTGGTATTGAGTGGGGTCCAACTTTGTTGGACGCTCTCTGAAGCGAGTCAAGTCAAAGACGTGACGCCAGTTTTCCTTCTCAGGTACGACCATGATTGCGATCGCTAGAAGTGCGAAAAGGTTGAGGATNATGAGCCACTTAAGGACGCCGTCGCTCGTGAGCAAAACAATGGCTCCAATCGCTTCTGTGAACGGCATGGACAGTGTGCTAGAAACGTGACGGCTTTCGTCAAAGACAATGTTGAACTGACTTGGGTAGCGTGTAACTTGTGATGAAAGTTCAGAGTTATCGAATTCCATCATGTCTTCAATCAATGCGATGAAGTACATCGAATTACCATGCCAAGAGGTGTCGCCCAGTCCGGAATTTAATCCCTGTGAGTCGGTTTCCCAGCACATGTGGCCGAATTGTTGGTAGAGTTGGGAATCGCATTGCTGTTTCCCAGTTGCTGCAGCCCGGTCTTCATCCCAGAGGTGGTTAGCAAGAACAGAATGGTCAGAGACAAAGACAATGCTTCCTGTAACGCTAACTTCTCCGTAGTCATTGTTTGGTTTTTCATCCAGAACTTCTTGCCCTGGGTAGTCGATACGAATGATAAGACCTGTTTCACCCTCACCGAGAGTTGGGTTGTTCTCACCCTTACCCAAATCGATTTGAGCAGAGGTAGATGCTTGTGCTAGGACGTGAATTTCACGGTTGGTATCGCCTTGCTCATCCAAGACTTGAATCGCCGTTGGGCGGTGGAACAAGACCGGCATTCGACAATTCTCAACATTTCTGTCTCTTACATCATCATTTGAGCATGGAATTGCCTTTTCGTCACCCATCGTATCAACGCCACGNGTGATGGAGGAGACCGCCCAGAGTTTCTTTGTATCTGGGCTAACTCGCTCATCGTTATCTGTTGTAACTTCGTAATACCGTCCAGTTGTTGGATCGTCACGGACTGGTGCATCAAAGTATTTCACTCCGAATTCTTCTGCAACGAGTTGAGCATTGGTAGAGTTTGAGGCAAGGATAACTTTGCCACCACGTTCGGTGACAAAATCGTAAATGGCTGCTGATTCAGCGGCATCAAAGGGTTTCTCCGGTGCTGCAATAACGAGAAGCGTTCGGTGAGGGTCCTGCCAGTCATTGACGAGCATTGGAGTGGACATAGTATTAGCAATGTTGAAACTGCTCAAATTTGACCTCATGAGCGTAAGTTGCTGGTCGGAAAACTCATCATCGTTTTGGTAAGGGGAAAATACGGTGGTCTTACCGGCTGAAACCAAAGCGATAACAACTGTAGAGAGGAGAACAGATACAATCAATCCAACCATGAGCCATGCTTCAAGGCTCAAACCGGATTTTTCTGCTTCTGCCATGGTATTCTCTCCTACTGACTGACGCGCAACGCCAGATATACATCTCTCGGAACTTCGCTCCACTCATAATGATTGCTCAAGGGTGCTCAAGGAAAAACAGACAAAGTCTGGAAAGATACGACTTCAATATTTGCAAGAAAAGACGAATAGAATGGAAAAATTACATTTTTTGAACCCTTTGGGGCGATTCAAAGAAATTCACGCTGGCTACGAAGGGAAAACCACGATGTTAGAAGTATTACTGAGAAAATTTCAATCATAGACAAAGCCGGCATTGATTCAGAACCTTTGGAAGTCATGTCATCATCCTCCCCACTGCCATCAGAATCACCTGANCTNTCAGATGATTGTGGAGCTTCAACCTTGACGTTCATAGAAGATGAGCGGGTATTCCCGTCTCCTTCAGATAGAATGGAAATTGAAACTTCACAAGTGCGNTCTTGATGGCTACTGGTCGCTTCTAGGCGTAGTGTGAATGAAAGTACACCTGTGCCGTTTTGATCAGTTACGCCAACCACAGTACCTTCGAGCGAATCTAGACCCGTCACGGAGAGGTGGGGGCAACTTCGGATGGTAGCGTCAGCTGAGGTAATGGCGTCCTGGTTGTTTCCAAGATTACTTACTTCAAGGGTAAACTCAACCCATGAGCCCGAAAACAGCGTATCGGTAGGGAGTAGCACTTCGGGGACAAGATGATACATACGAGGCGTACTGATTTCACCTTCAATCTCGTTATCCCCCACTGGTGTTTCGCCGACGGTTTCCTGTGCCTGGAGAATGAGTTTAATTGATGACGAGGGTGAAAATGCCCTCACCGTCTCTGCATCTCCTCCTGAGATCGTAATTGAAAACGATTCATTTGAGGAGCCTCCGACAGAAACCGAATCCGGCCCATCAAACTCAAACGGCCCTTCCTCGTCATAATCGTAAGTCAAATC
>JGI26273J51734_10001383_pt1 | contig 12780 bp, 8 predicted proteins | sample SaaInlV_125m_DNA_FD_51734 | JGI IMG/M metagenome (IMG submission 51734) | reverse complement strand
TTTGAATACGGCTGGCGAGCATTTGACTATTCCGAGCGATTCCAAACTCCCGTGTTTGGGATGAGCGATCTTGATTTGGGTATGAACCGCTGGGCTTGTGAAGGATTCACCTACCCCGATATCCCCATGGACCGAGGAAAGGTAGTTCGTGAGCGAGAAGCCTTCGAAGCCTTCGAGACCTTCGGGCGATATCTTGATGTTGACGGAGACGGTATCCCATACCGAACTCTACCAGGTTCAGGAATGGCTCCAATTCTCTACCGTGGAACAGGGCACAACCCCATGGGGGTCTATTCTGAAAAGCCAGAAGATTACTTCAATCTCATGGCGCGACTCAAAATGAAAATCGACGGTGCTCGCGATGAATTACCCGCTCCACTGCTCCGTGAAGAAGAAGAGTGTGAAGTCGGTATCGTATTCCTGGGAAGCATGGAAAACTCAATTCAAGAAATTGACGACATCCTCGAGCAGACCGGAATGAAAGTCAGCCAATGCCGAATCCGAGCCCTACCTCTTCACTCCGAAGTCGAGAACTTTATTCGCCGACATGAAACTGTTATCGTCTTAGAAATCAACCGAGACGGCCAACTATGGTATTCTTCGGCGCGAACTGCCAAATGATTTGGTCACGAAGGTCCATTCGGTCGCTTACAGCGATGGAATGCCCCCAAGAGCTAGAATCTATGCGGAACTCATCCAAGAGAAACTCAAGGAGGTGTCCCAATGAGCGATAAACCAGCCCGAGCGGTCAAATTGAACGTTCTTAACGAACCCAAAGACAGTTACACAGGCGGACCATCCTCACTTTGTCCTGGATGTGGTCACGACCAAATTTCCAGCGTCATCATTAATGCAGCATGGGAAAATGGAATTCAACCACATCGTATTGCTAAGATGTCTGGTATCGGATGTTCGTCCAAAACACCAGCATACTATCTTGGACAATCTCACGGGTTTAACACCGTTCACGGAAGAATGCCTTCGGTAACAACTGGAGCATACGCCATCAACAAGGATCTCCTTTACCTCGGAGTTTCAGGGGACGGAGATTCTGCATCCATTGGAATCGGTCAACTGATTCACGCCATCCGCCGGAACATGGACATGGTTTACATCGTTGAGAATAACGGTGTTTACGGGCTTACCAAAGGTCAGTATTCTGCAACAGCAGATGTTGGTTCCAAAAAGAAGAAGGGAACTGTGAACGAAACGCAACCCATTGACTTGTGTGCGCTTGCTATCAATTTGGGATGTACCTTCGTAGCACGTTCCTTCTCAGGTTCAAAGAAACAACTCGGCTCTCTGATTAAAGCAGCAATGTCCCACAAAGGATTCGCTCTTATTGACGTCATTTCACCCTGTGTTACCTTCAACAATAACGATGAATCCATGCGTTCTTACGGTTACGTTAAGGAAAACGAAATCACCTTGCATATGGCGGATTATATTCCTCACTTCAATCCTGTAGAAGAGGTAGATGTTCCCGAAGGCCACTTCCGGGATATTACATTGCACGATGGCTCAACGATCCGTTTGGAAACGATTTCTGAACAGCATGACCCATCGAGTCCAATGGCCGCTCTATCGGCCCTGCATGATGCAGAGGTCAATGCCAAGCACGTTACAGGCCTTCTGTACTTTGATGCGACTAAACCATCGCTTGCTGAAGACCTTGGATTGGTCGATGAGCCTCTTCTGGATGTCCCAGATGAGACACTGCGTCCTTCTCAAGCATCTTTAGACGCACTAAATGCTGAATTTTTGGCGTGAGTATCCCACCGCATCTCCCAAATAGGAGTAGAAGAGTGTTCTGTCAATGGTTGAACCAATTACAGTAGGGGCTGGATTCGTACTCGGCTCTGGAGGAATGCTCTATGGTTTTCGTGCGTGGAAACGGCGAAATGAGCGTCTTCGAGCCCTAGCGTTAGCTGAAAAGTACAGTACTTCCACCCGTTTGCGTAGCACTACTGGTGGAGGCATGAGATTGGTCATCAACTTGCCAAATTTCTCAAATGCCTCCGCATGAGCAAGAATCTTGGAGAGTTCGTGATAACTTCCGAGATCAAAATCACATGGAACTCGGTTTGATTCAACCAGAAGTACCCGAACCCGACCCTGATGCGGATGAGGAACAGGGTCGCATCACTGAAGTTGAACATCGAAGGCATTGGATTGATTCGCATGCCTTACCTTTGGTACAGCACGCTGCTTTAGTGTCAGAGGAGCACATTGGTAGCGGTATCGTTGCAGTTGAAGAGGATGAAGAACAGGAGGTCAATATTGACGAACGACTTCAACGTGAAGGCGGTGAATCCGGTGTGGTTCAAATCTCTCTTGCTTGGGACGATTACAATGACCTCGACCTTCACGTGTTCACTCCGTCAGGGGAACGAATTTACTTTAACAATAAAATGAGTGATTGTGACGGAATTCTTGACGTTGATATGAACGTCCGTCCAGTGTCTAACACTCCGGTTGAAAATGTAGTTTGGAAAGAACAGGCCCCGCTTGGAACCTACAAAATCGGTGTCCACTTTTACAAACATCACCGTAAGCGCCGAACTAAGAAAAAGTGTAAATTCCGTTTGCGGGTGATCACCCACGGGAAAACCAAAGAGTATGTTGGTCAAATGAAATACGGTCAAGCAATGCAGATGGTCACTTCATTCACACTCTCTGAGTTGACCAAAGAGGGATCAGGGTTTTGATGAAAGCGTTGAGCAAAATGCTGCACCCAACGCTCCTGCCGTATGAGCATGAGTTGCTGGAAGAAGACGACATGGTGCGTGGAGCAGATGTCTTAGTTCATCCCAATGTTCCATGATTCCTCCGTAAAGTACGATACGGTCGGGATTGAATTCTTCATACAGGTGGTCAAGGCCTTCTTGAAATCGTTGAGCCCACTGAATTAATGTGAGGTCAAACACCATTCTAGCGCGTCCCGATATATGTTCTTCCAGTGTTCCTTTCCGTGTTGGGTGAGGGGCCAGACCATACTCCAAGTTCGGGAGAAGGACCCCTTTTTCATGAACTGTCGTTCCCAAACCAGTGCCTATGGTCAGNGTGAGTAATCTGCCATGTTCACCACGGCCCGACCCAAACTTGACTTCAGCAATAGCGACCGCATCTGCGTCGTTTATGAGCGCAACAGGGCCTCCACAGCACTCCTCGAGAGTTTCGATAACCCTCGCATCAAGCCATTCTTTGCCAATGTTTGGTGCGGTCATCAAGGTACGTTCTCCTACNGCACCGGGGAANCCAAGTCCAATCGGGCCTTTCCAGCGCAGCCCCTCCAAGACTGAACATATTTTTGGGAGGACTGCATCGGGATGGGGTGATTCATCATGGTCCATTTCGATGAAATCTTCCACGAGTGACCCGGTTTCACAATCAAATATCCCGATTCGAAATCCGCTTCCACCGAGGTCAATCCCCAGCATCTTACGGTGATTCATAAACGTCAACTCAAGGCTATTTTTGCATCGATGATAGCATCAACAAGTGGACCAAAGGTGTCACCATGGGGGAGTGGGGAAACGACATCAGCGGCGTCCTTGACTACGTCAAATGCACCACCAACAGCGACAGACCAGTGGCAGAATTCAAACATTGAAAGGTCGTTTGGGGCATCGCCAACACACAACATTTGCTCCCTGTCCCAATTGACTCTCTGGCACATTTCATCCAAGCCTTGGCCTTTACTGACTGCGGGGTCCATCAAGTGAATCGCGAAGCCAGTACGAACGACCGAGAGGTGAGACCATTCACTTTTCTCAATGGCTTCCTCAATTTTTTCAAGATCTTCGTAGGGGAATAAACACCATTCGCTCTCCCTCCATTTATTGGATTCAATACCATCTGCATCAAGACCATCAATCTGCGTTGCCAGCCATCTTGCTGCATCATGAGCTTCATTGCCTGACGCACGAATTAAAGGTTCATTCCACTTTGAATGCCATATTACTCCTCCGTTTTCGCAACAAATAGGGCCGCTGAGTCCTAAAAACCTCCAGAGGCCGTATGCTACGGGACGCACATTTCCTGTTGACAGGACAACGGGAATGCCATGCTCTTCTAATCGTCGTAGGGAGTTGATGGCAACGGTTGACAGTTGCTTGTTTTCATCGGTAAGCGTTCCGTCAATATCAACGGCGACAACACGGGGGTACCAGCCATCGGGTAACCATTGCATGAGTTAGGCGAAGGAATCCAGTGGAAAGAAGATTCGCCCTTAATCGGATGGTTTGTGTGGTACCAATGGGAGCATTGATGAATGCAAGGCGATTAGTATTTTTTATGGCGGGAGACTCCAAAGATGAAGTCTTCATGTCCCTTGAAGATGATGAACCGATTTCAAAGGTCAAAACTTCTTCAAAAAAGAAAGATGCGGAGCCTGTAAACATTCAGCAGGATGAACCCGTCTTGATGGGCGAAATCGTGGATTCAACCATAGTGGAGAGCCTTTCCGGAAGTTTCTCTGTCAGTTGGCCGCTGCTTGGAATGGATTGTCCAGATTGTGCTTCAAAAGCCATGGGAGCACTTTCTCACATGAAACAGGTAAGTTCACCGCATGTATCCGCTACTTCGGGTGAGGTCCGTTTTGACGTGCAGTTGGAGCACGGCCCTCTTGCGGACGTCTCATCCGTACTTCGCTCACTTGGACATGCTCCGGCTGTTGAGCATCACGAACTGGTTGGTGTACGAGGGAAGTCTGTCGCTCACCGTAACTCCGTCCCTGTCCAAAAACTGGTCCGCCTGTTCAGGCAACAACCCGGTGTTCTCGACGTGGAAGTAAGTGACGACGACAGAATTCTCATCCAACTTGTCGCTAATGCATCTCATGAATTGGTTGAGGCTAGAGACCGAGCCCTCAATCATGTTACTGGCGTTGAACCACGTTTTGCAGTGGCCCGTTCAAACCGCCTCCGTCCGGACCAGTGGAGGCTGATTGGAGGAGGAATCGCTCTTCCAATTCTAGGATTGGTGATATTGGCTGAATTCATTGGGTTGAATCACTATGTCGTTGGTGCTATTGCGCTTCCAGGAGTTTTCTTAGGCGGACTCCAGATGTTCAAAGAGGCGCTTGCCTCTCTCAAAAACCGGCAAATGGGCTTCCAAGTTCTCACGAGTTTGGCAGTCATTGGTGCCGGCATTCTCGGCATGTGGGAAGAAGCGCTGATCGTTGCAATTCTTGTTGCCTTTACGGCTCATCTTGAGGGTGATGCACTGCTCAAGGCTCGAGAAGCAATGCAAGGTGGTTTAGACCGATTGCCTCGTACTGCACGTAAACTTACGGCTGACAAGGTGTGCATTGACCCCGACGCCATCGCTACAGCCACTGGATTTTCTCTTCCAATGGCGAGTTCCGGGTTTTCCCTTGCTATGGCTGCAACTCCTGTCCAGGCCAGTCAAGATTCCGAAATCGTCCCCATCGATTTGGTTCACCCCGGTGATCAAATTGAAATTAGAAGCGGGGAATTGATTCCAGCAGACGGTCGAATCATCGAAGGAAAAGGCGCTTTGGACAAGGCACCACTCACTGGTGAATCGGTTCCAGTCGATGTTGGTGTTGGTGACGAAATCGAAGCAGGGTTGGTTTTGGCTCGGGGTCCAGTAATTTGCGAAGTCATCGCAGTAGGTACTGAAACGCGTCTTTCTGGTTTGATTGATGCAGTCCATTCCTTCCGTGAAGCCCCACCCCGTCTGCAGAGTGGAATAGAGAAATTCACGGCAATTTGGGTTCCTTTCGTATTGTTTGGAGCCTTTGCTGTGTGGCATTTCATCTATCCAGACGACTGGAAAATCATCCTCCTACTTTGGGTTGTTTCATGCCCCTGCGCTCTCCTTCTCGCAACTCCAGTTCCTCACGCAGCGGCGCTTTCAAACGCAGCACACAAGGGAGTCATTGTTCGTGGTGGAGATGCTTTAGAACGAATGGCTCGGGTGAATTCAGTCCTGCTTGACAAAACGGGCACCCTCACCTCTGGCCGTCCGACCGTTGGTTCAATTGTAATGGGTAAAAACCGTCGTAAGAATTCAGCATTGCAACTGATGATGGGCCTTGAAGCTCGTTCATCCCATCCGTATGCTCTTGCTATGATTGCCCACTGCGAGGCAGAAGGTGCCAAGGCAGCAAGTCTGAGTGANTTGAACGATATTGATGCTGGTGTTGAAGGGATACACAAGGGTGCAAAGGTCGCTTTCATACGGCCCGACAAGGCAAAAAGCATGGGGNTTGAAGTTGAAGATTCCTTGGCTACCGCNTTCAAAACCGCCCAATCAAAGGGTTACGGNGCTAGCCTTCTGACAAAAGACGGTGTTGCCATCGCTCTTGCTACATTCATTCACGATGATACCCGCCAAGGTTCCGATAAGCTCATTGCATCCTTGAACAGCAGGAACATTCGTGTGGAAATTTTGTCCGGTGACCATCAAGAGGCCGTATCACAATTTGCTCGTTCGGTAGGTCTACCGGAGTCTGCCGCTCATGGCGGACTTAGTCCTGAAGAAAAGGTCAACTGGGTTCGTAATCGGTCCAAATCCAGCGTAACGATGATGGTAGGAGATGGATTCAATGACGCAGCGGCTCTTGCTGTTGCAGANGTTGGGGTTGCAGTGGGTACCGGAGAGTCGGTGAACCTAGAAGCTGCGGACATTCTCATTCCCGGAGATGACCCTAGCATGCTTACAGATATGATTGACCTTGCAAGGAGGGCACAACGGACATTGATGCAGAATCTCTTTTTCTCCGTGGCCATCACGCTGACGTTGGTTTTTGCAGTTGTGCAGCAGTGGTACGACCAACTCTGGGTTGGTGTTCTCATTCACGAAGCCTCTGTCATTCTTGTCATTCTTAATGGGGCTCGGCTTGCTCAAAATGGAGAAGCATTGGTGCTGCTAAAAGAAACACTACGCACGATGATTGCCGATACAAAGGAAGCATTTTCTTGCTTCAAACAACGGTATTTCAGTCCGAAGCAGAGTGTTACTTCGGTTTGACTGACGCGACATCTTCAAACCCTAAGAGCCAATCTGCGACTTAGGTGGGACGATGGGACGAGTACGAGGGGACCCAATTACGACCGCTCTGGCCCACCCTACACGCCGAGCCGTCTACATCGAACTGGCCTCTGCCGAAGAACGCAGCACTGTGCAGTTGCAAAAGGCAGTCGGAGTTGATCGATACAATCTCTATCACCACCTGAAAAAGTTGGCTTCTCTTGATCTGGTAGAGAATCATCGCGACCAAGGAAGAGCCCGATGGTGGCGAATTAACCAACGAGTTGACCTTCCTGAATTGCTCAACGTGACAGAGGGAACCCAACCAGTACCAGCCCCAACTCCCGCACTTCCGGCCCCAGCATCACCCGTTGCCACCATGGCGTCATTGGCTATTGATGAAGAAGGTAGAGAAGTTATTGTCCTCGACCTTGAAGGTTCACGAGACCAAGTGAGTGCAAAACAATTGATCGCACGTCTTTCGAATGAATTCGGTTTGACATTGGATATTCCATGGAATTTCATTCCTGAACGCTTGGTGTTGTACTCCAAGAAACGCTGATCTCCAAGGTGTTCACATGTCCGAAGAGTTCGTAATTGAATCCAAAGTTTCGCCTCCTCCCCTCTCTTGCCCCAAATGCAAAGGCATGCTGCCGATGAAATTGGGAGAAATCAATTGTACTCTCTGTGATGCAAAGGTGCGTATTGAACACCCTGTCACTCGCCGGAAATGGATGGAAGAAAAGGTCAGCTGTCCTGAATGCTCCAAAGTACTCGTTGCTGGCGTAGACACACGTCCTGCAGAACTGAAGTGTGGTATGTGTGATACCTACTTTACGCTTGTAGAACAGACGCCAAGGGTTGAGATTTCGTGCCCAGGATGCAATCGCCAACTTCGTATGAAGCGTCGGCCCGGCAAACGAGAGATTGAATGCCCTGCCTGTGACACGGAATTCACCGTTCGCTTCTGATTTACGCCTCGGCGCGGTAAAATTAGGTGTTGAAAGCGCTCCCTCATGCACCGGTTTCGTCGCGCTCCTTATCTATGAAGAGAAGTCCATGAAGAAGTGGATGGGATTCCAATGACAGTGAGCGAAAGCCACGACAACGAGGCCGTGAAGGCTGCGCAGATGCGTCGAGAGAATACGGAACGCGTTACGCTTGCATCGCTTCGTTCCCAATTCACCTCAAGTTCAACCTCAAGCCTTGATGAGGCGCTGGGGACTCAAGCACGGTTTCGGCAAGAAGAGCGACTGCGCGCTGATTTGCGTCGTGAACGTCGCCTTCGTCAACAAGCGATTACCGAGCGAGTCAACGCCATGCAGGAAGCAGTAAGCAAAGACCTAGCAACTCAACATGAAATGACGCTTGATGCTCTTGAGCATGAATTGCGAAACAACATGGAGCAGGAACTTGAACAATTGGAACGAGATGCATTGGCTCAAGAAGAATCAAGNATGCGTCAGGAGTTAGACCTCCGTCTCCATCGTCAGGTAAGTTCNCTGAAAGATCAGCATGAAGTNGAGCAGGACAAACTCCTTGAACAAAGGAAACAAGACATCAAATCAACGATTGAGACTCAGTTGCATGAAGAACATGAACGCCGTCTTTCAATCCAAAAGGAACGTCTTTCCCTTGAATACAACCAAGAATTACAACATCGGCTCCGGGATATTGAAGCAACGCTTACCCAAGAAATGGAAGAGCGGTTTGTGGAAATGGAAGAGCGAGAAATATCTCGCTTAGAAGAAGGACACGCGGCTCTTCTCTCCGAACGAGAGGACCAATTACGCCGCGGTATTCGCACCCGTCTTGAACAACAACTCCGACAACGCCTCAAGCAACGAGAGGCGCGCTTAAAGGTTGAATTTGAGCGACGCAGTTTGCGCCTTGAAGAAGATATTGCTCAACAACTTCAATCAGATATTGAACACCAACTCCGAAAGGAAACTGATAATCTAGAAGAGCGAATGCGCGAGGATGTAGAGTTGGCCATTGCAAAACGAAGAGGCGATCTACGTGTCGAAATCGAGCAAGAGCTTGACGGCCAACAATCGNCCAAACTAGCAGAGAGGAAATCTCGATTGAAGGCCAAGTATGACCTTACATTCAGTAAAGCAGTGGATGATATTTCCCGCTCACTCCAAGATGAGATTGAAGCGGAACTTGAACACCGCATGGAACATGAATTCCAAACCTACCGTAATGCACGTGAGGCTGAGATTCAAAACCGTCTCTCACGGTATCGTTACGAGCGGGAAGCGGAGCTTAGAGACCAACTTGAGGCCCAATATGGAGCAAATAAGAACGATTGGACCGAGCGTCTCGACCTGGAATATCAATCCCGAGAAGCGGCTGCCCGTAAGGCGATTATGTCTGAAGTCGATGCGCAATTGCGCAACGAGCGGCTCACTTATGAAACAGATTTGGACCTCCTAAAGGAAGAAACTACTCTTGAGTTGGAAGTTGAAATGGAAGAGCGGCTCCGTGACTTCAAGACCCGTAAGGAAGAAGAAGTCGCGACTCAACTTGAACGNCAACTCGACAAGCGAGAAGAAATCATGCGAAACAAGGCTCTCATCGATGTTCGCAAGCGAGAATCTCAAATCCGTGCGGAAATTGAAGGCCAACTCGGCTTGAAACGTGCTGAAATCCGTGATCGCTTGAAAGGACTCTCTGAGAAGATGGACTCGTTCAAGGAAATGGCAGAAGAAAAGATGCGTGATGCGGTCAATCAACAAATCCAGTCCGAAATTGACATGGATGAAACCGAACTTCAAACCCGAGAAAAGGAATTCAATGCCTTGCAATCAACCGATACACGAGCAGAAAAGCGCCAAAAGTGGATGCAATCAATCTCAGGCCAAGCACCAGCAGCGTTTGGTGCGGGAGCCATGGACCCCTCAGCACTTGGAGCCCGTCCAGACGGTCTTGGAGCAGCAGCAGGGCGACCTATGCGTGGAATCATGGGTCAGCAAGATCAGCCTGAATCTCGATTGGGCCTTGGTGGAATGAGGGCGCCGTCAACCAGTGCGAAGCCCTTGGTAAGCGCCCAGCCGATTGTTCAACCAATTCGTAATGTCCGCCAGCCAATGGCGCAACCCGTCCGGAATGTTCGCCAACCCATCGGTCAACCTCCCGCAGCGATAACTCCGCAAGAAGATATTGCGATGGAGGAAGCCGAGGTAGAGCATGATATCGTTCAACCTATGGTTGAGCCTAGCGCAATTGAGGAATCGCCTCTTGTTGAAGAACCGATTCCAGTCGCTGATCCTGTGGCAGAGCCCGAGACCGAACTCCCAACCGAGGACATCACTCCTGACGTGGTGCCTGAAGTAGAATCTGACATCGAGCAATCATCTGAGGTGTCTGAAGAAGTAACGGCCCTCGCAGAAGAACTTCTCGAAGAAACAATTCTTCGTCCTATTGGTGGGGTTCTGACTCCTGTTCAAGACAGAGCCGAAACTGCTGTTATTACCCCGGTTGGCCATATGCTCATGCCTGCTAAGAAGCGAGGAGCCCCTCCTTCAACATCAGTTGGTCGGCCTACAGCGGCATTACGTCCAGTGAAAGGGACATTGACTCCAGTCACCAAAAAACCGGTGAAGAAAATGGTTCCAGAGGACGATGAAGAGCAGGATTGACTCTAGCCCCGACGTTCACAANCATACGCGCTTTTCATATCATACGGAGACCTCCGTACATCATGAAGCGCGCATNTGCAGTTGTTGCAGTCTTTATTTTGTGCCTTCAAAGTGCAACCCTAGGTCTCGCAAGCGCCGAACTACCCAACATTACTGATGCTGGACAAACCGATGAACTTGACCGAAGTTTAGTTCTGTGGTCGGTTCTTGATGATGGTAAAATTTTGACCGTTGATGCGTATGGGAACATTAGTGTAAATGCGCTTACCAACGGAGTTCTTTCTGCACAGTGGTCACTTTTCCTAGATGTTGATGCACAAAAAGCCCGGCTCGACGATGCCAAGGAATTGGTTGCTATTGCGCATCAAAGCGGAGCATATGTTGTTCAATTGAGCACAGAATCAATTACAGAAAACATCACTCTTCCTGACCCCGTTAATGATGTAGAATGGGATCATCAAGGCGACCTATGGCTTGCTCAGTACGCAGGTAAACGTCGGGCTGAGGAATATTCAGCATCCACGCCAACAGGAATCGGTTCAACCATAATTTCTTCTGGAATAAGTGCGTTTGAAATATTAACAGATGGGCGCCTCGCTATCGCATCTTATGATAAGAAAATCTACATTCACGATAATGGGGGCACCCTCATCAATACCATCACGGATTCAACAGGAATTATCTCTTCGCTTGTTGAGACATCAAACGGAACGCTTCTAGCGGGGACAACAGGAGGAACCGTCTACAAATTTGATACGGATTCGTGGGATGTNGACACGCTTATCCTTCCACATACAAAGCAAATCACCTTCATGTCACTGAATGGGGATATGTTTGCAATTGGGGCAAAGCAGGGCCAATTTTCACTGGTGAATTCAACCGATTTCACAGAATTGGAAACCTATATTGGAACAGGTGATGTCATTGGTTTCAAAGGCACGTTTTCAGGCCAACTGTTCATTGCAGGAACAACTCCAACCTTTTCGGCAATCCAATTTTATGATTTGGACTCTGACATGGACGGAATCAACGACCTCAACGACGACTTTCCAAACGATTCAACCCAATCCAGTGACTCCGACGGGGACGGTTATGGGGACAATGCTAACGGTTTCAACCCGGACTCATTCCCAGCCGATGGAACTCAGTGGGAGGACCTTGATGGAGATGGCTACGGAGATAACCCCACGGGAACATCACCCGATTTGTTCCCAAATAACGCCGAACAGTGGAGCGATTTAGATGGGGATGGCTACGGTGATAATTCAAACGGTCAAGATGGGGATGTTTTCCCAGAAGAAGCGACCCAATGGAGTGATTCCGACCTTGATGGCTATGGAGACAATCTTGAAGGATTCAGGCCAGACAGTTGCCCCACAATAAACGGATTTTCTACAAAAGACCGCTTTGGTTGTCCTGATGGTGACTTTGACGGTTATTCCAACCCTGATTCTGAGTGGACAGCACTCGACGGAGCAGACGCATTGCCCTCACAGGGGACCCAATGGGAAGACCAAGACGGCGACGGCTATGGGGATAACGGAGATGGTGAAATTCCCGACACGTGTCCTTGGGAATATGGGACCTCAACGAAAGCATGGGAAATTGATTCTGAAACCACCATTGGATACGTTCAAACACCATCCTATGGATGTCTGGATGTCGATGGTGACGGATGGGTTGACCGAACAGAATCTCCATTGATGGATAAGGACCCCAACGAACACTACGATGGAGACGGTGATGGAGTCGGTTCAAATGCTGATTATGATGATACAAGTCCAAACATTGCAACAGAACAAGATTACTGCCTGAACAATAAAAACGACACATCTGAACGTTGCACTGGCTGGAATAACCCAGCATATCAAGCCTATAGGAATGGGTTAGTCAATGAAACTGAGTTGGGATTCTATGCATGGAATGCCTCTCTTCAAGATGATGCAGGTGGCAATTCTGCACTCAATGTTGATGAGGATACTCTAAATCAAGTCATTAAAATCGGTCTTGCTGTTTTTGGTGGATTAACTGTTGTCATCCTCCTCGTTGCCTTCCTGGTCAACAAACGAAAACAAAACAGTTCACAGAAGGTATACGGTGGAGTCACCGCTTCTCAATCAACAAACGCCTCCAAGGA
>JGI26273J51734_10001369_pt1 | contig 12843 bp, 5 predicted proteins | sample SaaInlV_125m_DNA_FD_51734 | JGI IMG/M metagenome (IMG submission 51734) | reverse complement strand
CCCGGGCACCCGCGAGTGTCGCAGCCGATCCAGCGCACGACAGATCGACAGTCCGATGGGTCATCGCACAGATCGCCGCCATGACGTGTAAACGAGGCGCCGACCCGGACGTGACGTGTATTTCTGATTCAGCCAGTTGTCGTCCGTCCGAGCTCGGGCTGGACAGCTGGAAGATTGCCGCGCAAAAGCTTCCCGTCACATCTGATGGTAAAAAAGCAGTGAGCTGGAGGAGGAAAAAATGGCAAAATCAAACTGAAACGCCCTCTCGCAAAAGACGGGACGAGCAGAAGTTTTTAAGCCGTTGTTAATCGTGTTTTGGTTATCGGCAGAGCCGAGACAGTCGCCCTTGGGCACTTTATAGGGCGACGAGGCGGTACTTAGACCGTGCATCGTCGACGCATCGATATATCGACGCGAGGACGCGTGTTGTGCATTGACATCATGCGTGACACGTGAGAGAGCGGGGCTCGTGGACAGCGACTGAGGACGGAAGAAACAATCGCCCGACTCGCCAAACACCCGGGCGCCGCGTCATCATGAGGCCTCGCGGTGGGATGTCGCCCCGTTGGACGGTCCCGCTGCTCGCGCTGATCTGCTTGCTCTGTGCGAGTCCGGTTCAACCGCGCTCGTTCGGGAACTGCAAGAGTCTGTGCAACATCAACAAGGGGCGCGGCCTCTGCCTGGTGAGGACAAACGGCACCCATAAAGCACAATTTCCACCTTCCAACATCGCGCGCTGCCCCGCCCGTTCCCGCGGACCCACGACCTTCACCGACACCTTCTGACTCTTCACATCCCACGCCCCAACCGTCGATATCTCGCAGGAGGACGGAACGTGCGCGTGCAAGGACGGATGGACCGGAGAGGGATGCTCGCACGCGACTCCGGGCGTTTCCAAGGAACGTCGACGCGACGGTACGTACGGCTATTCCTTCACCACGGAGGCGGAGAAGGGCGTGGGCGCGGCGGTTTTCGACCCGCAGAAGAAGGTATTGTACGTATCCGTGTACGATGCCGCGGCGGGAGCGGATGCGGTGTTCGAGGTGGATCCCATGAACCCCGCCACGTTCACGGCGAGCTCGCTGACGTCGCGCGGCTGGGGCGTGAATGGTCCCAACCGAGCGGATGGCGCGTCGAAGCAGCCCGCCGCGCTCACCCCTGACGCGGGATACTGCGGCACGGCGACGGGTATTCAGTCCGCGGCTGGGTGTTCCGATGGGCACCCGAGGGCTCACGGACATTACAACGCCACGCTTTCCGGCGGATGGTACTCAGTATTCAGGGGCCTGGCTCTCGACCTGAGCGGTTCCCNGACGGGCGTTTACGGCTCGCTGAACATGCANGGAGCCGCCCAGTCGGTGCCGTACAAGTTTAAGATCGCCAAGTACTACGGACGCGATTGTACCGGCTATACGTGGGACGACTGCGTCATCGGGTCTGGAGATGACCAAGGTCCGAGCGACGTGTCTGTGACGAAGGACGGCATCCTCGACGCGATGGCGTCAAACGAGGTAACCGGCCACGTGGTTTACAAATACTCGCCAGATGACGGTACGTCCCAGGGGAAGGTTGGGATGCTGACACCTGATCTGAGCGGGTCAACAGAGCACCTCATCGTTGCCACACTATTGGGTACGAGGGTCAGCGTTCCGTGTCCGTCATGCGCGACGCACCACGAGGCTCTGAGGTTCGAGACTGCGACGTACGCTAAGACGGTGGATGACAAAAACTGGGTGGTCTTTGCGGGCGCGGCGAGGATGGAGTCGGACGGCACCTCCTACCCGGCGCTGTTCAAGATCACCGCGGACCCCTCAGACTTCACCGCGGGTACCGGTCAGGAGATGTACCTCGACGGGTCGAGTGAAGCGCTTAAGCTTCCAAGCGCGTGCGAGGGTGTGACTGACGCGAAGCAGGGTCGCCACACCTCGTTCACGGCGCTGACCAAACACGGGTCGTACGGGTACGCGGGCACCTCGGGTCGCGACGCTAATTGCGATGGCTGCGAGCACCGTTCGGCGTGCGTGGTTATGTTCTCGCTCGACTACACCAGTGGGGATTCCCCGACGAATGTCATCGTGTTTGAGGGTGGTAAAGGAGGCCTGGAAGAGAAGGATGTCTGGGCCGCTGCGGTTGAGCCCGTCGGCGACATGGGTGCTGACGGTGGGTTCATCTACTTCGCAGTCGGTGACCGCTCGAACTCCGGTTTCGGGAGGATCGTCAAGGTCATGATCGGAGGGACGGATACGACATCGACGTGCACATCGGGCTGCTTCAAGCGCGTGGGTACGTTCGAGGAGAGCGCTCCGTTCGGAGGCATCGTCCACGTCGCCGACCTCAACGGGATCGTGTCCCTCAGTCGGTCGTTTTCAAACACGACGTACACGAAGTTTTCAACCGCGTCGGTGACCTCCATATCTCCGCAGTTTGTCAGCTCGGCGACTTCCGGGACGGTCGTCACGATCCAAGGGACCGGGTTCTACTCTCCCTCGAATGACGACTCGACTTACAACGTGAGCTGCAGGTTCGGCCACACCTCCACTTTGGACTCGGACTTTCAGGAGGAGGCGTGGAGCGGCGCGACTTACGTATCTTCCACGGAGATTCGCTGCACGGTGCCCTCAGCATCTGATTCGATGACCTCAACCAAGACGGACAATCGGCAGACGTACACGGAACTCGAGGTTTCATTNGACGGGTTCCCCATCGATGGTGTCCCCGCGTCCGGGTCGCTCGATCCTTACTGGGGGAAGAGCATGTGGACTCGCCACAACGCTGTGGTCCTCTACTATGATGAACCGATCTTCGCCGCTTTCGACGTTGGACATGGCGACTATGGGAACAAGGTACTCTTCACGGGAGAAAACGAGACCAACGCGCCCGTCACGGTTCGAGTGTTCGGAGGGCCCTTCATCGACAGTGACGGCAGCGATGGTGGACCGGCACGTCTGAAGTGCAGGTACAACGGCGATGCCACGACGGACGTCGAGGCAACTTTCATCGCCGTAAACCAGCTGGATTGCCCGCTGTGCGAGGTCTCCACCGCGTCAGGGGTCGAGCGTTGCGGTGTACACGGAACATCGGGCGCAGCGCAGTACATCCCACTCCCATGGTTGGCCGGTGGAGAGCCCAAGGCTGACGTCGACGTCTCAATCACGATGAACGGTGTCGAATATCACGCATCGGGCTCCACGGTTCTACACCTGTACGGATCACCCCACGGGCTGAACGTGCTGCACCCGAAATGCACCGAAGACGGGTTTTCCGGCGTGGTCACTGACGCCACGCTTGGCGTGCTGAACGGGGGTCAACGCTGCAGACACAACTTTCTCAGCTACCCCGGTAACGCCGAGGCTGACGGGACTATGAAACTCGACGCCGTCGAGGTGAGCTTGGCCGACGTGCAAGGGACGGTGATCAAAAACGACATGGGCGTGGGCGGTACGCGTGGATTCACGATTACAGCCGCAGTGAACGCGACTGGCTCCGAAGGATCCAGTAGGGACATCCTGACCCTGGACCCTGCTGGTGTGGAACGCGTAACTGTTGACGGAACCACAACTTTTGAACTCTCACTCAGCTTTGTCCCAATCCAGGGAGTTTACGAGATTTACTTCACCGGGGAGGATTGCACCGATGGATCGACCTGCACTGCTCTGAGTGCCACTAATTCGTTCAAATTTACGGTTCAACCCGGAAAAGCGGTTGGTCTTGATTTAGAACCCGGGAAAGCGGTCGGAACATATTTGACCGATTCCCAATTTCCTCCCGGAACCACAGTGGTAAACGCGTCTGAATCGGTCGAAATCGATTATTTGATGGTTTACACAGTCGACGCAGGCGGAAATCCACTGCTGTCACTTGACGCTGGAGGTAACTCAATCACAGCGGAATTAGTCACAACTGATACACATTCTAACGGAACCCATGTTGCGAGGAGTTCGGGCGCAACACTGAAAGGCACTGTAACGCAAACAATCATGGATTATAACGACGGCAAGTTGCAATTCATCGATCTGACTCTGGACTCCGCCGCTCCGTCTGGTCAGCGAATACCGAATCAAAATGATGTGATAACTTACGGAGAACCGTCCAGAGGGCCGCATGGGACCGATTCCAAATATCTTATTCAGTTCAGTACATCCTTGGACGGTAACACAGCTTATTCTCACGCTGTCGTGGAAATGCGCCTTGGAAAGGCGGTCTATTTGCGTGTAAATGACACGTACAGCATGGTAAGTATTGTTTGTTTCAATCCCTTCCCATCCTTTTAACGCATTCCGCGTGCTGCAGATTGAAATTGATGCCACTGAAGAAAGCATGCCCGTGCCGCGAAGAATAGAGATTGCGGCATACGACGGCGGCAATAATTGGTACGCGACCGCGCTATATACGTATATTTTACTTTAAAACGCTTATCACTGTTGTTCAAAACAGGGTTGGAGCAAATGTTGATGATACAAACGTCACAGTTTCGAGCCCATCGGATCCCGCGTTAGAGCTCTCCGGGACGTTGATGACCGCGCTGAACATATCGACGGGAACTTGGTCGTTCGCAAGTATTGAAGAACCCATCAACGTGCACACGCCTCTTCTCAACGAATACACCTTGCGCTTTTCACCCGGATTTGAATCCAGCCTGATTCCGGTTGACCAGATTGTCAAAATCAATTTAGGGAGCAGGGGATATCAGCTTTCTGCCTCCCTGCCCGCTGGCTTTGGTCCGTTCGCAGCCGCAACCACTGTGCTCTTTGATGCGTTCGACGTGCAAGTCATGGACGCCGGTGGTAATTTCATGGGGAGTTCAGATCGTTACGCAAACATCGATACGTCAACTGTCATCAGAAAGATCAAATTGTCATCCCAAACTTTACAGTTGACAGGCACGACGACGCTTTATACAGCTGGAGATGGAAAGGCTACTTTTAATGCAGTATCGGCCTTGACGCCGAAGAATGGCGCGCACGTTATCGTCATGGAAGAGGAAGAAGCCACGGTCGACAGCGTCGTCAAGGCTGCGTCTCTGAAATCCGGTACATTTACAGTCGATATTGCTGTTGGAAGTGCATCTCACTTGGCTGTCTCGGGAAATCCAGACTCTCTCGTGTCTATCTCGCTCGGCGCAAAGCTGCAACCAACTGAGATTGTTCATTATGGCCTGAGTGACAAGATCACGCCGCTCGATGTCTACACCATTCAATCCGTAGACAGTGGAGGAAATCTTCTGACTTCTTTCGTTCCTTTCTACGAGAACGTTACAACAGTTTTGTCCACGGAGACGACGAATTACATCGCGACAGAGGATTCNAGCNTGTCAGTGAGCAACTCTTCTGCTACGATAACGGAGCAAGTCGGNAATGATGTCTATGTATCGCTGGACACCGTGGAGAAGACGTACAAAAATACTACGCAGGTGACAGAAGTCAGCGCAACACACGTTGTGCAGTACAGAGTTGTCGTGAATTTCAAAACTGCGTACACGTTGTACCAGGAGCGCACAATCACTGCGAGCTTGAATGANACGAGTCGGGAACCGTATCCGTTCACGATAAATGACAACGAGATTTTGAACCGTGGTCCTGTTCTCGTTGCTTCTGCAAGTTATCCTCGTGCTGGATCTCTGTCCGTTGTTCAGGAAGATGGAATCGCAGTGTTTTCCGGTGCGAAATTGACTGAACTCGTCGAGACCCGATCCGAACCTATTTTCCACAAATCCCTGACTGCCGAACCATTGAATTTTATTCATTTCTGAGTCTCGTTCCACCTAAAAAACTTATCAGGGTTGCATCTCGCGAGGCCGGCAGTTGGAAATTACGAATTGACTTTCACCGCTAAGGATCCTACTTTTGAGCCTGCCAAAGCTATCGTCACGGTTGAGCACGGCCGCTCACATCACCTTGGTCTCCCGAATCCCTGCGACACTTACCTCGATGCTAACAAGGATCTTCAGTGCGTGTCTAACAGCACCTGCAGCTGCAATGATTATATGGCGGCCACTGAGGTTGCCTTGAACACACTCGCGGTGCACGTCATGGATGCTGGCGTCAATCCTGTTTACGAGCTTGACACCTTGCCGTGCTCTAACTGCACCCGAGAGGTCTTCCTCAAGGCAGAGATGAGTAGCGTCATACTGTGCAAGTTGAATGTCTCAAACACATTGAGTCCTTGCGAATGCGTTGGCAACATGACGAGTGGCGAGCGACAGGTCTCGAGCACTTCGTGCACGTCGGTTGATACTCTGAGCGTTACTTCCGTCGACGGCGTCGCCCGGTTCGAAGGCTTGTACATGCTGACACCAACAATCAGCTCGGAGTACAGTCCCGATGGCTACAAATTGATGTTCAGCTCTCCGGGGGTACTTGACCTGTCTTTTGGGATGAAGATTTCTCCCGGGAAAGGGTACGCTCTGGAGGTGATCATGCCGACTGCTTTCCCTGCTCCTGCGATTTCAAAGGACACTTTCCGCTCTGCGACGACGACTTGGATCACCAACCCTCTCGACTCCGCGACGTTGAAGCTCAATATCCTCGATGGAGGCGGTAATTTTATCGGTGGTACCGAGCCGTCTGGTCGTCTGATTTACGTGACGTGCGACACTGCTGAGTTGGCACCTAATCCTCAAGGGGTTGGTGTCGGAGGGAGCAAATACGCCGTCACGTGCATGCCAGGGAACTGCGCGACAGGCGAGGAACCAGGAGTTGCGAAATTCCGGAACATTAAGCTCTTATCAGCCGTCGCTGGATCACACGTTATCAAGTTCTCTGGGCCTGGACTGTCCGTCGAAGCAACGTACACAGTCAGCGTGCTTATTGGCGACGCCGTGGGCCTCAGGGTGGTCGAGTTTGCCCAGACTGAATACGAAGCCGTGAAGATGGTTGCACTCTCCCCGCCAAAGGTGGCTGTCGTTGACGCCGGTGGTAACCTTGTCGGGGATCTGAACAGTATGACGCGGCTGATAAAAGTGGTGATTTCTGGCCCCAGGCACACATTCGACGTCGCTGATGGCCAAGACGAAGCTATCCTGGTGAGGCTGAACGGTGAAGTTTCCTTCGATAGGTTGGAGATTGGCAGTCCCGCTGTTGGGGATTTCAACATGACATTCTCCTCTACTGCCCTGTTGGGCACCGAGGCGAACTTCAAGATTGTTCAAGGCCCGTCATCTCGACTGTACATCCCCGTCACTTTCACAGTTCCGAGTACGGGACAGATGATTGCCCCTTCGGTGCAATACGAATCCGTCAAGGAAACCAAGCTGAAACCTTTGGTCGTGCTCGTGCTGGACGGGGGCCTCAACTACGTCCAGGACGCATCGAGGACGGTAAACGTGACAATCGATAAGGGTGAAATCGCGTACACCCAAAAGAATTCAAGCCTAGGTTACTTACTCTTCGACGACATCGTCATGATACGCCCGGCGGTTGGAACGTACAGGCTCACGTTCAGTTCTGACAATCTGACGGCTATCAACATGGACATCACCATCACCGCTGGTTACTCTGCCGTGTTGGACACGTGCGTTGGTAATTCATTCCTGACCAGAAATGCTGTCACTGGCTACTGTGAGGACGGGACATCATACGGGTCAGCCGATGAAGTCATCCTGCGAGACTTCCAGGTTCAAGTTTTGGACGCGGGCAGGGTGTTTGTTGGAACTCGATGGAACTCGGAGAAGAGGAACGTGTCGGTGAGTCTTGACTCTTACATCGACACGCGCGGAGTCAAGCGCCTCGCCGCCGCTAATAATCCACTCGCGCCCGATTACGATGGAGCGCAAGAGGTTAAGGACGGTTCCATCGGTTGGTGCAAAAATGGGTATGACATCAACCCTGTGAACCAGACACGGATTGATCCCGCGACTGGAGAGCTTTTGATATACGCCGTGTACTCCGATTCTTCTCCATCATTCTGCAGAGAGATAAGCTACAGTGGAATCGCACCGGATGTGCACGTCAATGCAGGTCTCAAGTTGAGATATCCAAAAGCAGGCACTTACCTTCTGAAGTTCACCTCCGAATGTTCCTTCAAATACTGCGGCGACGCGATCTATCCGAGCCTCGAAGCGGACATTCTCCAGATTAAGATTACCCCAGGGACCCCCAACAACATGAAGTTTATCGTGGAGCCTCCAGCAGTCAATGAGAACGATTTCCGCTTGAACCCGATGCCATTGGTTGGTGTGTACGATCAGGCTGATAATTTGTGCACCGAGACGACGAACACGTCCATGACTGGAGACCTTGACCCTTTGCCTCATCGGCTGCACGGAAACATCGCTCCAGTAATAGGGGGAGTGGCTAACTTCACCGAAATCCGTTTCAGCGCAGAGCGAGGCAAACCTCATAAGATCATCTTTGATCTCCGCAAGTACGATCTGAAGCTCGAGTTTTACCCATTCATGACTCGATCGTGCGAAGAGGTTAAGCCAAACAGCTATTCCGACGAGAAGGGGGACTGCCACTGCATGCCTGGGTACACCGAAGATACTGCTCTTCCCAACGAGAATGGTACCGGATACTTCCTGGACCTCAACAACACCCAAGTTGCACCTATGTCGCTGTACGAGCCCGTTGTGTTCTTTGAGGGTGATTGGGTCGGTGCCTTAAATCCATACGGAGTCTGCGTGCCGTGTGGAAATGGGTTCTACAAGGAAAACCCAGGATCTCACAAGTGCACAAAGTGTCCAGACAATTTCGACACCGCGCGCATCAACGGTAGCTGGGCTCCCCCGCACACCTCTACGTCGGGGAAGATCCTCGATGGTCCGTACGGGAAGACAAAGAAGGAGGACTGCCATTGCATTGCAAACACCCCGATCGTAGGCAACGCGAGCTTCACCATAATATGGCCGGGCGAGCCTGCGCTTGAATCTAATTACCGGGACTATTCCGAAGAGTACAGATGCAACGTTTGTCCCCATGGTGGTAATTGCACGGGCCTGGACGTTCCGTATATTGCCGCGAAGCCTGGATTTTACAGGACCAGCATAGTTACTACAACATTCAACGAATGTCCGAATCCAGAAGCCTGTGTTGGAGGTTTTGATAGCCTCTGTCTAGTGGGCAACAATAGTGGCTACACAGGAACGCTATGTGCAAACTGTCTGCCTGGATATGCTCACCCGACGGTCAATGGGCGTTTTCCTCCTCGATGCCTGGGATGTGGGAACGAAGGCGTCAACACGGCGATCTTTTTGGTGCAGCTTGCGGGCATAGTGGCCATCATCTCCATCGTTGTGTGGACAAATGTCAGGCGCGGGTCCGATGCCATCTGCATTATCAAGTCCTTCATCACCTACATGCAGACAGTCTCCCTCGCGAAGGACCTCAACCTGCGATGGCCAGATGCGGCATCTGGCTTCATGGTCTTCTTGGAAAAGTTGAGTACGATTGACATGCGATCTTTCTCGGTGCAGTGCTTGTTCCCGGGGGATTACTACTCCGAGACTGGATTGTACCTGGCGACGCCCCTCATCATGGGCACCGCGCTGCTGCTGTACTACTCGGTTTTCCAGTTCTTCGAAGAACAGAGAAGTACCATCTCGAGTAGACGAGGAAGGACATCCAAGATTGCAGAGATTGAAGAGGAATCGGAGAGCGACGATGATGGAGATCGTAGCCCTGTGGTCAAAGCTTCAGATCTCAGGACCAAGATCAGGGTCAAGGCGATGGACAACGCTGTGTTTGAGGAGTCGTGGGAAGCAAAAGCATTTGACAAGGTGTTTATGCTGGCGATTATCATGCTGTGGTTCATGTACCCCACGCTCGTAAAGTACATGATGGGTCTGCTCACATGTGATCGAATTGATAGCGGAGATGACGACGTCTTCCTGGTGGCTGACATGAGCATCAAGTGCTACGACCCGACACACAGCAGCTGGCTGTTCCTCTTCTTCATCGTTCTCGTCATCTACGTTCTCGGCATTCCTTTGTTGTCGATGTTCCTCCTCCAACTGGAGGGCGACAACCACGATCGCCTAGGCATGCGCTTCCGAGTCGGGTTCCTTTACAAGGGACATGATCTCGAGAGGTTTTGGTGGTGGGATCTTGTGATATTTGCTCGCAAATTCACGATGGTTTGCGTCGTCGTCCTCTCAGCGAAGACCACTCGCATCGGCGGTTANTTCGCCGGCTGGATCCTCGAGATATTCATGATTCTCCATTTGCTGTTCGCGCCGTATAACAACGAGAGGCAGCATAAGATCGAGACGTACGGTTTATTGTCGACCGTTTTCACCTTCAACATGGGATACATATTCTACGACCGGGACGAGTGGTGGATGCACCTCATAGCGTCGTTCGTATTTTTCGCATTCAACCTCTTCATGTGGTACTTGCTGTACATCTGCTTGAGGCAGGAGCTCGCTCTTGAAGGTGAGACTATGTTGGTCGCCCGCAAGAATCACGACTTCGAGCTGGAACAACAGATCGCGGATGAGTTCGAGAAGAGACGCGACAGGGAGAAGGAACAACGGAAGGCGATGGAGGAGAAGGCGAAATTCGACCAGATGATTGGCAAGCCGGTTCCCTTCACCAACGGGTTGTTTGACAAGATGAAGACCGCGACGGTCCCGGAGATGAGACAGGACCACAAGGAGCTGTCGGACAAACTCGAGGACATGAGATCCAAGTGGAAGCACCGCTGGAAGGCCAACGCGGAGAGGAAATACCGCGTGGACGAGGTCCACAGAGCGAAGGAGGTCTCCGCGGCTGATCGGTGGCGCGATCGAAAGGCTGCGGAACAGAGCGCGACCCTCAGGGCGAGGGAGGGAACGCTCAGGCAGACCTGGCAGGATAGGATGGCACAGCGTAAAGCTGAGAGAGATAAACCAAACGGAGGACGAAGGTAAGCCGACGCACATCTCCTCCGCGTAGTTTTAGAATTAGCAAAAGATAGGAGTGACAACGTGACACGTGCTCTTCCGCGCTGGCAGCTACATCTGCCCGCCTTTTTTCGTATTTAAATGGGTTTTCTTCCTTCTCTATGTTAGCAGCGCTATCCCCCCGCGAGTGCTTACGCGAGCTGCTTGATGAGGGCGTTGCCCTGCTCCTGGACGGCGGCGATCGCGGTGGTGGCCGCGGCCTGGTCCTTCTGGCGGATGGCGAAGTCGAGCTTCTCGATGGAGGCGTAGAAAGCCTTGGCCTGCTTCTTGTCGCCACTCTTGTCCGCAACGAGGTTGTTCATGTCGAAGCGGAGGGTACCGACCTGGCGGCGGAGCTCGTTGGCGGCCTGGGTCCAGTAGGCCTTGCTGACGTACTCACCCACGTCCTCGTTGAGGCGCTTGATGGACTCGGACGCGCGAACCGCGGTCTGGGCGGTGGTGAGCTTCTGGAAGTCGCGGCGGGAGTTGCCGTCCTCGCGCACGGACTGGGTGATGTTGAGATCACGGGCCTGTGTGAATCGAGAGAGGAGACGGGATCGTCAGTGGATGCTCGGTTATCTCTGCAGGGGTGCGGATTTGGATGGAGGGGCACAAACAAATTGACGACACCTCGGGGCGATCACGTCGGATCGCCTCGGGTCGGGTTAGATTGGCCGGGCACGCACCTCGTAGATGAGCTGGAGACCGTTCTTGTTGGTCTGGCGCTGATCCTGGAGCTCGATCGCGTTGAGCGCCATGGCGGGGGTGGCCTGGAGAGCGATGACACCGGCCGCGAGGAGGGAGGCAGCCTGCGAGGAAGGATTCGGTTGGAGGGAGAGGACGATGAGTTCAGGGTTTTTTTGCCGGCAACAACGCCGGGCGATCGCGACGGGAGGAGGGTCGAGCCACGATTCCCACGCGCGTGCTGGGGGGATCATCGCGGCGTTATCATCCCCACGGCTCGCGCGCGCAAAACCGGCGGTTGATATCCCACGGATCGCCGGTTCCGACGCGAAAACCGGAGAGTCTTGTTAATATCCGCAACGCAATCGCGACCAGGTTGAGAGATTTCTCACCTTGCGGGCATCGGCGGACGCGGTCACGGCGACGGACGCCTTGGCCTTGGGGGCGGTCTTCGCCTGGACGAGGGCCTTGCCGGTGAACACGGAAGCAACGGAGGAAATGGCAGCCATTTTGACGAGTATAAAGGCTCGTTTGCGGTCGGGGAGTGTGCGAATATGACGGCATTTCGGAGCAGGAACGCGAGCAAGTCAGCTGCTCAAGATTTCCAGCCGAAATCCAGCCAATCAGGAGTCGTTTTTCGTTTTTGATGGGCCAGCTCAATCCAACTTCGATGATTCCAGCGTTTGGGGGTTCATTAGACTGGGAGATTTGGCGGTGGTTTGATTTCGCCATTTTCTCACTCATTTTCTGCACTGCCAGACTGCGTTTCATCTCCTGTCGATCCAACTTTCCCAGTCTGCCATGCCAGTCCTCTCCTCGTCTCTTTTTCTTGGGCGAGTCGCTTCACACTCACGCCGACACGCATACTACCAACACCCGTTCAGCATGAGCGCAGCGATGCGAAGGACCAGCGGCAACGAGATCGTGTGCGTGCGCGCGTTCGTGCTCATTCCCGTGGTCGCGGTTTGCCTGCTAACCCTGCGCGCCGCGCTGCTCCTGTACTTCTACAGCGGCCCGCTGGTGAGCGTGGTCCTCTCCACGTCCGCGGACACGGCAGCCTGGCCGACCGGGCCGACCGGGGGTGCGGGGCTGCTCGACCGCGTGTTCTCGCTTCGTTCGATCGAGCACGCGCGGCCTCGACAGCCTCGACGGCGACCCAAGGAAGAGGCGGCGTTGTTCGCGGTGCACGTCAGGCGAGGTGACCCGACGGGCGACGGGCGACCCCCAGGGGAGGTGGAGAGGCTCGCCGCGCAGAGGCTCGCGAGGGACGACGGCGCGGAGTTCGAGGCTGGGGACGAGCGAAG
>JGI26273J51734_10001351_pt1 | contig 12934 bp, 9 predicted proteins | sample SaaInlV_125m_DNA_FD_51734 | JGI IMG/M metagenome (IMG submission 51734) | reverse complement strand
GGAAGAAAGGTATCGCCTCGCCACCACTCACTCTGCCGTCGCCATCCGCGTCGGCGAGCGAGAACCACTGCCCGTAGTCCGCCATCGTCGCCGNTGTGGCGACAAGCTACCCACCACTTGACGGCGTTCTCGCGTGCGCGTCTTATGCCGTTGTCCACTCCTCAAGTACTCGTGGGCACTTTCCTCGCGTCGCTTCGGGAAATCAAACGAAAAGCTAATCGAAAAGCTGCCGGGTTTCGCCTCGGAAGAAGTTTTTGGTGTGGGCTTGAACCTCGCTCGCCTCACTCTCACTCGCGCTCAAGCCGACATGAATGACTCAGATACACAGGATACGACATCACAAAATGCGCTGGACATCGCCCTGACGCCTGGCGTCGTGATGGACACGAACATCACTCTCACAGGTGAGCTCTTCAGAACAACTCCTTCCTCTTTGTTTTCACCCGCCGACCCCTCGCCGTGCAGCGTGTACAGAGTGGTACTGTGTGAACACCAAGCGATCTTGGAAAGATACTCGCAACGCGATGATCATGAGTGCATCCATCGGTCTCGCGTGCCTGATACTCTTTAGCTTGGTAAGACATCACTGTAAGGTGTATCGAACGCGGCTCTTTCACCCCAGGATAGCAGCTATCAACAAACCACCTCCCCTGCGAACGCACCCCTGGAACCTGTTTGGCTGGGTGCTTGACGTCGTGAATATGAATCAGCGTACGCTCTACGACACCGCGGGACTCGACGCACTATACTTCGACAGGTCGAATGTTCTCGTGTTGACTATCATTACGTTCGTAGCAGTCATCAACTGCGGAGTCGTTATGCCGGTGAACTTTTATCTTGGGAAGGTCATATCGCAAGAGGCGATTATCATTGGAGATATGTCGTCCACTGACAAATTGTCGATGACAAACATCCCCGTCGGGTCCCCTCTGATGTGGATTCACGCCGCAGTGGTCGTGCTGACGACATTATTCGTTTGCGCTTTGCTCTACGTCTATGCAAACGATTTCAGAGCAGATCGCCACGCGTGGCTCGGACATTCCCTCCAGGAGCGACACTTTGAAGACGAGGAGACTAACCGAAGCACAACCTCTTCTGTGGCTAGTCAGCCCGCATCCGAAAAAGTTGGATCTGGAAGAATACAGTCGCTTCTTAGTCGACAACTCTCAAGTCATATCCAGGCGGCTGAATGCTCGGCAGGTGAGCACGAGCTGCATGAGGAGAGCAGCGTCGAAAAGTCAGATAATCTCGAGGTCTCGGAGATCCATTCGGAGATGTCAATCTATCAAAGACAGCGCGTGTTCGTCCCTGGAAGTGGAATGGTTGGCTCGTTTGCATCATCGACATGGACTGTGAAGGCTCAGCAGTATGCTGTGATAGTCACCAACGTCACTGAATCTACGGGTGTGGAGGTCTCAAACTCGTTCCGCTCCATGTTTCCTGATGTGATCGCAGCGGTCCCCGTGCTGCATCATGCTATCGTCGATGCCCTTTTAGAAAAGCTCGACCATACACAGCTATGCCTCTTACGTCTGGAGGAGCGTATCACCACTTCTTGGAACCCTGAGTCGAAGCGCATGAACAAGATGCTATCGAGACGAGACTCTCTTTCAGAGAAGATAACTTCCCTATTTTCTGACGTGAAGAAGGCACAGGCAGATTCAAAGACAGATCCGCGAAGTGGTTTTTCGTACATCATCTTGTTCAGATCGCAAGCTTCCGCTGCGATAGCCGCTCAGACGCTTTTACAGGATCCTGGTGGTGAACGCGCATGGAACGTTACCGCGGCTCCAGCACCGGACGATGTCAACTTCCAATCATTGTGGCTTGGCCCGGGACAAAGGTGGCTGCGCTCGACCGTAGCGAAACTGGCAGTTACCTTCATCGTATCATTTCCTATCGGTGTGTTCACAAGCAGCATGGTGGCATTGAGTGCAGCTTTGTGTGCAGAAAACTCAGATGTTTTGAACAGCGAATGGTACTGCGATAATGATGGGGACGGTCAGCAAACCTTCTTCTTTCGCTTACTCACGGCTTGGATACCGAGCTTGCTTTTGGCCACGTGGAATGCAATTGTGGTGCCGTTCGGCTTCGCTTTCGTCGCTCTGTATGAGGGTTCGGAGATTACTCTCAGTGGAATAGATCGGAAAGTGTTCCGTTGGTTTTATCTGTATTCCTGCTTGAACGTCCTCGCAGGTGGAATGCTGGCAGGCAGCTTTTTCTCTCAGTTGGAATTGATGATTTCATCACCGTCATCCATCTTCACATTGCTCGGTTACGCCGTGCCCCAATCTTCGGGATTTTTCCTTGCTTATATTTCTACTAATGCGTTCATGCTCGAGCCATTGAGACTACTTCTGCCCCACGGGGGTGTCTTGGTATGGTTTGTGACGGGATGCGGCAGAAGGTTTGCCTGGAGTGGCAGGATCAAGCGAGACCTCACCGCGTACTTTTCACCGCGCTCCCACAGATACGGGAGCCACTATGGGACGCAGCAGCTCATCTTTCTAATTTGCTTGGTTTTCTCCACAGCGTCTCCACTGATCACGCCCCTAGGCTTTGCGTACTTCTTACTCGCTTGGTTGGTGTGGCGATATCAACTGTGCTATGTCTTTGTCCGAGCTTACGAATCTGGAGCCATGCTATTTCCCGCATTGTTCAGCAGGATCGTGACTTCCCTTCTGCTGTACCAGATGTTCATGTCCTTTTACCTGCTGATCAAGGCGGCGTACGTCCCCGCTTTCGTGCTCTGGATCTTCGTCCCATCGTTTCTGTGGCATTTCCACTCATATTGTACGTCTCATCTGCTCGGAAGGAAAAGCGTATACCTTCCGCTCGCCGTGGCCAAGGACATGCCCGTCGCTTCCATCCCAATAGATACTTACTGCGCTCCTCAGATGCATCCTGAATTCAGAGGTTGGGCCTCAGAGGTGGGCAAAGCGTGGCAGGGCTATGGACCTTTCGTTCGAAAATATGTCTAGTTTCTCGACTGGATATGATAGATACTATTCGTGCTATTCGTGCTTCGGTCACTTTTTCTTCCCTGAGAACAACCAAATTATCAGCAGCAGAACAACAGTGAACAGCATACCACCGTACACCAGCATCGCATCCATGCGCTGTCTTCTATCGATGACGCGGAGTAAAGATGCCGAGACGCCGATGCTATTGAGGAGATCCAACATCTTGTGCTGCGCGCCTTTCAGCCTCTCCTTCTGTTCCCCGAGCGCACCCAAGACGCTCGCTCCGTGCGCCAACAGGTCGTCCACCATTCCCCCGGAACGTTGCAGCGACATCTTGGCCCCGGCTTCTGCGTCGTACTGATTCACGAGTAATCTGAACTCGTCGTCCGACGTGACCCTCTGCATGAGCTCTTCTCGATCCCTCTCCTCCGCTTGTCTTCTGGTCTCCCTCGACTTGAACCTCTCCAGGGAAACTCTGAATTGGTCGCACTCCTCCACGACCTGCTCCACCTTCCTCTTCCAGATGTCCCTCTTGCTGCTGTTCTCCTGTACCACGAGGATACGCCACTGACTCTCAATCTGCTGCGATACTTTCTGAAGCTCTCGCAGCTTGGAGTGCATATCTCTGGACAGAGACGTCGAGGTCTGAATAATCCCCCTCGCCTCGGCACCTTCCAACTCCTCTAGGCCCCGGCGGATCTCCATGGTCAACCTCCGCGCCACCCCGTAGAGATCTTGTATAGTCGCCATGATTTNCCACTNGGTAGGTCTTGCGAGGTGGAGGACCGACGATATCCCCACCTCCAGCTGCACACCTCGCCGCTCGCAATGGACGCCAACGGGTAAATAAAATGCCTCCTGGCGAGTTTGTGCAGTCGAGGCTGTAAAGTCACGTTCCCGAAATTCGTGGCCAGTCCGCCGGGCCGCGGGTGCCTCTTGCCCGTATCGCCGCCCGGATATCAGCTCGTGACAGCACACGATGACGGCCACTCCTGGTATATCGTGTTAGGTTTCGGTTTCACCATGCGAGCTCGTTCTTTGGCCTCGCAGGATGCGCTCTCGACGACGGAGACGCTCAGGCTTGTGGTCGAGGATGGATCGATCGAGCGCGCCGTACGCTTGTCGGTGTTCGGCATGGCCAAGTCGGCGTGCGCCTCCACCGTCGAACTCGGATTGAAGAACCTTCCCGGGGTGATGTCCGCGAAAGTCTCTCTGCTCACTGAGACCGCGGATGTACGCTTCGACGAGAGCAGAATCGGGCTCGAGAGGCTCCTCGGCGCTGTCGAGGAAATGGGCTTCGCCGCCACGCTGCGGGACGAGCGGGCGACAACTTCGGCCCGAAACCATGTGAAGCTTCACGTGACGGGCATGACGTGCTCAGCATGTAGCGGCGCGGTGGAAGCCGCGTTGCAAGGGGTGCCGGGCGTGAGCCGGGTCGCGGTGTCTGTCACCACCGGCAGCGCGATGGTGGAGATCGAGCACGGGTGCACCGTACTTCCGGCCACTCTGATCACAGAGGTCGAGGACGCTGGTTTCGACGCCGAAGAAATCAAAGAAGTCGAAGAGTCAAGGGTACGCCTGCTCATCGAGGGCATGACGTGCTCGGCGTGCACGGGGGCGGTCGAGCGTGCCCTCACCGACATGAACGGGGTCGAGACAGTCTCGGTGGCGCTGCTGCCGGAGGGCTCCGCTGAGGTGCGATTCAACCCCGATCTCATCGGACCGCGTGACTTCATAGAGGTCATCGAGGATGCCGGGTTCGACGCGAGGATATCGTCATCGGATAAGCTCGGCACATCGAATCACGCGGCATCAAGCGAGGTAGAGAACTACCGGAAGCTGTTCTGGGCGAGCTTGACGTACACTTTGCCGACGTTTCTCATCAACATGGTCTTGCCACATTTGCCGGCTTTCATCTGGATGTATAAAGGGTTTGTTCAGAAGGTCACCCTCGCATCGTTTTTGAAATGGGCCTTGGCTACCCCGGTGCAGTTTTCCATCGGGTGGCGGTTCCACAAAGGTGCATACAAGTCACTGAACAACGGGTCGGCAAATATGGATGTCCTCGTCTCCCTCGCGACCAACGTGGCATACTTCACGAGCATATACCTCATATTCCACTGTCTGCTGACGGGGCACAACTTCGGGAGGGATTTCTTTGAGACGAGCACGATGCTGATCACCTTCATTCTCCTTGGCAAGTACTTGGAGTCTGCTGCCAAGGGATCCACATCTGAAGCCATCTCGAAGCTCCTGGACCTCACTCCAAACTCAGCTATCCTTCTCAAAGAAGTTTCCGGATCCGACTCGAACGAATATTCAGAGGAGACGATATCGTCGACTCTGATTCATCGAGGCGATCTACTGAAGGTATTACCCGGATCTCGCATCGCCGCAGATGGTGTTTTAGTTGAAGGACACAACGTTCACACCGACGAGTCTATGATTACCGGCGAGTCCCTTCCGGTTCTGAAGAGNATCGGAGATGGTCTTGTTGGCGGCACCCTCAATTCGGGAGGCGCGTTTATAATGCGTGCCGAGAGAGTAGGTGCAGATGCTTCACTGTCACAGATCGTTAAGCTGGTGGAGAATGCGCAGCTAGCAAAAGCACCGATCCAAGCCTTTGCAGACAGGATATCAAACGTCTTCGTCCCTTTCGTCGTTGCAGCTGCGATGACCACTTGGTTTGCGTGGTACATCGCCGGAGAGCTTGCTATCTATCCGGATTCATGGCTTCCTGAGGGTGAAACCAAAATGATATTCGCAATCATGTTCGGCATATCGGTTTTGGTCACAGCCTGCCCTTGTGCACTCGGCCTCGCGACTCCTACGGCAGTAATGGTAGGGACTGGCGTGGGGGCCACAAACGGAATCTTGATCAAGGGCGCCGACGGGCTTGAGCGCGCAGGTAAAATTACTATTGCAGCGTTTGATAAGACGGGCACGTTGACTGTGGGTAATCCAACTGTGGTAAACTTCAAGGTGTTCCAGAGCGGCATGACAGAGCGGCAATTTTTACGCGTGGTAGGAGCCGCAGAGTCACAGAGCGAACATCCCATCGCGAGAGCAGTAATCAAGTTTGTGCGTTCAAAGCTTCCCGAGGTTGAGGTTAACAAACCCGAGGATACGGGCGATGACGCGCAGCTGAGCTTACCTAAAGTCGAAGATGTCAACATAGTCCCAGGAGAAGGGCTGACTTGTCGCATCGCCGGTAGCGAAGTTATCGTGGGTAACAATAAGCTGCTAACGGAGGCCGAAATTGAAATTCCCAAGGACGTGCAAAGCTACGTGGGCCAGATACAAAGAGATGCACACACGTGTGTACTGGTTGCTATGAATAGACAGGTGATAGGCCTATTAGCCATCACAGATCCAATCAGGCCCGAGGCTGCGGGCGTCGTCGCAGCCCTGAGTCGCATGGGTGTACAGAGTCACCTGGTGACGGGTGACAACTGGCAAACTGCGCGAGCCATAGCTGCAGAGTGCGGCATTGTCTCCGTACACGCGGAAGTGTCTCCCGCTGGAAAAGCNGCGAAGATAGAAGANCTCAAGGCGGCGCCCATGAAGACAACTCTCAGCGGTGTCGTCGAGGTTGAGCATNGAAACGTCCCGGTTGTTGCCATGGTAGGTGACGGAATCAACGACGCGCCGGCTCTGGCCGCGGCGGATGTCGGGATTGCCATTGGCGCTGGAACAGACATCGCAATTGAAGCTGCAGACTTTGTTCTGATGCGAAGCGACCTCGAGGATGTAGTTGCTGCGATCGACTTGTCTCGGAAAACTTTCCGTCAGATACAGTACAACTACGTCTGGGCGATGGTTTACAACCTTCTCGCCATACCAATAGCAGCTGGCGTTCTGTATCCCAAAACACGCATTCAGGCCCCACCTTGGGTTGCTGGCGCTGCTATGGCTTTCAGCTCAGTTTCAGTTGTGTGCTCCTCGCTGTCGCTGCGATACTACACGCGGCCCGACCCCGTGTTGCGAGGGATTCGAGTCGAGGAGGCTGGCCAGGAGATGACGACCTACTCTCAACAATAGGAATAGTGCTATAACTTTAGGATGTATTCGACAATACTTGTAGAACTAATGACCAAAGAACTCTCACTCCTTTTTTCTCGGCGGCGGTGGCCCGCGAGCCTTCGGTCGCTTCTTTGGCTTTGCCTTTTGGCGAAGGTCCAAAAGGCCAGGGGGTGGCGTGATCTCCAGCACGCCGCGCTCCATGTCGACGACGGGCACGATTTCCTTCACAAACGGGACAAACACGTGCTCACTCGGTCCTTTGTTCGTGGCAGGTTTCTCCTCGTTCGCCTCCCCGTCACTGCTCGGCAGTGGTGGGACGGAAATCTTAAGTAGATCGTGCTCCCCCGCACCCCTGTAGATGTCAATCACGACGCCAACGTGCTTCCCGTCTTCCTTCATGACAACCTCGCAACCCTCCAGCTCGGACGCGTAGAACTCGTCGTCACCGTCGCCGTTCTGCTCTTCACGCAGCTGAGAGCGGTCCGTCGACGAGACGAAGAGACGCCTACCGATAAGTGCATCCGCGGCGTTCCTATCGTTCACCCCCTTGATCTTGATTAAGCACTCGACCCGGCCCTTACTGGTGACTTCGCGACCGCTGACAATCCTAATCTTGGAAACAGCGCCGGGGGCTTTGTTGTATTCCCCACCCACGCCGCGGCCCTGCGCCTCGTCCTCCAAGTACTGCGTGTTTGGCGCGAAGAATCTCTCCTCGACGAAGTCAGTGAACGGCATGATCCGCACCTCACCTCGCAAGCCGTGAGCGCTGACCACGGCACCAGTCTGCACGAGCTCCTCCGCATCGAGCTGGGAATCGTCCGAGGCGGCGGCGGCGGTGCGGATTGGCTGGTTCCTCCGCGCGCTTCGACGGCCGGCACGGCGGAGAGAGGGCGTTGGCAGTGTCGCCCCGCTTATGGACGCTAACATAGACACAGACATCGCGTTCCAACACTTGAGTCGGGCAAAGATTGAAGGCACTCGCCGCTCCTGTGTGCCCAGGTCTGTGTGAAATCGAGGGCGGCACTTTTGACAACAGAAAGTTTGCCAAAACGAACGCGTTATCCATCCGACGTGGCACAGAGCACACCTCAGTGGCCGCCAACTACTGACCACGACAGCCGCTGAGCCAGGGTAAACATGTCGGCTGAAGGATCTCGTAAGCCGCAGGTGGTCGTCGTCGGCGGGCAGTTCGCGGGTAGGCGCGCTGCCAAGCTTCTGCGCCGGGGGGGCAAGTTCGGCGTCACGCTCGTCGACGCGAAGAGCTTCTGGGAGTACACCCCGGGCGCCCTGCGCTGTCTGGTTGAGCCGAGGGCAACGCGACGTTTGCTTCAGCCTCATCCTCCTGGAACCGTGAACGCTACCGCGGTGGGTTTCGAGACAGCGAAGACCCANGAAGGGGACACCGTGAAGAGCGTGAAGCTGAAAGATGGGTCGAATCTCCGAGCGGACTANGTCGTCCTCGCCACTGGTTCCTCCTACGTCAGCCCAATCAAGGCCGCCAGTGACAAACCGTGTAGCGTGGAGGACAGAAAGAAAAACATCATGGCGGCGCACAATAATCTAGCTTCGGCGCCCAGTGTGTTGATCGTCGGCGGAGGAACCGTGGGGGTCGAGTTGGCTGCCGAGATCGTCGGGGTGTGGGGAAAGTCGAAGAGCGTCACAATCATCACGCCGCACAGTCGCCTCCTCGAGAGAATGCCCCCGCGAGCCGGCATACTCGCTCAGCGTTGGCTCACCAAAAAAGGCGTGCGCGTCATTCTCAACGATCGCATTGAGAATTGGGGTGGTTCGAAGACTGGGGGTGATCCGGCGCTGAAACCTTCGGGCGGCGCGTGGAAGCTCCAAACGCGCGGGGGCGAAGAACTCCACGCGTCACTCGTGTACCCGTGCATAGGCGGCGCCCCGGCCGCAGCTCCGGCGGAGAAATCATCGGCATCATCTCTCGGACCCCGTGGTGAGGTAAAGGTGGACGGGTCGTTTCGTGTCGAGGGGCTTCGAAACGTCTTTGCGGTTGGCGACTGNGCTGGCACCGCGGAGGAGAAGACGGCGTTCACCGCGGATCTGAACGCAACCGCGGTGGCGCACAACATCAGGGCGGAGCATNACGGGAAGCGGGTGAAGGATTACCCGAAAGTCTGCGGGACCCAGTCAGTGCCAAGCATCGCCGTTGTAAGCCTCTATAAGTGGAGCGCGGTGATGCAATTTAACAAGCTGGTCTTCGGTGGTCCCGTCCCGGCGCTCGTGAAGTGGTTCATAGAGACTATGCAGGTGCACGCGGCGAAAGAGACGCCGGTGCTGACGGAGCTGTGGGACGCCGTCGAGCAGACCAACGTCTTCTTGGGAGGGTTCCTGTTCAAGTAGCTCGTCGCCTTAGGCTTAACCTTGTCAGCTTTCGTTTGTGACACCTGTGAGACTTCGCGTCGTCCTGCTCTCTGTTCTGCAGAAGTTTTTCCAGCCGCTCACGCTCTGAAGAATCTCGCCCCTCGGTTAAAAATGATCACGACCCGAGCCGCCAACCCTTTCTCCGGAGCACCCCTCAGCACCATGGTGTTCTCCATCGCCAAAGAGCAGCGAGATGATCTCGTCGGCCGCATGGCCGACAGCTTGGCAGCCGTCGGCTTCCATAACTACGGGCTGACCTTCACGGACACCCGGGCCAAGGCGGAAGAGATTGAGGCGAGGGCTTTCAGCGTCGCCGAAGTGGCCAGCAGCACCACCAAGGAGTCGTGGTCCGCCGGGACCGGCGGAGAGCGTCCGGTGATTGAGCTCATCAGGCTCTACACTAAGAAAGCAGCCGAGCTTCTCCAAGCTGAGGTCATCCGCTGCGGCGAGGACGCGATGGACACCTCCGCGGGAGCCGGAGATGCCGGCGGAGACTCGGACTGCTTCGATCTGTCGAGCAAAGATCGCGAGTTTTACACCCAGCAGCGAGCCGAGCAGGTGCTCGCGCCTTTGATGGCCAAAGGAGCGAGCTTTTCTAAGGTGAAGCTCAGCACCAAGAGCTTCGGCATCGATGCGGCCAAGGTGGTGACCAAGGCTTTCGCGAATATCGCCTCAACACTGAAGGAGGTGGACCTGAGCGACATCATCGCCGGCCGCCCTGAGGAGGAGGCTTTGAAGGCGATGCAGATCATCACTGAAGCCACTCTTTGCGCCAAAATCACCTCCGTGGACGTCAGCGATAACGCCTTTGGCGAGAAAGGCGTCCGCGCGTGCACCAAGATGTTGCAGCAGCAGAGCGGTATTGAGGAGATTTCCTTCATGAACAACGGCATCTCGGAGCAAGCAGCTGCCGCCATCCTCGAGCTCTTGGCGTCCCCTCAGTCCCTCAAGAAGTTCCATCTCGACAAGAATATGACGGGCGACGATGGCACGGCACACGTCGGGAAACTTTTAGAGAAGGCGCCCGGCATGCAAGATTTCAAGATGGCCGGTTCCCGGTTCACTAGCGAGGGTGCAAAGTTCCTCGCCAAGGGTCTTTCCGCTGGCGCCTCGCTGGTCAAGTTGGACCTCACTGATAACAACGTGAACGAGGAAGGTGGCTTTGCCCTTGCTGGAATGCTTTTCAAGCAGCCCAACCTCAGGCACGTGAACCTGGAGGCTACGAGCCTTGGGCCGAAAGCCGCGATACAGGTTGCTGGAGCGTTGGCTGCTGGCTGCCCACAGCTGGAGTACCTCAACCTCGCCGCCTGCGATATTACTCCGGAGGGAGTTCCCCAGGTGGCTCAAGCCATCTCTGCCATGAAAAACCTGAAGACTCTTAAGATCGCGGAGAACGAACTCGGGGATCTCGGTGTCGCGCAAATTTGTGTCGCGCTCAAGATGTCTGGCTGTCCGCTTGTGGAGCTGGACGTTAGCACGAACGAGTTGGTGGAGAAGGGTGCTGTTGCAGCTGCTCAGCTGGCAGCCTCCAGGGCGGGCTTCACATCTCTAAACTTGGATGGCAACTACATCTCTGACGAGGGCGTCGAGGAGGTTAAGTCGATCATGGAAGGCGCGGGTATCGCCTCGGCCCTGATGCCGATGGAGGAAAACGATGCAGACATGGCTGACGAGCCGGATGATGACAACGCGGAGGGCTTGGACAACTTGCTTAAACATCTAAAGCTTTAAATGTCATTTTCGATTGCTAATCTATTTTCATCTGATCTAGAGGTCAAATGTGATACTACGTGTCGTGATGAGCACGAGAAGCTAGCTAGCAAGGCGACGTCGCCGTCGAGCCGAGAGAAACTCCCAGGTATTCCAAATGATCAGCCACGCTCGTGCATGACCCAGGGTAACCACAAATTGAGTTCTGACAGTTCGGATCCTCCCCGTATTCGTCACAAATTACTTCAACGGATAGCGTCATCGGCGATCTACCTACCCGGACGGTTCTCTGCCACACCTCTCTCGCGGTGTGGTGGAAGCCCAGATGCTCGAAAGGAACCGTCGGGACGACGTCCCTGTCGTGCGTCATTCTCTTGTGGTCCAACGTCGAGTTCCTCATCGCCTCCGCGAAAGCCGCGTTTCCAACGCGCGGAGATCCAAACGTATACAGCTGCAAATCGGTCAGGTTATACGTGTACATGAGCTCCGCCGCACACAACGTCGCAAGGGCCCCGCCCAGCGAGTGCCCAACCACCAAAACTGGTACGTCGCCGCGCTCTTTCAAAACGTCCTGCACAGCTTCAGTCACCTGCTTTTGCAGCAGCGAGCGGGTCCAAGATCTGTAAAATCCGTCGTGAACTTTGGCATCTTCCGGCATGCCAGGAAGGTTGGCTTGCGTCCTCGTCGCCATGAGATTGTGAATCCAGTTCTCCAGGCTGCTCCCTATCGTCCCCCGAAAAACAACCATCGCCTTCTGCAACTCCGTGGAGTACCCGACGTACCCNTGGAGATTCCAGGCATCGTCGTGCACGACCGCGTGAGGTTCGAAGTTNGCGGTCAGACCACCNCATCGTGGGCACGTCCAATTACCGATGATCTCGGGAGGACAATAAGCCGCTGCGGCGTACTCAGCCATTGTGACGCCCTCGCTCACGTCAAACCATGGACGAGATAAAAGCGAGGAGAACAGGGAGGTGCCGAGCAGCAGACGTGCGATGGCAGTGAGCATAGGGTGCATCGCCTCACCTCACTTCCTCCTGTGTCGTTCGTGATGCCAAATCCCTTTCCTAGCGCAGAGCCGGAACCGCCATGCCCCGCGCTCCAACGCGCCTCCGTAAGTGAGACGTTCGAATAATTCCTTTTGGGTGTGTCCTTGTCATCATCGAACAGTCGAAGGACTGCTCGTCGATTGCACGAACCGGCAAAAATACGAGGAGAAAAAATGACAACAATCAAACTCCCGAGCACAACCGACACAACAGCAGACAGCGGACAGTACCTTCTGCCGAACGGATTTCAATACTGAAGGCTGTCTCTGGAGTTTCTAGGACGCGATAGCGAAGGGGAGGCAAGTATCCAGGTCTCCATGAGCTTTGAGTGAACCCGAGGAACAGCCGCCCCCAACCTAGACCTACAGTAGGCAGGCGAGCACCGCATGGAGAGTTTGAGGTTGACCATGCTTCGACGGGGATCACCTCTGACGGGCAACTGGTGGACTCACGACATCCCGAGTCCTAACCATGGACCGTTTTCCTTCCATTTGCTCCATCGATGCCTTAGTAGTGTCGTCACGGGCTCCCAGACATCTGCTCCAGGAGGAGGAAATGACATCGGTGGGCACGTCGACGCCCTCGTCAAGCAAGTCGACGAGCGCTGGAAGTTCATAGCCAAACCCGAACACATGCGAGGCATACTCCAGAACGATCGTCACTGCCAACCGACGAATCGAAACCTACCAAAAGGTGAGAGCGAGTTCAACCAGCACCACGCTGGCAGCCCCTGAGGGAGGAAGGAAAACCGGGGAGGAGGGCTATTTTCCTGCGGGCCGACGGAACGATAGATTTTACCACGATTTT
>JGI26273J51734_10001349_pt1 | contig 12940 bp, 9 predicted proteins | sample SaaInlV_125m_DNA_FD_51734 | JGI IMG/M metagenome (IMG submission 51734) | reverse complement strand
CCATCATGACCGAGTGAGTGCAGATGGTGCCGTGACGCTGTGCCGTCCAGCAGAGCAGCAGAGGTGGCCTTTTTACCGCCAAGAAGTTATCCGGCTCTTCATTCACGGGTGGCTCACGGCAGCGCAGAGGTTTTATTCACCTTGCGCATGTCACAACGGGACGGAATATTTGCTGTTAAAGGTCCTTAATTACCCAATTATCATGATAAAACGTGTGTATACCAGTCATCAGAAGCTCTGAAACGATGATATCTTGTGGGCGGGAATATCAAACTGTAATGTAAACGAAGCGACTGTCTATTGTCGGGCGCGCGTACCCAGCGTACCCACTCCGAACGACCGAGCACGGGGGTTCACTCGAGTCAGAACCTCCCAAAGAGACCACACGTGGACGCAAACTCGCGTGTTGACGATGGATACCGTCGGCTGAACACGCGGGGCTCGATAGCGAACGACGCCCGAAAACTTGAGCGGTGGGGGGGTGCATCAATCGAGGCGGTGGCGGTGAAGGATGACCCTCTCGATCACGCCCGGTCGGTCCGTCGATGTCGATGAGGTCATCGACGGCCTCGCGCCGCGCGATCCCGCCGTCGAGGCTGAGTTCCTCGCCGCGTTCTACAGGTTCCATCGAGAGAAGACGGGCGAGCGCGAGGCGACGACGCGCGAGTCCCTCAACAAGATCCTCTCGAGATCCGGCAAAGACTTTGACGTGTACGGACTGTACCGCGGATGCTGCCAGCGAGGCGGGTTCCACTCGCGGGAACACGCCAAGCGGCACATGTCATTCGCGGAAGTGTACCGCGAGATGAACAACTACGACGTCGTGAACACGTACACAGACATCGGGAAAAGGCTACTCGACGCGTATGAAAAATACCTCCTCGCCTACGAAGGCGAACACCCGGATGACATCAACGCGGACAAGTGCGACGTGTGCGAACGCGAGGACGGCGCCATGATCCAATGCGACCACTGCGAGACGTGGACGCACGAGCAGTGCCACAGGCCACGCGCCTTACAGCGCCAACCGATTCAATACCCCGAGGCAAACGCTGAAAACACAGCTGGCGCCGGCAACACAAACACAGCTGGCGCCGACGATCGCGCGGATTCGGACTCGGATCAGATGAACGACCTCGCCGCGATCGCCGCTGCTCAGGCGAAGAAACGGGTAAAGTTCAGGCTCGTGTTCATATGCGACAGCTGCGCGTCGATGCACGTGGACGATCCGGACGACCCGGACGCCAGCTACCTCTCGGCGTCGTTGCTGCCGATCCCGCCCGCGCAACTCGCGCACCTATCGCTCGCGCCGGAGTTTGCAAAGCTGCCAAAGGATAAGATGATGAGCGCGGATACGTACTGCCAGCTTTTAATCGCGCGGCGGCGGTTCGTCCCGCTGAAGAGCGGGAGGCGGTGCCGGGAGGATCCGACGGTGCCGGTGCACAACAAGGCGCTCGAAAATGGAGCCGCGAACGCGAGGGCTAATAACGCTAATAACGTAGGCACGGTGGCGCAACGAAGCGGCCCGCGGACGATGAAACCGCCGGTGAAGAAGAAGAGCAACACGGTCCCCGGTGGCGCCGACGAGGACTACGTACCCGACGGGGATGAGTTGGCAATCGCTTTCGTGGACGCCGCCGATTGGCCCTCCGAGGATGAGGACGGACCGAACCGTGACCTGGCGAGGACGATCAAGTTCAACGAGGATGAGATCACGCGTCTCGCCGACCGCATGGGACGTCTGCCGAACGTGTTCCAGGAGAAGGCCATCTCGATCATCATCAGAGAGAACCCGTCGATGGACCAGCACGAGATCGACCTCGTGCGGCTGAACCAAGCGACGCTGTTCGAACTCGACGATTTCCTGAGGGTGACGTTCGAGATTGACTCGAGAGCCGCGGAGCTCAAAGAGAACGCCGTGAAGAAGCGCGAGGAGGCTGAGCGAATGGATCTCGACGAGCCGACACAGCCGGGGGTGACCACCACGGCGAGGAAATCCGCGCCAGTTCAACCGGAGATGGCCGCGGAAGAAAACGGGGAATTGGAGGAGGAGGAGGAGACCCTCGCTCAGATTTCGGAAGAAATCGAAGAGGGGAAGACCCTCGCTCAGATTTCGGTAGAAATCGAGGAGGAGGAGGAGGAGTCAGACGACGAGGATGGGGAGGAGACCCTCGCTCATATTTCGGAAGGATCTCGCGTGAAGAAAAGGGAGTTGACCCTCGCTCAGAAGAAGAATCCGTTTTTGTTCTTCAACAAGGAGACGCGGCCCATCTTACGGCGAGAAAATCCGACACTGACCTTCGCCGAAGCGGGTAAAAAGGTGGGAGAGATGTGGCGCGCCCTCGACGCCGACGAGAAGGCACTATGGGGCGTACGAGCGGCGCAAGCGGCCGAGCGCGTCGAAAGTTTGGAAGATAAAACCGACGAACTTTCGCGAAAGCGACGGCTCGAGTCCAACGGACTCGCCTCGAACTCCCCATCCTCGAAGAAACCCGCCATCATCGCGGCGGGTTCACCCATTGTAATCACGGACGACGTGGACGCCGATGCCACCGCGTCGGAGTCACACGACGACACCGTCTCCGAGGACGACGACAGGCCGCTCGCGGAAATCGTCGGCGACGTCACCGCCGCGCGTGAAGCTCAACGCAAGGCGCGTGTCCCCGAAGGCTGGGTCCCGCCGGTGAACTCCACGGAGGTGACGCTCGGGGCGAACGGGCGAAGGGGCGCGGTGATGATCCAGCCGCCGGCGATTGATACAGAGAACGAGTCAAAAGCGGAAACGTGGCGAAGGCTTCGCGGGCTACCTCCCAAAGCGACCTTCGAAGCCGCCGAGCCCGCGACGACGCCGAAGGGCGTCGGGGCGAGCGGCGAACGACCGTTCAAGATCCCGAAGCGGTCGCCCGCCGGGGGTGAAGGCGTCGACTCGCGGCTCACCGTGATGACGGACTTGGACCGGTACACTCGCGGCGACCCGCAACGAATGAACGACGCTCTCGACGCGTACAAACGATCTGAAGATCCACTCGGGAGTTCATACGACTGGGAGAAGTTGCGCGTCAAGCAGAAGAGNGCGGAGGAGGCTAAACGCGCGCAGGAACGCGCGGCGAAGCGGGGGCTGGACGAGGCGGGTGACGAGAGCGGCCCGATTGACTTGACGTCCGAGGGGGACCGATTCGATTTCACCGGCGATCGGTTCGATTCGCCGCCGTCCTCGCCGCTTCATCGCGCACGTGATGACCGACCGGGTAACCCGTCGCCCGGTAAGGGTATACGCGCGTCCGCGGCGCCGTTGGACCCGCGCATGCGTCGTAAGCTCGGCGAGGATGCCCAGGAGGACGCCACGCACGGCGCCGGGAGAACTTCCAGATTCGACCAGACCCCGGCGGACCGCGAGGTTGCGTCCACCGCACCCGGCGCGTCCCTCGTGGCCACCACCGCATCGCTCGAATCCCCGCGAAGGTCTGAACGAAAAACCGGTAAAGACAAGGATGACTATTACCTCAGACGGTCGGCGCCGACCAACGCCCCCGGCAAGTGCGGCCGAGCTCGAAAAGGCCACTGCGCCATCTGCGATTACACCAACCACAAAACCGCGGATTGCAAGCGGCAATGCAAGAACTGCGGCGCGCATAACCACACCACCGCCAAGTGCATGCGACCGATCGCGTGTCCGATATGCATCGCGCCCGGTCACACCGCGGATTTGTGCGCCGCGGTGAGGGACCCTGGTGGGAAAGGTAAAGAAACCTCCGGCAAGGGTAATAAGTGGTGCGAGTGCTGCCGGAGCACGGGTCACAACCTGGATTCCTGCCGGTCCAAGTTTGTCCCGTGCAGGCACTGCGGTAAAAAAGGGCACCTCCGACGGCACTGCCCACAGCTGGAACAGCTGGTGGCGCCGAGGGGCTTCGAGCCTGGTCAGCCGGAACCCGGCAGGGGCGGCGCCCGTCCTTTCCCTTTGCCGGGGTTCAACTCCGACGATCTGCGCCGGCTCTCCGACGACTACCACAGCGGCCTCCGGTCACCCGACCGGAAAGACTTTCGAAACTCGTACCCTGACGGACCCAACTCAAGGGCCCAAGGTTCGCACTTCACCGAGCCCAGGAACCACAACGCCAGTCACATTGCCCATACGAACCCGACTCCGGGTCGGTTTTTCGAGTACGACGCAGCACAGCCGGGGTGTAAACTGTGCAGGGTAAACTTCGACGGCGCCAAGTGCGTGCGAGAGCGGCATAACAAGGGCTCGGGGCACCAGAGCGCGTTGAAGCGGCTGGCGGATCAGTGCAAGGAGGGCGGCGGCGGCGTCGGCGGGAGCAGGGGCGCGGTGGAGTCATTCCCGGGGACCAGACGCGAGCCCGTCGGCGATAGGGACGACAGGGTAAACAGTCTGCCGTCTTTGCGAGTTCGAACCGGTATCGAATCCCCGAGCACGTCGCCAGATCCCGTGCAGGTATTTTCGCCAAAGGAACCCGGGGAGGTTGGGAACATCGATCGCGACCGAACGGTATCGCCGTCGCCCGGAAAAGTCGTGCAGGTCCGATCGTTCGAAGGTGAGAAGGTGAGGGTCACGTCGCCGCCGAAGGTACGGTCGCCGGGTCCGAGTCCCGAGAAGGTGAGACACGCGTCGCCTCCGAAGGTTAGGTCGCCGATGGATGCTGCGCCGAATTCTCCGACGGCGATGCGGGTCCGCGGGTCGCTTCCCACGTGCCCGCACTGCAACGTGGTTCATCCCGACTGGGACGAACGCCGAAGAAAACGCCGTGAGGAACGATACGCGATCGAGGAGCTCCACGGAAGACGAGGGGGGCCCCCGTGCCCGCACTGCGGCAAAGTTCACAGCTTAGACTGGGGGATATGCAAGCAGAGGCTGGCGAACAACGGCGGGAAGGATAAGCCGGAGCCCGCCGTCTTGCAGAGGCTCAAGTGGTCGGCCGGAGGCTCACCCCGAACCAACGGCTCACCCCGAACCAACGGCTCACCCCGAGCTCATACCCCGGCGTCCCCAGCGGAGACGCGACAGCGATGCGACATATGCAACTGCAACGTGCCGAACGGGGCGCACGGGATGAAGTTGCACCAGGAGGGCAAGCGACACAAGGGCATGGTGCAGCTCATGCGTCTCTGAGTGACGATTGAGTTCGCGGGGAGAGACACACGGAGAGAGTTGACCTAACGGCGAGATAGCTATATTGCCGCTAGTGAGGTTCGAGTGCAGTCTGCTAAAGTACAGAGTCGATAGACCGTCTTGCAGATTACAAGTACTCGCCGATTGTTGGAATTCCCTTCTTGGAAAATATATAAATCCTCCTCTTCTACGTCAGCCCCGGTTCCTTTCGTCGTTCCTTTCCCCGAAGCCTTTTCCCAGATGCCCCGAGCGCGCGTCGTACATCCCCTTATCCCTGGCGATGATCTCATCCTTCATCGTCCGGATCTTGTCCATGTCAACCTTGCCTTTCCGCTTCGCGAACTCCGTACCTTCGTACGCGTGCGTCAATAAACTCTTCCAAGTCCGCGTGTCGCCGTCCTGCGCCTTCCACCCGTCGCCGTTCGCGGGCAACGCGAGCAACGCCGGGACCTGAGCTTTGATGTCGAGCTTGGCGTCAGCCTCGATCAACGAATCCTTATCCCAGCCGTTGTACCCGCTGTTAAAGTCCAACGAAAGACTGGGTGTCGTAGGATAGGCCCTCTGCGCGAAGGTTATCAATCGTTTGATGCTCTGGAGGTACTTGCGCGTCTCCTCGTCGTGCATGGCGTGCGCCTGCGTCTGCGCGCTGATCTTCTCGCGCGCGCTACGGTCGTGGATGCCGACGGACGTGACGCCGATGGGCCACGCGGCGTTCCCGACCGCGATGCCGATGTACATGTCAGCCGCTTTCCGGTAGTTTCTATCCTTCATGTTTTTCACGATGAGGAACAACGCTCGTTCGATGTCCACGGGCAGCTCCCGTCGCTTCATGCGCTTGAATAAGGGCCTCATGTGCTGCTTACATAAGCGGCAGTTCGCGACGCTCTGTTTCCCGGCGTTGGAGTACACCCAGTCCTCGGGTTTGGACTCTAGTTCTCGTTCCCATTCGTCGATCAAACTTTTAAAGTACACCGAAGTTTGATCGATGGGTTCCATGGACTCGGCGGCTCGAGCCTTGGCGACCGCCTGCGCCGCCGCCGCGAACGTCTGCGCGAGATCATCGTGCGCCTCTGCGTCGTCCGCTCCAGTGGGTCCGTCGGGCCCATGGCTCGCGGCGGCTTTCTTGGCCGCGGCGGCTTTCTTCTCGGTGGCTTGCGTTATTCCCTTTTCTCGTTGACGCTTTGCGAATTCTTCGAGTGCGCGCAGCTCGGCCTGCTTCTCGTTGGCTTGCGCGCCGGTGGCTCCGTGTTCTTCTTGCGCCATCGCGGAGGCCAGCTGCGTCTGCGTGTGCTGCAGGCGCTTGAGTCGGTCGAGAGGGAGCTCGCCGAAGAGCGTGGCGGGCTGGCCGAGGCGACGCAGCCGTCGGATCGCCTCGGTTGGTTCCAGCTTTGCGATCTCGGCATCGAGGGCGTCCGGGTCGACAGCTGTGTTTTTGTCGTTGTCCTTCCGGGCATTCCCTTTGGTGCCCTCCGCGGTCTTGGATCGCGCCCGCCTCTCGTCGTCGCCGTCGGCATGCACGGCGGTGTCGTCGTCGTCGGCTGGGGATCCGTCGTCAGATCCTGTCCCTCCGGTCTTCGCTCGCTTCGCTCGAGCCTCCGCCTCCTCCTCGACACGGATCTTGCCCTCGCGCACCGCGACGATCTGCGAGCGCTTGACGTACTTGCTCCCGCCGAACTCATCCGCCTTGGCCTTGCGCTTGCGCGCGATCTCCGCCGCGAGCAGGTCCATGGCGCCCTCCTCTCACTAGTGTGTCGGGCCGCCAGTGATAAATTGTCTCCTCACAAAAATCGTGCTTGAAAAATCAGGCCTTGACAAGGGGGATTTCTCGGGCCAAGATCAAGGCTGAGGCGCCCCGCGAGAGCCACACCAAAGGGCGCAAAGCCGGATCGCACGTTCGGTCTCGCCTTTCCACCCGCATCGCATCCCATCGCGGCGCGTGAACCGCTTCGTAAAGCCCGTCACACGCGCGCTCTCAAAGCTCTCACCGCTTTGAATCGATCCTCTCGCGACCAAACAGGCGCGAAAAAAGAAGTTCGCCGTCGTCACTGCATGCGCAAGATGGCCGCTCTGTGCCAGGCCGCCGCTTCCTTCCTCCGCCCCGCGGCGGCATCCGCCACATCCCGCCCCGGCCGCGTCACCCGCCACCTCGCGGGCCTCGCCTCCCCTCACAGACCCTCCATGCGGTCATTCGACCAGGTCTCAGTCGGATTCCCGCCGGTGCCACCGCCCGGCGCCGTCCTCGGCGGCCGCGGCGCCTCCGCGGTCCCGTCCGCGTACGCCAACGACGGGTACGGCGGCGCACCCATGAACCAAGGGTCCTCACCAGCCCCGCCCATCGTCGAATGGGACGCGCGAAACACCAACTCAGTAACCGTGATCGGTGAGTAGTTTATTTCTATTTGAGTTTACTTTTATTCCCGTATGCGCAAATAGACTGACGTCTTGTTTTATTCACAGGCAACACCGGCATGGATCCGGAGATGACTGTGTTCGACACTGGCGCCTGCGTCGCGCGCGTCTCCCTCGCGGTGCGCGGTAAGAAACCCGCGCTCGGCGGCGACGAGATGTCCGCCGAGGACGGTGCAACCACGTGGCTCGACGTCGAAGCGTGGAACGACGAGGCGCGACAGCTGTGCGACCACGTCACCAAGGGTCGCCAGATCCAAGTCACGGGACGGTGCGTTTATTATTTTTAATTTCGTACCCCGTATGCACAATCAGATTGACTGACGCCGTGTTTATTCAACAAAAATAACCAAAAATAACCAAAAATAACCAAAAACAATTCACAGGCTCAAGGAGAACACGTGGACGGACAAAGCCACCGGCCAGAAACGCAGTCGCATCAAGGTCAGCGCCTACTCCTTCGCGTTCATCCAGCCCTACACCGGAGGCATGAACGGCGGCATGAACACCGGCGGGATGAACGGCGCCATGGGCGGGTACCAACCCGATCCTTACGCCAATCAAGCCGTCGCCGCGCCCCAATCGCAGGGGCAACCCCGCGCTAATACCCAATTTCAACAACAACCTATGGGCGGCGGTGGGAGCGACATGCAGGGCGAGAAGGACGACCTCTGGCGCGAGGTCCTCGACAACCCCGACGCCTGGTGGGACAACCGCGAGCGCAAGAACGCGCCGGGCGGTAACCCACGATACCCAGACTTCAAACACAAGGTGAGAGTTTATTTACATCTTTGTGTAGACTATTTTTATCTTCTTCTCACCTGTATGGGCAAGTAGACTGACGGCGTGTTTTTAAAAACTCTCACAGGATTCGCAAACTCCGCTCTGGATTGAGTCCAGGGATACGCCGCAGTGGGCGATCGACGCACTTCTCGGCGGGCCCGCGATGGCCACCGCCGGCGGCATGGCTCCCCAAGGCGGCGAAGACGGGTTCGAGCCGTACTACGCGGGCGGCGGGAACCAGCCGGGCGGCGGCGGCGGCTACGGCGATCTCGGCACTGTGGATTACTCTCAGCCGTACGCCCCCGCGGGCGCCGAGTCTAACATCGCGTACGAGCCCGCGAAGCCCTTCGAGGAGGATGAGCCCCCGTTCTGATTGATGAGACGTGCGTGCGTGTGTCTAGCTAGACGGTGTTCATATGATGAGTGTGTTATGTATGGATTAAATTCGCATCCGGAGACGCGCGGGTTATTATTAGTGTGGTGAGCACCTTCAGTGAGTCTATTGGTGTGATGAAGGCGAGTGAGTTCGTGAGTTCAAGAAAGAACTTTCGCTCACTTCTCGGCGCGGACGCCGCGGTGAACCTTGAGCGCCTGCTCGATGTCCGCCTCGGCGCACCCCGCCCCCTTGAACTTCGCGACGGCGGTGTCGAGCAGATCGCGCCACTCCTTTCCGAGCCGCGCTCGCATCTGCGATTGCTCGAACAGGGTGTTTCCCCACATCACCTGCACCTGCGCCTTCATGCTCGGCTGCGCCTCCTCCTCCTCGGCGGGCGTCTCACCCTCCTTCTTCTCCTTGGGCTCCGGCTTGGGGGGTTCCTCCGGCAGCGCGTTGAGCACCGCGTCAAAGTCGGCGCAAGCCCCGGAGAATTCCGCCTCGGCGGCGTCGGAGTCCTTGTTCCCCTTGGAAGGTCCGCCCGCGCCGCTGAGCCCGGCGGCGGCGCAGAGGAACCGGGCGCGCTCGTACCTGCGCTGCGCGAGCGCGATGGTGGCGTCGTGGAAGTCGGGTTTGACGGCGAGGGCAGCTTCGTAGCGTGTCTTGGCCTCGTCGAGTTTTTTGGTGACCGTCTCCGCCTCCGTCGCGGTGGCGATGGCGGCGCCGGGGGGTCCGCCTTCTTCGAGCGGGGGATCGCGTCCGCCGTCCATGGCTTTGCGCGCGGAGCACATGTGCACGTTGCCCCAGTTGAAGAGGGCGAGCGCGGCGGCTTCCTGGAACTTCTTGGAGGCGTCGTCGAGGGTGGTCTCGGCTTCGGCCATGGACACCTGCGGCTCGAGAGCCAAGTTGCACTTGTCGAGGCCCTGTTGGTGGAGTTGTGAGTGATGCGAGGTTAGTACGTGTTCAGTACGCGTGTTCGGTGTGTCGAGATAAAGATATTTGGAGATCGAGATTTGGAAAGCGTAGAGCTTAAACGAGGGAGACGCCCGGAGCTCACGATAGGAGCGAAAGACATTTATCAAGTGTGTTCGTCACCGATGAATCCGTCGAAGTAGTAGTATGAGTTTCTCGTCATCGCCCCGGGCGTATCGAGCGCAAACGACGAACGGAGATGCACTCGCGATGGGAAAGAAAAGAAAAAAAGGGAAGGGTTCGATGGATATAGATCGACGTGGGATTCGATCCGCGTACCTCGGCGTGAAGGTCCAGGTGCGCCTCGGCGTCGATCCCGAGGTGCTCGCGGAAAAGCGCGGCGAAGTCCAGGATCCATTCGTCAATCTCGACAACCTCGTTGGGCGCCAGCTGGCCGCTCGTCTCCGCGCCGCCCTGCGCGGGAGCCTCACCGTCATCCGCGATGGGCGGCGCGTCAAGCCGCGTGAGCTCGGAGATGATGAGCTTGACCGGGTGCAGCCCTCCATAGATGCCCGCGGCGGGTTTGCCTTTGTTCTCGCCGCTCTGCGCTGCTGCGACGGCGGTGGCGAAATCGTGCCTGCTGTTGACGTTCTTGAGCGTGCCGTCGGGCGCGGAGTACCGGACGGTGAACGCGCTGGTATCCGGGAACTTCTTCTGCAGCGCCGTCATGAGATCCTTGTGCGCGATCATGGTTGGAACGACAAAGGTGCGGACGTCGGCGCCGGCGACGGCTTTGACCGTCACGGGGGGACCCCAGGAGCGTTGCTGCGCCTGGCGCCTGGCTTCAGCTTCCTGCCTGGCGGCGAGGATCTGCGCGGCTTGCTTCTTGCGCGCCTCTTCTTCCGCGTCGGCGTCCGCTGAGCCTTTTTTGGAAGCCGCCTTGGAAGGTTTGTCGAGTGACATGCCTCCGAGGCCGGCAATTGGCTTTTTGGGCTCGAACGATTCGAGCAGAGCTTTTGCGGCTTCGTTGGACGAGTCGGACGCCGCGGCAGCCTGCGCGTCAACCTTGGCCTTCTTCTCCTGGCCGGTGGCTTGGTACGCGCGGCCGCGTGAGACGAGCGCGTCGACGTTCTTCGGGGAGATCTTGAGCGCGCGCGTCGCGTCGGCGACGACGTCGGCCCAGTGCCGCAGCATGAGGTGGCACTGGGACTTGGCCGCGTAGAGATCCGCGGCGTCGGGGGCGGACGCGCCGACGAGCTCGATGCACTGCTGGTAGGCGGAGGCGGCTTTGGCGAAGTTCCTGGTCTCCTTGAGCTTCTGCGCCTCGTCTGTTGTTGATAGGGGTTGGTGGGATTGGAGGTTTAGTGCGGGTGTGGGAGGGTGGTGACGCGACGGAACGGAACGGCGGCGGTCCGGGGGGCTTTTAGTGGGTTCCGAGAATCGTCGCGTCATCGATGGTGATGCGTATGGGCGCGCACCCTTGAGCTCGACGGCGCGCTGAGCGAAGATGGCTTCGTCGTCATCGACGACCTGCTTCTTGGCCTTTCCCATCTTAGCGTTTGTTTCTGCGGATGACACGGGAGGGAAAGGGCGGGCGGGCGTCAGCGGTTGCCGATAAAGAGCACTCTCATCGTTGCTTTCCTATCCGAAAGGGAAAAACCCAAAACCTTGGGGCGTGACTCTCTCTGTCCTGTGGTTCCGGGGATGTCACGGGCGCGGTGGAAACGAGTTGGACGCTCGGGATCGTGACGTGGCAGGGACGTACCTCCTTGACTCGGCGTGTGCGCCGGGCGTTGGTGTGAGTGAACGCCGAGGCGCGGCGACGTCGAGCTCAAGAGGAGAAAGGTGTCGACGATGTGACGCAGCGGCCGCCGGATTTATTTCCGGGAATCGACGGTCTATTTACTCAAGAACGCAGAAACTTATACGTGCCGAGCGCTAACCATTTTTTTCCTCGGGCAGGAACGTTGGCAAATAATTTTTGCCGTCGCCTCAGTGCCCACACTGTCGGCAGGCTGCCCCGTCCGCTCGGGCGATGGTAGGCCGGTCGACGCCGCTGCTGCCCGGCGGCGGAGCAAAGCCCGGCGCGGCGATGCGGCAGCGCGGGCGCCGGCTCCGNTCGAACCTCGTGGGTGAACGCGGCGTGTGCGTCCTCCTTCTTCTCGGGATCGCCGCGCTGACGTCCTCGGCCGCGATGTCTTACTTCCTCCCGCATCTGCTCGCGTGGCGCCGCGCGTCGCGATGTTTGCCCACCGTGGGCGCGCTCGAACCATGCCCACCGGAAGCGTCGCACCCGCGGCTGGACGTCGTCGCCGTCGCGGCCAAGCCCACGTGCGTCACGCGCCTCGCGGTCTTGGCGCTCAATCAGGTAAAATTCTTTTATTTTTATTTTCCATCATTCTAGTTTAACCACCACGTACGGGCAATTGGACTGACGGGACACTGTTTTATTCACAGTACGTCGGCCCGAGGCGCATCGTGTTCGTCTCGTCCACCGCCGCCGCGTGCGACAGACTGACTTCGTTCGCATCCAACGTGGAGTGCGTCCCGGAAGATGACCTCATACCCGGGGTGACCAAAGCCGCGGTGAACACAGAACTCGCGCGGCTCTACGGTATCGGACGACCGCGCAAGGCGGTGAACGGGGGCGAACAGGTGTGTTCATTTCAAGTACCGTATGGGCAATTGGTATGACGTCGTGTTTTTTTTTGGTCACAGGGGGGCGACTACATGGGACGGTCGCACGGGGGATGGTACCTGCAGCAGCTGGTCAAGCTCGGCGCGTCGAGATACCTGCCGGGGCTGAGCGATACGTTCATGGTGTGGGACCCGGACATGATCCCGCTGTGGCCCGTCACCGTGTTTGGCGAGCGGTCTGCCACAAACGGGGGAAAGCGCAAGGTGTTTCGACAGGTGGGAGGGTACGTCATTCGATCGTACGAGGTGAGTTTATTTTTGGTTATTTTTGGTTATTTTTGGTTATTTTTGGTTATTTTTGGTTATTTTTGGTTATTTCTCTCGTATGGGTATGGGCAACGTGAATGACGTCTCGTGTTTTGTTTCCCACAGAAATCTTACGAGACTCTGACGAACGAACGGATACAGTACGCCCCCGACGGGAGCAGCTACGTGACGCACCAGATGGTCATGGAGAAGGCGTACGTCGAGGAGCTGCTCGGGGTGTTCGCGGAGACGTGGGAGCGGAAGCTGAGCCTCACGAGCGCCGTGATGGCGTCCAAATTGGCACCCGTCGCAGGCGGCGCGACCATCGACGATAAAAACGATGAACAACTTGTGAACGCACATGAAATCGAGGACTACGTAATGAACGCCGAGAG
>JGI26273J51734_10001348_pt1 | contig 12946 bp, 17 predicted proteins | sample SaaInlV_125m_DNA_FD_51734 | JGI IMG/M metagenome (IMG submission 51734) | reverse complement strand
GGCCAAATCCCCGGTATGGTTAAGTCAAGCTGGTAAGGAGTTTAAAACATGAACGATCCTATCGGTGATATGCTGACTCGTATTCGTAACGCTTCGTTGCGCGGCAAATCCACAGTGGAGACGCCGGCTTCTAAAGGGCGTGCGCGCGTATTGGATGTCCTGGCCGACGAAGGCTACATCCGCGGCTATGAAAATACGACTGGTAAAGATGGCCACCCGGCGATCGAAATCAGCCTCAAATATTACGACGGCGCGCCCGTGATCCGCGAAGTAAAGCGCGTATCCAAGCCTGGCCGTCGCGTATATTTGGGTGTGAAAGACATTCCTGTAGTCCGTCAGGGCTTGGGCGTGTCGATTGTCTCCACCTCTCGGGGTGTGATGTCGGATGCCAGTGCACGCGCCAACAATGTTGGTGGCGAAGTGCTCTGCACAGTCTTCTAGGAGTAAGGTATGTCTCGTATTGGTAAAAAACCGGTCGAGCTGCCCTCAGGTGTTTCGGCATCTGTGTCCGGCCAGACCATTGAAGTTAAAGGTCCGAAAGCGACCCGCAGCTTCACCGCCACTGATGATGTGACAATCACAGTACAAGAAAATAACGTATCGGTTGAGCCTCGCGGCAAATCCAAGCGCGCGCGTCAGCAGTGGGGCATGTCCCGCACAATGATCGCAAATATGGTAACTGGTGTGTCCACCGGTTTCAAAAAAGAGCTTGAGATTAGCGGTGTGGGTTACCGGGCACAGGTGCAAGGCAATGTCTTGAAACTGTCTCTGGGCTACAGCCACGACGTGAATTTTGAAATCCCTACAGGTGTAACCGTGACGGCTGCGAAGCCAACCGAGGTTGCAGTTGAAGGTACGGATGAGCAACTCGTAGGCCAAGTCGCGGCGAATATTCGCGAATGGCGGAAACCAGAGCCCTACAAAGGCAAAGGTATCAAATACAAAGACGAGTATATCTTCCGTAAAGAAGGTAAGAAGAAGTAGGGACCCAGGAAATGGCAAACAGCAAAAGAACTCTGTTTCTGAAGCGCCGCCTGCGCGTTCGGAACAAACTGCGGAAAATCAACACTGGCAAACCCCGGTTGTCGGTTCACCGCTCTGCGAAAAACATCTCGGTTCAGGTGATCGACGATATCCAAGGGATTACCTTGGCTTCGGCATCCACCTTGGAAAAGGACTTGGGATTTGTAGGCAAAAACAACGTGGACGCCTCCGCAAAAGTGGGCTCTGTTATTGCAGAGCGTGCGAAAAAAGCGGGCGTNGAAGAGGTTCTCTTCGACCGTGGCGGCCGTCTCTTTCATGGCAAGGTAAAGGCTCTGGCCGATGCTGCGCGTGAAGGCGGGTTGAAATTCTAAATCAGTGCAGGCGGGCGTTCAGCCCGCCTCGATGATGCCGCGTCCTATGGGCGACGGACATCGCAGAAATAGGGTGCATGGCGCCCACAGTTCAGGAGGCCAAAATGGCTGAAAGAAATAACCAACGGGGCAATCGTCGCGATCGCGAAGAAACTCCAGAATTTGCAGATCGTTTGGTCGCGATTAACCGCGTATCCAAGACCGTAAAAGGTGGTAAACGCTTCGGCTTCGCAGCCTTGGTTGTGGTTGGCGATCAAAAAGGTCGTGTCGGCTTCGGCAAAGGTAAAGCCAAAGAGGTGCCTGAGGCGATCCGCAAAGCGACAGAACAAGCCAAGCGCCAAATGATCCGCGTGCCACTGCGCGAAGGTCGGACGCTGCACCACGATATGGAAGGCCGTCATGGTGCCGGTAAAGTTGTGATGCGCACAGCGCCGCAGGGTACTGGTGTGATCGCCGGTGGTCCAATGCGTGCGGTGTTCGAAATGCTCGGCCTGCAAGATGTTGTTGCGAAATCTATTGGGTCGCAAAACCCATATAACATGATCCGCGCGACAATGAATGGTCTGCAAAAAGAGAGCAGCCCGCGCATGGTCGCACAACGTCGTGGCAAGAAGGTCGCAGACATCCTCAACAAGGGTGATGCGCCGGCTGCCGCTGCTGAACCTGTAGAAGCTTAAGGAGCGGAGAAATGGCTAAAACCATCGTTGTAAAGCAAATCGGTTCTCCGATCCGCCGTCCCGCCAAACAGCGCCAAACGCTGATCGGCCTCGGCTTGAACAAAATGCACCGCACACGGGAATTGGAAGATACCCCATCCGTGCGCGGCATGATCAACAAGATCCCGCATATGGTTCAGATCATCGAAGAAAAAGGCTAACGACTGCCGGAATTTTCCGCGCAGTTGCCCAATTAAAACCCCGCCAGGAGACTGGCGGGGTTTTTTGTTTATGGCAAGGTAAGAGAAGCCGCCCGGCGCGCAGCTTTGCACTTGATCCTCTACGCTCAGGACACTATACGCACCGAGTGGCCAGAATTCTGTGCCAAGAATCAATCAAGCCGTGGTTGGCCCGCTTACGCTTCAGGGGTCACATCCGGCAAAGGAGAAGCGACATGAGACTTAATGAACTGCACGACAATCCCGGCGCAACCCGATCCAAAAAGCGCATCGCGCGTGGTCCGGGCTCNGGCAAAGGTAAAACTGCTGGTCGGGGTATTAAAGGTCAAAAATCCCGTTCAGGNGTNGCGATCAAAGGTTANGAAGGCGGCCAAATGCCCCTGTACCAACGTTTGCCAAAACGGGGCTTTAACAAGCCGAACCGCAAGGCCTATGCCGTGGTAAACCTCGGCTTGATCCAAAAATTCATNGATGCNGGCAAGCTGACCGGTGATGTCACNGAAGACAGCCTGATCGCATCGGGTCTTGTGCGCCGCAAATTGGACGGCGTGCGGGTTCTGGCCAAGGGTGNTTACTCGGCAAAAGTCTCAATCACCGTGACAGGTGCCTCTGCGGCAGCGAAAGCGGCGGTGGAAGCGGCTGGTGGGTCTTTGACAGTGGCGTCTTCCGCCTCTTCTGAGTAATCGGCGGTTGCGAGCAGCCTCTAAGCTGCTTACATAACTTTTAGTTTCCAAGCGCCGCCATCGGGGACCCCCGTGGCGGCGATCTTGTTTTAGGGAGTTTTCAAATGGCATCTGCCGCCGAACAAATGGCCGCAAATTTAAGCTGGAGCACATTGGGCAAGGCGACCGAATTGCGCCAGCGCATATTTTTCACAATCGGTCTGTTGATCGTCTATCGCATCGGGACTTACATTCCAGTTCCCGGGATTGACGCCGTTGCATTGCAACAATTTATGGATGAAGCCGCCTCCGGGATTGGCGGNGTCTTGTCGATGTTCACCGGCGGCGCCTTGGCACGCATGGGGATTTTTGCACTNGGCATNATGCCTTATATTTCAGCCTCCATCATCGTGCAGCTTTTGGGCGCCATGTGGGAGCCGCTTAAGCAGCTCAAAAAAGAGGGCGAGCAGGGGCGCAAGAAAATCAACCAATATACCCGCTACGGCACTGTTATCCTAGCGACCTTCCAAGCCTATGGCCTGGCCGCCAGCTTGCAAGCCGGTGATCTGGCCTCAGATCCGGGCATGTTCTTTATTGCGGCATGTGTGATTACATTGGTGGGTGGCACGATGTTCTTGATGTGGCTGGGTGAACAAATCACCGCGCGTGGCATTGGGAATGGTATTTCCTTGATCATTTTCGTGGGTATCATCGCCGAGCTTCCCGCAGCCTTTGGCCAGTTTTTCACTCAAGGGCGTTCAGGCGCGATTGGGACAGGCACGATGCTGGGCGTGATTGCAATGCTGATGATCACACTTGGGTTTGTGGTGTTCATGGAGCGCAGCCTGCGCAAAATCCATATTCAATATCCACGCCGTCAGGTTGGTATGAAAACCTATGACGGTGGTTCAAGCCATTTGCCGATCAAGGTCAACCCGGCCGGTGTTATTCCAGCGATTTTCGCGTCAGCCCTCTTGCTGCTGCCCACCACGCTGGCGACGTTTTCCGGCGGGCAGTCTGGTCCGGTGATGTCCACGATATTGGCCTACTTCGGCCCCGGTCAGCCGGCCTATCTCGCATTCTTTACGGCGATGATTGTCTTCTTCACCTATTTTTACACGCGGGAAGTGGCATTCAAAACCGATGAGGTGGCTGATAATTTGAAAAACCAAAATGGGTTCGTGCCGGGTATTCGCCCGGGTGCGAAAACCGCCGAGTATCTCGACTATGTGGTCACGCGGCTTTTGGTTTTGGGATCTGGCTACCTCGCACTTGTGTGTTTGGTTCCTGAGATTCTGCGCAGCCAATTTGCCATCACGGCATATTTTGGCGGCACCTCAATCTTGATCATCGTCTCGGTGGGTATGGACACCATCCAACAGGTTCAATCTCATCTATTAGCCCATCAATACGAAGGTCTGCTTGAGAAATCACAGCTGCGGGGCAAACGCCGCGGCAAAAAGGGCGGAGTGACGCGTCGATGAATATTATTTTAATTGGTCCACCCGGTGCGGGCAAAGGGACGCAAGCCAAGCTTTTGGTTGAAGAGCGTGGCATGGTGCAATTGTCGACGGGTGACATGCTGCGCGCTGCCAAGACATCTGGTACAGATATGGGCAATAAGGTCGCCGCCGTCATGGATGCCGGCCAATTGGTCACCGACGACATTGTGATCGGCCTGATTGCAGAGCAGCTAGACAGCGAAGCTGCCGGAGGCTTCATCTTTGACGGCTTCCCGCGCACCTTGGCGCAGGCCGATGCACTGGGAGAGCTGCTGGCGTCCAAAGGCGCAGGCTTGGATCATGTGATCGAGATGCAAGTGGATGATGAGGCCTTGGTGAACCGTATCACCGCAAGGTCCACCTGTGGTGGCTGTGGGGAAGGTTATAACGACATCTCCAAACCCATCCCGGCATCGGGCGCCTGCGGCAAATGCGGCAGCAGTGAATTCAAACGCCGGGCGGATGACAATGAAGAGAGTCTGAAGACGCGTTTGATGGCCTATTATAAGGAGACATCCCCTTTGATTGGCTATTATTACGCCAAAGATAAGCTGACATCCGTGGATGGTTTGGCCGATATTGAGGATGTGACCGCATCGATTTCTCAAGTCTTGGGTTAAGGTCTTGACGTTCTGAGCGGATGCTCATAATTCACCCTATCTCTGTTAAGAGAATCATAAGGGCCATGCGCATGGCTCTGAGTACCTCAATCGCAGGCTCGATGGCTTTTAGCTCCGGGCCTGTATCTGTGAAAAAAGGTTCCGGCGTTACGGAACCGCAGTAGAAAAGGAATATGCCTTGGCTCGTATTGCCGGCGTAAACATCCCGACCCATAAACGGGTCCCGATTGCCCTAACTTACATTACTGGAATTGGCCTCACATCTGCCAAAGAAATCTGTGCCAGCACAAACGTTGACGAAACCCGTCGCGTGAATGAGCTGAGCGATGCAGAAGTNCTTGCTATTCGTGAGCACATCGACGCNACATATACCGTTGAAGGTGACCTGCGTCGTGAAACCCAGATGAACATTAAGCGTTTGATGGACCAAGGTTGCTATCGCGGCCTGCGTCATCGCCGTAATTTGCCTGTGCGCGGTCAGCGGACACACACCAATGCGCGGACGCGCAAAGGCCCAGCGAAAGCAATCGCTGGCAAGAAGAAGTAAGGGCAGATAAATGGCACGTGATAAAAGAGCGCCTAAGCGCAAAGAGCGGAAAAACATTGCAGCCGGTGTGGCGCATGTGAACAGCTCGTTCAACAACACAAAGATTTTGATCTCTGACGTACAGGGCAATGCGATTTCATGGTCGTCTTCGGGCAGCTGTGGCTTTAAAGGCTCGCGGAAATCTACGCCCTATGCTGCGCAAATGGCAGCTGAAGATGCTGGTAAAAAAGCTCAGGATCATGGCGTNAAAACTCTGGAAGTCGAAGTCCAAGGTCCNGGCTCAGGNCGCGAGAGCGCTCTGCGCGCTTTGGCNGCATTGGGTTTGAACATCACATCTATTCGTGACGTGACGCCTATGGCTCACAACGGTTGCCGCCCACCAAAGCGCCGCCGCGTATAAGTATTTTGACCGAAGGGCGCGCGGATTTTCGCGTGCCCTTTGGACGTTTTTTCCCTCGAGCGTCTTTGGTTTTGGGACATGGAGCAAAGACAAGAATGGAGGACCGCATGATCCACAAGAATTGGGCCGAATTGATTAAGCCAATGCAGCTTGAAGTGAAGCCGGGCAATGATCCGAGCCGTCAAGCGACATTGATCGCCGAACCCCTTGAGCGGGGCTTTGGTCTNACATTGGGCAACGCCTTGCGCCGCGTTCTGATGTCGTCTTTGCAGGGCGCTGCAATTGCCAGCGTGCAAATTGACAACGTATTGCATGAATTTTCCAGCGTTGCCGGTGTTCGTGAAGATGTCACGGACATTGTCTTGAACCTCAAAGGTGTTGCGATCCGCATGGAAGTGGAAGGCACTAAGCGTTTGACTGTTCAAGCCAAAGGCCCTGGTGTCGTAACGGCTGGCAATATCGTTGAGTCTGCTGGCATTGAAGTTTTGAACAAAGAGCATATCCTGTGTCACCTCGACGAAGGTGCGGATCTGTTCATGGAACTGACTGTGAACACGGGCAAAGGTTACGTGGCCGCGGATAAAAACCGTCCCGAAGATGCGCCGATCGGTTTGATTCCAATCGATGCGATCTATTCACCTGTGAAAAAAGTGAGCTATGATGTTCAACCGACCCGTGAAGGTCAGGTTTTGGATTACGACAAGCTGACTTTGAAAGTGGAAACTGACGGCTCTTTGACGCCAGATGACGCTTTGGCCTATGCCGCACGGATTTTGCAAGATCAGCTGTCGATCTTTGTGAATTTCGACGAACCNGAAAGCGCCAATGCGGCATCGGAAGATGACGGTTTGGAATTCAACCCGCTGCTTTTGAAGAAAGTGGACGAGTTGGAGCTTTCTGTACGCTCTGCAAACTGCCTGAAAAACGACAATATCGTTTATATTGGCGATTTGATCCAAAAAACCGAAGCAGAAATGCTGCGCACGCCAAACTTTGGCCGGAAATCTTTGAACGAGATCAAAGANGTTCTGTCTGGTATGGGGCTGCATCTCGGCATGGATGTTGAGGATTGGCCACCCGATAATATCGAAGANCTGGCCAAGAAGCTCGAAGATAACTTCTAAACCGGCAGGCGGGGCTTGANCCCGCCTTCCATACGACTGGGCAATACCGCCCCAATAGGGAGGGGTTCACTCGCATGAGCCCCCAGACAAAGCAAAATGTAAACGGAGAAATAAAATGCGTCACGCCCGTGGTTACCGCCGCCTGAATAGAACTCACGAACACCGCAAAGCGATGTTTGCNAATATGGCTGGGTCTTTGATCGAACATGAGCAGATCAAAACGACTTTGCCAAAAGCCAAAGAATTGAAATCCATCATCGAGAAGCTTGTCACTTTGGGCAAACGCGGTGATGAGCATGCGCGCCGTCAAGCGATGAGCCGCCTGAAACAGCATATGTATGTCACAAAATTATTTGACGTGCTCGGCCCGCGCTATGCAGAGCGCCAAGGTGGCTATGTGCGCGTTTTGAAAGCGGGTTTTCGTTATGGCGACATGGCGCCCATGGCGATTATCGAGTTTGTTGATCGCGACGTAGATGCAAAAGGCGCGGCTGACAAAGCCCGCTTGGAAGCCGCTGACGAATAAGCGCACTTCACCATCGACATGATTTTGAGACCTCCGCCCGGCGCGGGGGTCTTTTTTGTTCCTCCCCTATACTTTTGCTTGGGCTTGCGGCGCGTGACAGTGCGCGCAGCAGGTATTAGGCTTGCAGGCAGAGTTTTACGATTTTTTGAGCATTTTGGCTTATCGCCTGTGGCATGTTCTCGGCACAAGCCGCAGGGGGCAGATCGCAGTATTTAGGGCCTTGCGTTTATGATTTGGGATATTTCTTTTGAGCGTGAATGCGTTGAATTGAAGCGTTTGGCACCGGCTGGCTATCACATCGGGCTGCACATCAAAGACACGACACCGCTGCACCGATTGCTCGACTACCCCGCCAGCTGGGTCGCACATTATACGGCGCAGGCCTATGCGTTGCGTGATCCGGTGATGGCCTGGGGCTTATCCGAGGTCGGATGTTTGCGCTGGAGTGCAATCACACTGCCCGATCCTTTTGATATTTTGGGGCAGGCCAGGGCGCATGGTTTGGTCTATGGCGCGACCGTGTCAACCGGCCCGCTTGATGCGCGCACCATTGGCAGTGTGGCCAGACCGGATCGNGAATTGACCGATGAAGAACTGGCGCAGGCTGAGGTGCTCATCACGGATTTGCATCGGCGGTTGATGCCGCCCAGGCCACTTACGCCCGCGCAGGTGGAGGCGCTGCGCTTGATTGCCAAAGGGTATCGCTACGCAGATGCTGCGGATGCCTTGCAAATTTCGCAAAGCGCATTGAAGGCGCGGATCACCGCAGCCCGTCAGNACCTCCGTGCGCGCACCACCGCAGAAGCCATTCAACGCGCTGCCTCTTATGATTTAATTTAATCTATGCTCGGCTCGACAGGTCGGTTGGATATTTCCCTTTGCCTGCCCCTCGCTTAGGGTGGCGGCATGATGGATTTATTCGATACGCCGGGCGAAGAGCTGCCCGCCTCAGATGCGCCGCGCCCTTTGGCGGACAGGTTGCGTCCGAGGCTCTTGGCCGATGTGATTGGTCAAAGGCAAATTCTGGGGCCAGAAGCTCCTTTGACCGTGATGCTCAAGGCCAATGCACTCGGCTCAATTATCTTTTGGGGGCCACCGGGCGTGGGCAAAACCACCATCGCGCGGCTCTTGGCCGAGGAGACAGATCTGAAATTTGTGCAGATCAGCGCAATTTTCAGCGGTGTGCCAGAGTTGCGCAAAGTCTTTCAAGCGGCGCAAAACCGGCGTGACAATGGCCAGGGAACGTTACTCTTTGTTGATGAAATCCATCGTTTCAACAAGGCCCAACAAGACAGTTTCCTGCCACTGATGGAGGATGGTACGCTGGTTCTGGTGGGAGCCACCACTGAAAACCCCTCCTTTGAATTAAATGCTGCTGTTCTGTCTCGGGCGCAAGTTCTGGTGTTAGAGCGCCTCTCAGCCGATGAGTTGGAGCTTCTGGTGCAGCGGGCCGAGACGGAGGCGGGGCGTGTGTTGCCGCTGGAGGCAGGCGCGCGCCGCGCAGTTTTGGAGATGGCCGATGGTGATGGGCGCAGCCTTCTCAATTTAATTGAGCAAATTTTGGCTTGGGACCTGCAGAGCCCCATAGACCAGNGCACCCTGTCCACACGTCTGATGCGCCGCGCAGCCGTCTATGACAAATCTGGTGACAGCCATTACAATTTGATTTCGGCCNTGCATAAGTCCATCCGCGGTTCGGACCCGGATGCGGCGCTCTATTGGTTTGCGCGGATGGTGCAGGGGGGTGAAGATCCGCGCTACTTGGCCCGGCGCTTGACGCGCATGGCTGTGGAAGACATCGGTTTGGCCGATCCACAAGCGCAAGACGTCTGTTTGCAATCTTGGCAAACCTACGAAAGATTAGGCAGCCCGGAGGGGGAGTTGGCTTTGGCGCAGGCCGTGACCTATCTGGCGTTGGCGCCAAAATCGAATGCGGCCTATGTGGCCTATAAGGCCGCGCTGAGAGAGGCCAAGCACACCGGCTCGCAGCCGCCTCCCAAACATATTCTCAATGCCGCGACTGGTTTGATGAAGGATCAAGGCTATGGCGACGGATATGCCTATGATCACGATGCGGAAGATGGGTTTTCCGGTCAAAATTACTTTCCAGAGGGCATGGAGCGCCCGGAGTATTATGCGCCGGTGGAGCGGGGATTTGAACGAGAGCTGCGCAAACGTCTGGCCTATTTCGAAAAGCTGCGCAACCGCCGCAAAGGTTGACAAACCCTCCGCCTGAGCACATTGCACCCATATGCTTACGACAGTTTTACAGGTGGCCCTTGGTGGGGCGATTGGCGCGGTGCTTCGGTTTTTGGCCGGGGTGGGCATATTGCGTCTTGTGGGCCCGGGCTTTCCACTGGCAGTGATGACGGTCAACATCTTGGGCTCTTTTGCCATGGGGATGTTTGTGGTCTATGCGGCGCAACGCGGTATGAATTATTTGACGCCATTGGTCATGACGGGCCTGCTTGGCGGGTTCACGACCTTCTCCGCCTTCTCCTTGGAGGCGGTGAGTTTGTTTGAACGCGGCAGCATGGGGCAAGCGCTGGGGTATGTCACCCTATCGGTGGTCCTTTCGATAGGAGGTCTGATATTGGGCCTGATGATTGCACGAGGAATATGGGCATGAGCCGAGTACAGCTTTTGGAAGTCAATGAGGGAGATGGCGATCAGCGTTTGGATCGTTGGTTTCGCCGCCTATTTCCACAGGTGCAACAGGGACAGATTGAAAAAATGTGTCGCAAGGGCGACATCCGCGTTGATGGGGGGCGGGTGAAGTCCAATACCCGCATTGAAGTAGGGCAGATGGTGCGCATCCCGCCTTTGCCCGATACGCCAGCGCCGGCTATCGTCGACAAGAAAATTTCCGACGCTGATGCCAAAATGATTCAATCCTGTGTTCTGTACCGTGACGAACATATTATTGCCTTGAACAAACCGCCGGGCCTGCCGGTGCAGGGGGGCAGCAAGCAGCACCGCCATGTTGATGGTCTCACCCCCGCGTTGCGCTTTGGCAATGACGAAAACCCGCGGCTTGTGCATCGTTTGGACAAGGATACCTCTGGGGTTTTGATTTTAGGGCGGAGCCGGCAAATGGCAGCGACTTTAGCTGAGGCTTTTCGCCACCGCGAGACGCGCAAGATTTATTGGGCCGTTGTCGCCGGCGTGCCGCATCCGAAAATGGGCACCGTAAAATATGGGTTGGTCAAAGCCGGCGGCCATGGCAGCTTTGGGGAGGGCGAGAAAATGCATTGTTTGCATCCCAATGAGGTTGCAACAACCCCCGGAGCGAAGCGCGCCACCACAGATTATGCGGTCCTGTCGCCGCTTGGCAGCCGGGCAGCTTGGGTCGCATTGGTTCCGGTAACCGGGCGGACGCATCAGCTGCGGGCCCATATGGCCGAAATGGGGCATCCGATTGTTGGAGACGGCAAATATGGCGGCTCGAGCCAAGAAAATCTTGGGCATGGCTGGGGCGCGCAATTGGGCGGCGATATCAGCAAAAAGATGCATCTACACGCCAGGCATTTGCGGCTGGAGCATCCGGTGACCCGCGCGATGCTGTCATTTACCGCACCCTTGCCAGAGCATATGCAACGCACGTGGGATCAGATGCAATGGGATCCGCGCGATGTGGAACTTGATCCATTCGAGGGCGATGAATGAGCCGACCCCGGACTTTGGTTCTATTTGATGTCGATGGTACGCTGATTGACAGTCAATCTCATATTTTGGGAGCCATGGATTTTGCCTTCAAGACACGCGGTCTCGTCTTGCCGCCCGCCTCTGAGATATTGGCGATTGTGGGTTTGTCGCTGCCGGAAGCCTTTGCGCAACTCTGTCCTGAAGCAGATGCGCAAGAGCGCCTGCTGTTGGTCGAGGCCTATAAAGACAGTTTCGCTAGCCTGCGCAAATCGGCCTCTGCCTCAGCGCTCTATCCGGGGGCTCTGGCGTGTTTGGACAGGCTGAAACACATGGATGATGTTGTCTTAGGCATCGCCACTGGCAAATCGCGCCGTGGTTTGCGCCATGTTTTGTCGAATCCTGATTTGGCCGGGCGTTTTGCAACAACGCAAGTGGCAGATGATCACCCATCGAAGCCGCATCCCTCGATGGCTTTGCAAGCTATGACGGAAAGCGGCGCTGTGCGCGGGGTGATGATCGGTGATACGACGTTTGACATGCAAATGGGCCGGGCTGCTGGGCTAAAAACGATTGGGGTCAGTTGGGGCTATCATGCGCAACAAGCTTTGCGCGCGCTGGCGGATCGGATGATCGCCGATTATGCGCAACTGGTGCCGGAAGTTCAAAACCTATGGGGTGAGATATGAGCGATTGGGCTGCAAAACGATTTTGGAGTGATGTGACAGTTGATCTGCGCGGCGAAGACTATGTAATCCTTTTGGATAATCGCTTGGTCAAAACGCCCGCCAAGGCAACTTTGGCCGTGCCGACTCAAGCCATGGCAGCAGCGATTGCAGCGGAGTGGGAGGCGCAAAGCGAGAAGATTGACCCGCGGACCATGCCCACCACGCGCTCGGCAAATGCGGCCTTGGATAAGGTGACGCCGCAACAGGCTGAAGTGGCGCAGTTAATTGCGGCTTATGGCGAAGATGATTTACTGTGTTACCGCGCGCCCTCGCCTGAAGAATTGCTGGCCCGTCAAAAAGAGGCCTGGGATCCGCTTTTGGCTTGGGCGGCTGAGCATCTTGATGCGCCTTTGCGCACCGTGGAAGGCGTGATGCATGTGGCGCAACCGGCGAATNCGGTGGCCAACCTAACCGCGCAGGTTGTGGCGCAGTCGCCGTTTCAATTGGCTGCTCTGCATGATCTTGTCAGCATGTCTGGATCACTGGTGATTGGGCTGGCGGCACAGGTCGAGGCATTTGCCATTGACGATCTTTGGACACGCTCGCGACTCGACGAACTGTGGCAAATCGAGCAGTGGGGTCAGGATGACGAAGCTGACGCAACGGCAAGTTTGAAGCATCGGGCATTTTTACATGCCTATCGATTCTACAAAATGAGCTGAAACGCACAGTATACAAATGTACACAAAATATTCTGTCTCATTTTAAGCAAATGTTAACCAAAATGCGTCGATTATCGCGGTGATCTCTTGACCCTTTGATATAAAATTTGTCATTGTCTTCTTCATTGCAGAGGTAACTCTCGCATTCATGCCAATTAAATTGATTGGATTAGACTGCCCTTTTTGGGGTGGAAAAACAGGATGAGGTAAAAATGAAAAAAACCGTATTTCTTGGTGCATTGACTGTAGCTGGCCTGGCGGCTGGCTTGGCGTCCGCTGGCAC
>JGI26273J51734_10001328_pt1 | contig 13061 bp, 14 predicted proteins | sample SaaInlV_125m_DNA_FD_51734 | JGI IMG/M metagenome (IMG submission 51734) | reverse complement strand
TCTGCAGATGCACCTATGGAAAGATCCTACAGGGATTCAAGAATAAATAGAATTTTTGAAGGAACAAATGAAATTAATAGAATGCTTATTGTAGACATGCTGTTGAAAAGAGCAATGAAAGGAAAACTAAACTTATTAGGTCCAGCTCAAGCGGTGCAAAAAGAATTAATGAGTATTCCTGATTTTGGAGAGATGGATGATTCATTATTAGCAGCTGAAGGACGTTATTTAGCCAACTTCAAAAAAGCAATTTTAATGACAGCCGGTGCAGCAGTGCAAAAATTAATGGCGACTTTATCTAAAGAGCAAGAAATATTAATGAATATCTCTGATATGATTATTCAAACTTATGTTGCAGAATCAATGTATTTAAGAGTTAAAAAGTTAATTTCTCAAAAAGGGGAAGAAGCTGCTAAAGTTAAAATAGCCGCCTTACAAACTTTTATTTACGACGCAGCAGATAAGATTAACATTGCTGGGAAAAACGCCGTAAACTCTTTTGCTGAAGGTGACGAGCAAAGAATGATGTTATTAGGAATTAAGCGATTTACAAAGGTAGCCGCGTTTAACACTAAAAATGGAAGGCAAACAATTGCTAAGTTCTTAATTGAAGAAAACAAATACGCTTTATAAACCATTTATCAATTTTGATGATAAACAGTTATTTAGTTTTCATAAATTTGTAGGGATGATTTTTTCATCCCTACTTTTTTGACTTATTATTAAGCACAATATCAACTATGCCAAAAGACTGGAAAGAGAAATTAGGAATGGTTTATTCTACCGATCCTGATTACGAATACGACAACAATGATGAGGATAAAGAAACCTTACCACCTCAACAGCAAAAGCTTTATGTAAGTCTTGATAAAAGAAATCGTAAAGGAAAAGCAGTGTCTCTTGTAGAAGGTTTTAATGGAACAACTAACGATCTAAAAGATTTAGGGAAATTAATTAAATCTAAATGTGGAGTTGGTGGATCTATAAAAGATGGTGAAATTTTAATACAAGGAGATTTCAGGGATAAGATTATTGACCTTTTAAAAGCCTCAGGTTATAAGGTGAAAAGAAAAGGGGGTTAGGCTTACTTTTAATATTAAACATTAAAGAAAAATGAATTTCTCTACACACCTTGGAAGATTAAGAATTGCAGCTCTAATAGAAGGAATTACTTGTATTATTTTATACTTAATTGCAATGCCACTAAAATATATGGCAGGAATTGAAACAGCTGTCAAAATACCAGGAATGGTTCATGGTATTTTTTTCATTGCTTACCTCCTAGCCTTATTGCCCGTTTATAGGCTACAAAAATGGTCATTCAAAACTCTTTTCATTGCAGGAATTGCGTCAGTAGTACCCTTTATGACATTCTGGATAGATGTTAAATACTTAAAGGAGCCAACCTTAAATAATGATGATATTCTTGACGATAACCAATAAAAATTGAATTAATTGAAACACTAAGTCAAGTAGACCGTTAGACTTTTATATGAGTCTAACTCCAAAGCAAATTAAAATGCAAAGCCAAATGCTTTCGCCTTTTAAATTCGGTTTATTTAAAATACTAAAACTCCCGCTTGCTTTTTTAACAGGCATAAAAATCAAAGAACTCACTAAGATTTCTGCGGTTACTTCAGTTCAATATAAATACCTCAATACAAATCCATTTGACTCTTTGTACTTTGCTGTATTGGCGATGTCTGCAGAATTAAGCACCGGTATGCTAGCCTTATTTTCAATTGCAAAATATGACCAATCAATTGCTGTACTTGTTGTAGAATCCAGTGGGAAGTTTTACAAAAAAGCGGTAGGGGAAATTGATTTCATTTGCGAAGATGGAGAGCTATTCCAGGAAGGAATTGAAAAGTGTGTCCAAGAAAACGAATCAAAAATTGTAAAAGCAAAGTCAAAAGGATTCAATCAGCAAAATGAATTGGTTTGTGAATACGAATTCACATGGAGTTTTAAAGTTCGTTCAATACAATAGAAACTCGTAGGAAAATCATGTGTAACGTATTTAAGTCAAATCAACGCATTGATTAACTAGGTAGCAGATTAACCAATATTTTTATTCTAGGAAGTATCCAGTAAAACATCCTATTTAGTTTAAGCTTAAAAAACAAATATCACTTCTAACTTAAAGCACTATCGTTCCTATAAAAATGTATGTGAAAAATAACACAAATTAGATGTACGTATTATCAACAGTATAATTATTGAGCATTACGCCCTCAACAGGTTCGTAAAAACATTTCATTAATCAACGGTACAAATTATAATGTTTAATCTAAAGATGAGTCTAAAAGAACCATTAATACTCACTAGCGTCTCCACAAGGATTCGCAGCAGCATCAATTCCACAACGATCAAAAGGTTTTATGTTAAGGTCAACCGAAATCAAATAATCCAACCGAATAATCAGTCCGTTATTCGTCTCTAAAAACTCAGCCCCATCCTTCACAAAAACCCTACTCAACCGGTCAACAACCTTTACCCGGTCCCAATCAACCGTTTCATACCAAATAGAAATATTTATTCCGCTGTTTACATATTTTAAAATACGCTTCTTAAACTCATTAAGAATAGGATGATAAGAAGAAATAGGTTTCGACACAACTTCAAGATAAAGAAAAAAAACGTCTACTTAAGTCATAAAAAGTATACAATAGAATAGAATACCCCATCAGTAAATTTTATTTAAGTTTTTATAACCATGATGCAAACCTCCAAGTTATTCCTTATAAAAATGGCTTGAAAGTAGTTGGTGTTAGTTTCTATACGCTAAGCAATGAATATTGAACATCAGTTTTAAAATTCTGAGACACTATTGGTCAATGGAAGTTCATTCACCAATGCTTAATTTGGATATTGGATTAAAAACTAACGTAATTTCCGCTTATAATAAACACCAAAAACAAACGACTTTATAAACAACACCGCACTTGTAATGCTTAAGTACAACATAAATACATTTGCTGATTGGTTATATAAATAATAGCATAATATAGCCCCTATTGTAAATAAGAATTGTTGCGCTAAAACATACATCAATTTCACTTCTATTTTGCGACTTTTTGAATTTACTTCTAACTCACCATTTTCGGCTTGAGCTAAAAAAACCTCCATTTTACGAGGTAAGGAAATCAGTCTTAAAGCTTGCTGCTTTAGTGTAGTTTTTAAAATCATCTCCAAGCTTTCTTTCTGAATGGCCATTCTATATAAGTTGGGCTTTACCGTTTTAAAAACATCTACATTAGGTGCTAACTCAGTTGTTATTCCCATGATTAAAGCAATGGTTCGATTGAGTAAAACCCAGTCTTTTGGAATTTTAACGACTTCCTCAATTTCCTTTAAATCAATCTTTTTTAAGATTGAAAAGACTTTAGAAAGATCAATTTGATCCATGTCCACTTGATTAATATTTATGCTTTCTATTTTTAACTCATTTACTAAAAAATCACCTATAAGACGTATTATTTTTTTACATACCTGATGTACTCCAGGGGCATCCCCAATAAACCCCATTTTTTTAAAGCCAGTAATCATTAAGTTCTCATCCTTCAAAATGGCTGCTTGCATTAGGATAATAATGCCTTCTTTCATTTTTTTACCGAGGTTTCCTACTGCCCCAAAATCCAACAATACAATTTGGCCACTTTCATTAACCAATACATTTCCAGGATGAGGATCGGCATGATAAACACCATCGATAAAAATGTTTTTACTGAAGATGTCTAAGAAGTTTTTTATGACTACTTCTGTATCTATACCGTTTTGAGCTAAAAACGCATGATCGGTTATTTTCTCCCCCTCTACAAAATCCATTACCAATACTTTACAAGTACTTAATTGATTGTAAACCTTTGGAATAACAATTCGATCGTCCTTTTTTAAGTTACTCGAGATAATTTCAATTTGTTGCGCTTCATGTACATAATCCAACTCTTCTTGAATCATTTTTTTCACCTCTTCAAAAACGCTATTAAATCCGGGTATTTTAATGAATACTTGAACGATTTTAAGCAGTTTTAATATCAAGTCTAAATCCAACTTAGCAATCTCTTCGATATTTAAATGCTGAACTTTCACAGCTACTATTTCTCCTGATTTAAGCTTCCCTTTATGCACCTGTCCAATCGACGCCGTGCCAATTGGTGTTTCATTAAATGAGCTGAAGAAATCAGTTATATTCCCTTTTAATTCTGATTCTATTCTCGTTTTAATATGAGTAAATGGGCGCGGTAAAGAATGGCTTTGAGCTTTTTCAAACTCTTTAATATAGGCTTCAGGGAGAATCCCCGACATAGTGGATACTTGTTGCGAAAACTTAACAAACAAACCTTCCAGTTGCATAAAAACTTCCGCTATTTGCACAGCCGATTTCTGATGCAGTTTTAACAATATTTTTTCCTTTAATTTTTGGTGTAAAAAAGGAGAATATAGCTTAAACCACAAAAACCGCGGTANTACACTAAAAAATAGTCTGTTTACTTTTCGGGCTCTGCCAACAACGGTGTATTCCATCTTTATTAAATTTCCAGTTCAATATTAATGAATAATCTACCGCGTACAATATTTAATTAGGATTAATTAGTAATTAAAACACTTAACGATTACTGTTTCTTTTTTTAAAAATATCGATTAAAAAATCTTCTAGTCCATTTGCTTTCATGTCNTGAACTGCAGCGAGTTGTTTTCCTAATTTACCTTTAGGAAATCCCTTTCCTCTAAACCAAGTTAAATAGTGNTCGGGNAAATAAACCANTGGCTTGTCTTGNTATTTACCAAATGGCATTTTTGCGTTGAGGATATCNACTAGATCTTTTTTAAACGCTTCATCTGAAAATGGCATGTTATGAAAATATGAATGGTGAATTTTGATTATTGTAACTGATGGTATATATAGGTCTAATGTGGGTTTACCAAAATATAAAAATGGAGGGTCCAATGAAATTTACCTATAAATAACTTTACGATTCTTCAAATTGTTCACCAAGAAGTTCTTCAATCATCAATCCATAATCATATTGTAAATCCTCATGTAAACTAGCAATTTTCTTACGTACCATTTCTAATTGCTTATCGTAAATAGATAATAAACTTCCATTGTATTCAAAATACTCGCTTACGCTTTTAACCTTGGAACAAAAATAAATAAGGATATCAACTTCTGTTTCTTTGTTTTTGGAGTATCTAATATACTTCTTACACCCTCTTAATACTTTTCTTACTCCTTTATTTATAAAGTAATAACTCGACATATTAATAGTGTCAAATTGAGTATCAATTTCATGTTTTATGTCTCGTATATAACCCGCCTCATCCTGCCGTTCGAAAAGTAAATACGTTAACAATTCCTTATTTTCTTTTTTATATTTCGTAAGCAACAAACATAACTCCGTGATTTCTTCATCAGACTTCTGTTTGAGTTCTAATTTAATATCCCTTAAAGATGCAGCTTTCATAATTCTAAGATAGAAATTAGAAATTTCTACTGACTTATTTTTAGTCTTAAATTTATTTAGTTATTGACTATTCTGTTTTTAAATAATAGATAATGTTGAGTATCCAAAACTAAGTCCACTATTTAACGCATATTTGTTTACATTTGCTGAGCTTGTAGATAGCTTCCATTTTCTACGAGTATTTTTAAGAAAAGGGACTTATGTTACAATAAGTCCCTTTTTTTTCCTTTTTCATCTGACAATTACTTAAAATAAAAATTAATTGATCATTAAGATTAAAAAGCAACTTAGAACTAAAACACATAATTACTCAAACAAATCTAAACGCGTTTTTAATGGGGGAAATTTATATTTTTCTTTAAATTGTAGAACACAAAAAAAAACAAATCTTAAGTAATCAACTTAGGTCAAAATTTGTACACCTTTTTATTTCAATTCCACTTTATTTTTGGTTTAGTTTAGGAACAACCCAAACACGATGGACTTACTTAATTTTTCAACTAGATTTTCAGAGCTAATCTTGTGCCAAAAATGAGCTCTTGTTCAGGGTTCTGACGATTACTTTGCTGATCAAATCGAACGAAAAGTTTCAATTTTACATTTTTCTTCAACCGCACCTTTGCTCCGATAGAAAACCTGTTATTATCAATATAATTTTTATTATCAAATCTGAATGTGAAATCACATTGAAAGTAAGGCTTAACTTTCTTAAAATAATCGTATTTCATTGCTATTTTATCCCTAATATGAGACTTGGTTTCTCCTGTGTAATCTCTAACATCAAACTGAAATCCAAGTTGATTGGAAAATTTAAAATCCCCCTTTAAAATATTGAACTTATGATGCCCTGCATATCTACGTAAGCGATAATCCGCTCCATCTTCCCACGTTGTCCGGTATAATAACCCAAGTTTCGATAACTTAGATAAGTTCCTTTTTAATCCCAATTCAATTAAATTCTTATCTATCTCAAAGTTATTCACCCCAAAACGCTGCTCCGCTTGAAATAACATCTCCGTTTTTTTAAATACTTTAAAGCTAACTCCGTGACCCAACCAAAAATTTCGACTTAATTTAGAAGAGGATTGCCCTTTTGTTATCCCAAAAATTAAAAGGAATATTATGAGTACAAATTCCTTCATTTCAAATTATATTTTTTCCTAATGAAATGATCTCTTCTCTCAAAATCTCTTAGCATTTTTTCTGTTTCCCAATTCCATTTGTAAAAACTTGTAGGAAAACTATGCTTTGCAATTTGGTAAAAAATAGCTTTATCAATTTCATTTCTCATTTCTGCAACAATTGAGTTAAACGAAGTTGGCGACCAATAGGTATATAATATTTCCTGTCTTTTTTTCAAGCGGACCTCAAAACCATTTACTTTCTTAAAAGCCCTGTACACCTTTCCTAAATCATGACTTACATATTCTAGTTCAGGCATTAATGGGTTTTTAGTTTTTTCAGAAGCATGATCTAAATCATACAATACAAATCGAAATGGCGCCCCTGACACACTATACATTCTTATGTTGTTATGCGGCCAATCTATATTCCCAATATAATCCTGAAAAATAACATAATCTATAAAACTAGATTCGTCAACCAATGAAGAAATTTCGATAGGATCACCTCTATCAATCGCCGATTCTAAATCAGTGGTCAACCCTATATCACCTTCGTTATGCTCTATATTTCCATTATCAACATCAACTTTATAAACAACAACTTGACTAGTATCAACATTTTCTAGCGACGCAATACTTTTTAAATTACTTTCTGATCTGATGTTTAGCAGTCCATAATAGCTGTTATTTACAAATACTTGGGCAGCAGAACCTGTTCGCATCATCAAAACATCCAAATCAGATTTTTCTGCAAGTTTAGTTAATGCCTTATCTTTCATCATCGTTTTTGTGAAGTCTTGGCCTGAATTTCTCAATCTGAAATTATTTATGCGCTCCCAGTTTTCATTCTCGTACCCTTCAGAATATGAGAATAATTTCAATCTTCTATTATCTAATTCCTCATCAAAAATAATCTCTAATGATTTTAAGGAATACTTTACAGAAGCATGCCCTTTTATTCTCAAGTAAACAGGTACATCTAGGATTGTAGTATCTTTTGAGTAATTAAAGAATGCTTTGGTATAAATTTTAGCATAAGGGTTATCCACCATAACAAACCATTTTTGGTTATCTACCTCAATATTAATTATAGGCAAATCGGTTTCTATGTTTCCAAATGTCAAATTATGTACATCTGGTAAATCCATTGCTGATTCTTCAATGTTATTACAACTTATAAAAATAAGTGCTAAAAATGATACGACTGCTGTTACTCTCCTCATTTCCAAAAATTGTATTGTATTCCAGTAGAAATTAAATAGCGTGGATTTTCGATCACATATATATCTTGATTCGGATAAAGAATTCTTTCGTAACCAATCATACCGCTGAATTTATCATTAAAATTGTATTGATAATAAATCATAAAATTATATCTAAATAAATCGCTCATCTGACTACGAAAATCTTTTATATCTGCATTTGTTGTTGTTTTAATCCCAAATTGAATTTGATGCTTCGTTAACAAAGTGTAATTAAACCCAACATTTAATGTGGGCAATACAACCTGGCCTGATAACTCTGTTAAAGCCGTTTTAGCATTCATCTGATAAACTCGAATACCAATTCCTAAATTAACGGCAAAGTCGGTACTTAATATTGGTTGAAAAAAATTAGCTGATCCCGAAATACCATAGGTGGAAACATCACTTATTTCGTACTCATTTAAAAAGAAGGGTTTTATATCAAAACCCAGCTCTCCATTTAACTGGGCTGTAAAACCCTTTACCTGAGCTGTGCTATTTAAGAAAAGAACTATTAAAAATAGTATAGAGAATAATTTACGCAAAATATTGTAGCTAGTTTGAAACAAAACTAATCCAATCAGATTTATCTACCAACAGCTTTCTGCTGAATGAAACATAATCGAATATCAAAAGATATCCCAAAATAACACCATTTTTGAATAAAAAACTAGAACCATCTATTCTTAAACAACTTACACATGATATATACATTCACTTAATCTAAAGTAATTGAATATTTACCTAACTTCAATGTGGCTCAAAAAAAAACGCTTTTTAAGCGGTTTAGTAGTTGTTTAATTTGATAAATAGTAAACTAAAATATTCCTCCCTTTTTTTTGTTTTTTCCGGCATAATTATTGTTATTTGAAGAAAAAAAACAACAAATGAAAACTACCCTTATTTATGTTTTAATCAGCTTATGCTGTTTAACTTCTTTCTCTCAGAACTATGTTAAAATTAAGTACGATGAAAACATTGACCTATCCGAAAAAACATCAATTATTATTGGATTTGAGTACGACACAAAAAAAGAAAAAATTAAACAAAAAGGGAAATACTTTAACAAATCGGGAATTCTAGGAAGAATCCATTTAGCAGTAATTGGAGGGAAGTATTACGAAGGTACCGGTGAAGTTGAAATTCATCCAACTACAGCTAAAAACAATAACAATTCTATTATTTTTATATACAATCACCCCCTAAACCAAAAAATAGAAATTAAAGACACTCTCAAGTTGCCAAACTTAATTGGGCTTAAAATGGCTAACGCTACTTTAAAGCATCTTTATCCTAATTTGAAATACAAAATGAATCTTGAGGCTAGTTTTTCAAACGGAAAAACACAATTTATCCCAAACAACAAAATCTATACTTTTTTACTTGCAAACAAAATTAACATGGAAATAAACGGTGCTGAAAGAGTACCTGAAGGTTCAATTACCGTAGATAATATATTAGATGATTCGTTAAAGAATTTTGTTTCATTTAGATACACGTCTATTGAACCTAATTTTAAAGCATCTGTAGATAGTTTTGTAATACCTGGTTTATTAAATATAAATATTTCACCAAAAAAGTTCAGCTATGGTGCGATAAATAAACTAGTTGCAACAGCTTCTTTTTCAAACGGTAAACAAAAGAAGTTTAGTGGAAAAAAACTCCAAAACTTGTTAGTTGGTTATGGTATTAATGCCTCTACAAAAAATGGANAAATTATAAATGGTGCTTTCGCAACTTTTAAATTTTCAGAAACAAAATCTGACTCTGCATACCTTAATTTAAAATCCAATAGAATGAATGAAAATTACACCTTTCCTATTGTTCTAGACAAATCTTATTCCTACAAAGCAAACAAAACAAAAAGCAGTCCTTCTTTTAATGGTAATGACGGTGAGCATCTAACGATTATGATTTCTGAAATACCTTACCGAAAAGATATTTTTAAAATTAATATTTCCACTAATACAAAAACAGACACCTTTTATTTAAATCCTAATCTGGGAAATTTAACCATTGAATCTTTAGGTTCAAATGGCTCTATTGGGAAAAAAGGTATAAATGGCAAAGATGAATTTGAAAACTCAAAGGCAACACGCGGTGAAAATGGAGGTAATGGTGGCGACGGTGGCGACGGCGGAAATATCAACATTCACTTACCTAAATCTTTCAGTAAATTTATCCAAACGATAAAATTAAAAAATGATGGAGGAAAAGGCGGGCAAGGTGGACCTGGAGGTAGTGGAGGAATCTTCCTTGACGATAGTGAGCCTGAAGGTTCTTTTTGGCTAAGCATGCTAGGGTCGATTGTTGTTGGAACTCCCGGAATGAATGATGGAAGTTCAGGAGAATCAGGAAGGAATGGAAGAAACGGAGAAATAAATTTCATTTATTATTAAAAAAGCCAACATTCTATTTTTTCACAATAAAATATCTTGACATCCTTACCATCCAATGGATACCTGGCAAAAAAACAACTCTTAATTGAAGTTCCAATGCTTAAAACTTTGAATTTATCTTTAAAATCGACGAATGAAAAATAACCAGCTGATTTTAAAACTCTATTTACATCCGCAAAAAAAGCAGTTGCATTAGAATAACAATGTGATGATTCAACATTAATCACAACATCCAAGCATCCGTTTTCAAATGAAAGGTTTTCTGCATCTCCAAGTTTGTAATCAACCTTTGAATCTTTAAAAGCTTTATTACAAAAATCAATTGCATTTTGTCAATAATCCACTCCAAACATTTCTAAGGGTTGGAAATAACGCTCAATATAATCGGCTCCTCCTCTACCAGTTCCGACCTCCAAAACTCTTTTGTTTTTTAACTCAATAGTAAAAACTACAAAGTAATATAACTGGATAAAAAAACGATTGTATTCATCCTCTTCTTTTAGTTCAATCTTTTTAGATTCATTTAAATGCTGAAAACCATAATTGATAAAAGTCCAATCCTCAGTTTGATATTTAGCAGCTAAAAACTGATAGATTATTTTCCAAACTACTTTTTTAAATTTGGGAGATATTTTAAGGATTGAAGCGAATATTCTTGCTGCCATTCTTCAGGAGATTGAATTTAAAACAAAGGACCATTTTTATTAAATAATACTAGTAAAAAAACTATTTAACCCTATTAACATTTCAAATATATCAAAAAAAAACACCCTTTAGTATTTGAGATAAAAGCCTCTAAAAACAGCAAATTTAAAAAGTTTTGAAAACTCAAATATTAATTAAATTTCAAATTTTATTTTGCCAAAAAAATCTATTTCCCCATGTTTGTACTCCTATTTAACTTTTACAACCATGAAAACTAATTTAAAGAATAACGAAAAACTAAAAAAATCTTGCACTGATGCAGTATCAGCATTTGAAAAGCTTAACCTTGTACAATTTCAAGATACATTAGGCAAGCTAAAATGGTGTATTGGAAGCTATGAATTTGACAAAAATCCAGTTGGTTTAAATGAACTAGGTCAACTTGCTTTGAAAGATCTTAAAACTTTTAAAAAGGAAAATCCAAGAAAAGTAACTAAAAAAGTTATAGAAGGATTAGAAAAATCACTACTTAACTTCGAAGAACAGATTAGCGTTTAAAAAAGGTATTAAGAGCTGACTAATNTGCCCCCGCTGAGCTATAAGACTATTTATTATTTAAAGAAAAGGTGTTCTAAAACAATGTGTTTTNGCTCAGCATTGTTCTATTTAAGGATATTCTTTGCTTGAACATTCGATAAGTTACTAGCTTGACTAAACAAGGATTGGTAAGGTATAAAACTACTATTTACCGATACAATATCTAACTATCATTATCCCACAGGGCTCTATTTTTCCCTAACACAAATGTGACACAAAAAATACGCTTCGATTTGAGTGAAATTAAGGTGAGCGCCCCTATTTAATTGTCTTTTTTGTTTTTAAGTCCGAATNAAATACAATTTTAATGAGGGCTTGAAGTCATCAAAAGAGCGGATAATCGTTCGAATATCGATATCAAAGTCCATGAAGACAATAGCGTTAAATTCAATTATAGTCTGTTCCCATTTCTTCCGGCTTTTATAATCTGATTGTTTCTGCTACCTATTATTGATTTTTCTGCTCAAAAAAGTAGCTTTAGAAGCAGTAAAACTGTAATTTAATAGCAGAAAAAAGAGAAATGAAAGAAAAGCAGGTTAAACAAATCATTCAATTTATTAGAAAAAACCAAAGTGTTTCAGCTTCGGACTTGTACAAAACAATAAGTCTTGGTGAAAGCACTATTAGGAAATACCTAAAAGAACTTGCAGAAGCTAACCAAATTATTGCAACTGGAGTTGGTAGAGCTACCAAATATATAATTGCACCATCTTTTGAATTGTTGGCACCAGTTAATGTGGACGAGTACTATTCAAAAGACATGGATAATAGAAACGCCAAAATTGGGTATGATTTCGATTTAATTTCTGACATTCTTCAAAAATCAGTGCTATTTAGCAAAGAGGAACAACAACGCCTCGAAGAATTACAAAAAAGATACTTAAAAAGTATTGACTCTATTGGTGAGTCTATTTACAAAAAGCGACTTGAGGTACTGGCTATTGATCTCATTTGGAAATCGTCAGAAATAGAAGGAAACACTTACTCTTTGCTGGAAACCGAAGCACTCATAAAGCAACATGAATTAGCTAAAGGAAAAACACAACTAGAAGCTACCATGCTGCTTAATCATAAAAAAGCTATTGATTTTATAACGGATGATTTAGATTATTTAAAACCGCTTACAATTAATAAAATAATCGACATTCATACTTTATTAATTGGCGGTTTAGGCGTGAGCAATAACGTAAGAAAAAGAGCAGTTGCAATTACCGGAACCAACTACAAACCCTTATACATTGAGTCTCAAATCAAGGAAGCTCTGGAAGACATTGTTAATTTAGTTAACCAAAAAGAAAATGCTTTCGAAAAAGGTTTATTATTACTCTGCTTACTCTCCTATCTTCAAGCCTTTGAAGATGGAAACAAACGAACAGCCCGAATAATAAGTAATGCCGTTTTAATGAACTACAATTTTTGTCCTTTAAGCTTTAGAAGTGTTTCTGCAATCGATTACAAAAAGGCTATGCTGTTATTTTACGAACAAAATAACATTTCGGCCATGAAACAAATATTTATCGATCAGTATGAGTTTGCCGTGAATCAGTATTTTGATTTGTAAAATAAAAGAAATGGATAGATGTG
>JGI26273J51734_10001323_pt1 | contig 13070 bp, 10 predicted proteins | sample SaaInlV_125m_DNA_FD_51734 | JGI IMG/M metagenome (IMG submission 51734) | reverse complement strand
GAGTGGTCGAATGCACTGGTCTTGAAAACCAGCGTACCGCGAGGTACCGGGGGTTCGAATCCCTCTCTCTCCGCCAAAACATCTGAAAACCAGCGTTTTACGCTGGTTTTTTTTTATGCTCATGCGCGAACGAAGCTTGCTTCAGTGAGCAGGATGGCATAAAAAATACAGGACGCCGAAGGCGGACTGGTTTTCAGTTGTCTTGGAGCGTTCCCCCTCTAGGGTTCTTTTGAGCGAAGCGAAAAAAATCCCTTTCACTTTACGGGCGCGAATCAAGAAACTCGTAGGCCTTGCTTAAGATTCAATGAATGCTCGACGCTCTACCCTGTGAAAAGATAAAAGGGCTCAAGCCAGCCTAAAAATGTGACGAACTAAATCTGCCATGCTCGGTTTTATACTAGTAACCACTCAAAAATCGCATGAAACAAAAGGAGACCATCCATATCATTGGAGCAGGCATTAGCGGGCTTATCGCGGCTTATGAATTAGAGCAAGCAGGCTTTCATCCTGTGATCATTGAGAAACAAGNAACTTCNGGAGGGAGGGTTCAAACAATAACAGTGGNAGACTTCCAGCTCGACCTCGGTTTTCAAGTACTCTTAAACGCCTATCCTCTNGCTAAAAAATATTTGGACCTCAAAGCGCTGCGCCTGACGAAATTGGAATCCGGTGCGCAAATTTTAGTAGACGGAAAGCGATATGTGATTGGTGATCCCATGCGAAATTGGAAGGTTCTACTGCCCACCTTATTTTCTGGAATTGGAACCATTGCAGATAAAGTGAATGTCCTAAGGCTCAACCTCCTATTAAGGAAAAAGAGCCTCGATGAAATTTTTAATACACCAGAAGTAAGTACACTTGATTATTTAAAGGTCTTTGGCTTTTCCGACACCATAATTTCAAGATTCTTTAAACCTTTCTTTGCTGGAATTTTTCTCGAGACAGAGTTGCAGACGTCCAGCCGCATGTTTGAATTCGTCTATAAAATGTTCGGTGAAGGGTATGCTATGATTCCTCAGGACGGTATTGGTGCAATCAGTGCGCAGCTTAAAGCTAAATTAGTTCAGACCACTTTTAAATTTAATTGCGAGGTGGAATCCATAAACAGTACAACTATTACCCTCAAAGGCGGGGAGAAAATTCCTAACCAGGGAGCGATTGTTACGTCTAACGCCGCTGCGCTTATTCCCAATTTACAAGATGCGCAGACGAAATGGAAGTCTTGTATGTGTCTTTATTTTGAGGTAAATCAAACCTCCATACCTGATAGAACTATAGCGCTAGTGGCGGATCANGGGAAACTTAGCAATAACTTATATGCCTATAAGGATCANAANGGACGAACCATACTGTCCGTAACCACGCTCAAACATGAAGGTATGGGTGAGGAAGAAATCACGNAAACCGTCAAAAAGGAAATACAAACCTATTGTGGNACAGGTCATGTAAAACACATCACTAATTTTAGGATAAAGCAGGCACTCCCNAACTTAGAAAACCTGAAGTATACCAGTGAGCCTAGTGCCAGTCTAATTGCAGAGAATATCTTCATAGCTGGCGATACCCAATTCAATGGCTCTTTAAATGCAGCTATGGAAAGTGGTCGATTAGCTGCAGCTGGGTTGATCGAAAAGAAAAGCGGTTGGTTTAGTTAGAATCTTCTTTAATCCATAACTTCTGCTTATTAATTTAGACTGATCGCATGAAGTATTTTCTTCTTAGCCTTGCCTTAAGTGGTGCGGTGGCAATAGACGCTCAAAACAGGCCGTTCTTTGAAAATGGTGAGGCCCAAATCGTTCCTGCTTTTTCATCACCTGAAAATTGGATTCGTGAAGATTTATGGGTAGAAACTGAATTTGATACGGACGGAGACGGCAAATTAGATCGAATGCATGTGGATGTCACACGTCCTATTGCAACGAATGACGGCCTGCAACTGCCAGTAATTTACGAATCAAGCCCTTATTATGCCGGAACAGCCGGTAATGATAGAGATCTATTTTGGAATGTAGCGCATGAGATTGGAGAAGTACCGGCACCGCCAAAGCATGTCGAGGTAGTTCGCAGAGGCCAACGTCCTATTATTTCAAATTCCCAAGTACGCACATGGGTGCCAAGAGGCTACGTAGTGGTACATTCCAGCTCACCCGGTACGGGCCTATCCGACGGTTCTCCAACGGTGGGAGGTGATAACGAGTCGCTTGCGCCAAAGGCCGTAATTGAATGGCTGGCAGGGAAGAATAATGGCTATAAGGATCGCATGGGAAATGAGAAAGTAGATGCCTTCTGGTCCACAGGTAAAGTAGGCATGACCGGTACCTCTTACAACGGTACCATACCGTTGGCTGCCGCCACTACTGGGGTGGAAGCATTAAAAGCTATTATACCCGTCGCTCCCAACACCTCTTACTATCATTATTACCGTTCCAACGGATTGGTTCGCAGTCCCGGTGGTTATTTAGGTGAGGATATCGACGTCTTGTACGAATTCATACATAGNGGTGAAGAGTCCAAAAGAGCTTATGGAAACAAGACGATTCGCGATAAAGAAATGAGAGAAAATATGGACCGAGCCACAGGAGATTACAATGCTTTTTGGGCGGGCCGCGATTATTTGAACGATATGGCCCCTATGAAGGCTGCGCTGTTGATGTCACATGGGTTTAACGATTGGAATGTCATGCCCGAGCACAGCTACCGCATTTACAACAAGGCCCGAGAAATGGGACTACCCGTCCAAATTTATTACCATCAAGGTGGCCACGGCGGACCTCCCCCTGTAGCCATGATGAACCGATGGTTTACCAGGTATCTTTTTGAAATAGAAAACGGTGTAGAACAGGATCCTAAGGCGTGGATTGTGCGAGAAGGCGATAATCGACAATCCCCTACCCCTTATCCGGATTATCCCCATCCTCAAGTCAGAAGATGTGGAATTACACCTCACCAAAGGCGGAAATGCACAAGGAGGATTGACCACTGATAAGGGCAGCCGTAAAAAGGAAATACTCATAGACGATGTATCCTTCACCGGAGAATACCTCGCACGCGTTAAGAACTCTCCACACAGATTATTATATACTACCCCATTGCTGAGTGAAGACGTGCATATTTCAGGTACGGCAAGCATTACACTCTCATTATCGAGCAGTGCACCAGCTGCCAACCTAAGTGTATGGCTGGTTTCTCTGCCGTGGGATGGTGAACGAAGCGACGGCGATGCTGCCATCTACAACAACATTATTACGCGAGGCTGGGCTGATCCACAAAATTCAAAATCGATTTCCGAAAGTCATCCGCTGGAACCAGGGAACTTTTACACCTTAAGTTTTGACTTTCAACCAGATGATCAAATCATCCCCGCGGGGCAAAAGATAGGTTTGATGATTTTTTCTAGTGATCAGGAATTCACACTTCACCCTAAAGCAGGCACAAGACTGACTGTTGACCTTAAAAAAACTGGACTGACGCTTCCCATTGTGGGCGGCTCCGATGCTTTACAAAGAGCCATAGAATAACCATTAACAGCAACCAGAACCAGGTGTACAGGATGTCGGCACAGCCTTTTTTGGNTGGTTATCTGNAATGCCGCATTTGTCTTTCGCCAAGCAATCNGTTTGTAAAGGCTGAAGTATGAACTGATATCCATTGTGAGATAATCCGTACACTTCAATGGTGGCTCCCTGATACTCCACCCGTAATTCTGAATCACCTCTAAGTTGCAATTGCTGAATCGACATCTCTATGATTGACTTTAGCTTAGGTACAGTTAACCTATGATCAAAGTCTTGGGCCGTATACATCTGGAGATTGACTGCAGACTCTTTGCGCACGGTACCCCCGCAATCCACAAAAAATCTATCAATCTGTCCAACCTCCGTGATATGAAAATGAGCGGGAACCAATCTTCCTTCAGGTAAGGCAAATACCAAAGATGCTGTAAAATCTAATTGATTATAAAATTCCTGTAAAGTCATCTTGCTTGTGTAAAGGACAAAGTTACGTTCAATTATATACCATTAACACCATGTAAAGCCAATATTAGTTCTTAACATAGAATTTACATGACCTTATCTTTCAAGTAACAGAAATTAAACTTTGTGCTTTCACCTTTGCATCAAATAATTCAATATAATGGGCACTAAAAGAAGCATTTCAGTTTTATTCATCGCTCTAATCAGCATGAATGTATCCGCACAGCAAGGTGTAGACGAAACTAGTTTTGGTAAAGGCCTCTTGAACTTTGTAGCTGCCGACAGTAGCTTCAGTGTAAAGTTTGCGCCGAGAATTCAAGTACGTTACTACGGAACGAGTGACATAACAGATAATAGTTTGGCACCCGTCGCGCATGATTTTCTAGTGCGTCGTTCGCGTTTCAAATTTGACGGTTGGGCCGTTCATCCAAATATTGGTTACAAAATGGAATTTGGTCTGTCGAATAATGATATGTCGGGGGCAAATGAGTTCACAAAGAACTCTCCGAGATATATACTGGATGCAATTATTAAGTGGAAATTCGCACCTGGCTTCGAATTGTGGGCAGGTCAAACAAAACTTCCAGGCAATGTTGAGCGTGTGATATCTTCTGCGAATCTGCAGCTTGTAGACCGGTCATTGTTGAACAGTAAGTTTAACATAGATCGTGATCTTGGAATACAGCTGCGTCACACAACTAAATTTGGTGATCAATTCATTTCAAAAGAAAAATTTGCCATCTCTCAAGGTGAAGGTAGAAATATTGCTACGGGTAATGAAGGAGGCCTTCAGTATACCGGACGCGTAGAATTATTTCCCTTAGGTAGCTTCGCTAAAAAAGGTGAATACATGGGGTCATCAACGGTTAGAGAGGAAAAACTCAAAGTAATGGTAGCCTACACCTATGACTTTAATGCAGATGCTTCAAAAACCAGATCGAATATGGGAGATTACATGTTCATCGAAGATGGCCTATATCAAACCAACATCACCTCGCAATTCATTGATTTAGTTGTCAAGCATCAAGGATTCTCACTTATGGCTGAATATGCCAATAGAACCGCTGCAAATCCAATTGCTGTAGAATTGGACGGAACACCCACCGGGGATATCGTATTAGTTGGTAACGCTTATAATTTTGCTGCGGGCTATTTTATTTCAGAAAAAGTCGAAGTAGCAGGACGTTACACCACACTGAGCTATGATGATATTACAGGTGCTGCACCAGTAGCAATGTATACTTTAGGACTGAATAAATTTGTCGTCGGACACAAACTCAAAGTGCAAAGCGACATAAGCTATTCAACTAAGGACGGAAACGGCGATGCAATACTGTTCAGAACTGGATTTGAATTGCACTTCTAAACTTAACTTTCAGATAACATTGTGAGCGTAGCTTCGCAATAAGAAAATTAAACTATGGACAGTATATTCTACTTGATGATTTTTGCACTAGCCCTACTAGCAGTTGCAGACCTTGTTGTAGGTGTCAGTAATGATGCCGTAAATTTCTTGAATTCAGCCATTGGTTCAAAGGCAATTTCATTCAAGAAAATCATGATTATCGCCAGTTTAGGCGTCTTTATCGGTGCTGTATTCTCAAGCGGTATGATGGAAGTTGCAAGAAAGGGCATCTTTATGCCGTCAAAATTCTATTTTGATGAAATCATGTTCATTTTCATGGCAGTGATGATTGGAGATATTCTATTACTAGATTTCTTCAACACGTTAGGAATGCCAACGTCAACTACCGTTTCAATAGTCTTCAACTTATTGGGCGCTGCAGTAGTAATGGCACTGATTAAGATCGGTATGTCTGATACTGAAACCGCCGCGGATTTAGTGAACTATATCAATACTGAAAAAGCCAAGCAAATCATATCCGGTATTCTTCTTTCCGTTGTGATTTCATTTACCGTGGGTATGCTCGTTCAATGGATATCCAGACTGGTATTCAGTTTCCAATATGAAAAGAAGGTTAAAAACTTCGGGTTCGTATTCGCAGGTATCTGTTTAACTGCGATCGGCTATTTTATTTTCTTTAAGGGTCTCAAAGGGACTCCTTTCTATGGCGATATCAAAGACTTTCTGGCGCAAAATTCCTTTTTAGTGATTGGGTTGATGCTCGCGTTTTGGACGTTACTCATGTTTATCATTGATAAAGTCTTTAAAATTAATGTGCTGATCATCGTTATTGGGGTAGGAACTTTTGGACTTGCACTAGCTTTTGCAGGTAATGATTTAGTCAATTTTATAGGTGTACCAATGGCCGCCTACCACAGTTACGAAGCCTGGTCTGTATCTGGTATACCCGCCTCTGAATTCTCAATGGAAATATTGTCTGAGAAAGTTCCAACCGAGCCGGGCTTGCTTTTCATTGCAGGCGCTATTATGGTCGTCACGCTGGCATTTTCAAAGAAAGCCCGTACCGTTGCAGATACGTCTATTGATCTTTCTCGTCAAGGCGATGGAAGTGAACGCTTTCAACCGAATATNTTATCTAGAAGTATTGTTAAAGGATCAACAAANCTAGTAAGCGTCNTAAGTACCATTTTACCTGCTGCTGTTCAGACTAAGATTACGAATAGTTTCCAAACGCCAGCAATAGAAATTTCGGAAGAAAAAGCCAAAGCCCTTCCGGCATTTGATATGATTCGTGCTTCTATAAATCTTGCGGTTGCCGGAATTCTGATTTCCATTGCTACAAGTATGAAATTACCGTTATCCACAACATACGTGACATTCATGGTGGCTATGGGTACTTCACTAGCGGATCGTGCATGGGGAAGAGAGAGCGCAGTATATCGCGTTGCCGGGGTCGTGAACGTTATTGGCGGTTGGTTTTTCACTGCATTCAGCGCTTTTACGTTCGCTGGTATTTTAACCTACATTATATACATGGGACGTGGGGCAGCTGTCGCGATACTTTTACTTTTCGCTGGCGTTTTAGTTGTACGTAATTATCTAAGCCATAAGAAAAAAGCAAATGCGCAATCGGATCATAGCTCCCTGAAGAAGTCTGCAAGCCAAACTGTTCAGGGAATCATAGAAGAGAGCGCTGATAACGTTGCAAAATCCATTTACCGTACTACAAGTATTTTCAATGGGGTTGTCGACGGCTTGTCAAATCAAGATACAGGCGCGCTTAAAAAAATGCGTAAACGTGTCGGTAAGTTTGAAGATGAGGTAGAGTCATTGCGTAATCACTTATTCTACTTTATTAAGAATCTTGATGAGACGAGCGTTCGCGGTTCTAATTTCTATATCATGGTTCTCGCGAACTTGACAGACGTGGTTCAATCTTTGGAGTTTATTGCAAAGAAGAGCTTCAAGCACATAGATAACAACCACAAACCGTTAAGTAAAAGTCAAATATCTGACCTCAATGAAATCCAAACCACCTTTGACGGAATGCTGGTATCTGTAGAGCAAGCGTTCACTTCAAAAAGCTTCGGTGATTTGAGTACATGCTTGGACCAAGAAGATGCAATTCTAGCGTTAATATCAGACAAAATAGACGCACAGATTGCCCGCACACGTAAGGAAGAAGTTAGTCCTAAGAATACTACCCTTTACTTTAACCTTCTTCTTGAAACCAAAGATTTAGTAAAAGCAGTAATGCGCTTGGTAGAAGAGTACCATAATAGTAGTTCAAACAGCTAGAACCGCGCTGCTGTCTGCATTTAACAAGGCCTTTCCATTGCGGGAAGGCCTTGTTTCGTTTAATATCGTGACTAAAGTCCAATGCAACTTTTAGTTTACCTGTATCTTGCGCGACAATGAAGCTAAAATCACACTCCATCGTTTATAAATCGCTAAGCCTAGTGATTCTCGTAACCTTGATATTGGTGACTTCGCCGTGTTCCGTTCATTCAATATTGAACCGAATTTTAAGTGATCGACGTCAAACAGTCACGACTCTAAAAGCACCGACTGTTCTTTTTCAGGAGACGCTCGTAAATGAAGGCTCTACCCCATCCGCTTCACCGTTAAAAATTAGACTTTACATAAATTAACCTACGTATAAATGACACTTAGATTATTAAGCACTTTCGCCATCGCAGCAGCAGCTTTTACCTCTTGTAACGCACCTGCTAATGGAAACGGTGAGCCCACAAAAATCACGATTTTACAAACCGCCGATATCCATGGGCAAGTGCTGCCGCACAGTGAGTTATTTTGGGAGAATGAAGAAATATCATTTAAAACCCTGGGTGGCCTAGCTAACATGAAAACCCTATTCAACCTTGAACGTGAATCCAACCCTAACACCATCATTTTAGATGGTGGAGACCTCATTCAAGGCTCAGCAATCGCAGCTTTATCTCAAGGTGCAGCATTTGGGCCAATTGTAAAAGCAATGGACTATGACTTCCTAATACCAGGGAACTGGGAAGTGGTGTACGGCAAGGAACAAATGATGAACGTATTGAACAGCTACGAAACGCCCGTCATCACTGCAAACATGTTTCATGACGAAGCAGGAAAAGCACCAATTTTCCCTCAATATTGGATTAAAGAAATCAATGGGAACCGTCTAGGGTTTCTCTCTTATAATGATCCGGAGGTCCCCATTCGTCAAAACCCATCGTTCTCTGAAGGATTAGATTTTGATCCCATTTTAGACAACCTCGAAGAATTGGTCACAAAACTTAAAGAGGAAGAGAATGTAGATATTCTCTTCGTAGTTACCCATATTGGCATTAGTAAACAATTTGACCTAGCTAACCATCCTGCTTTGGCGCAGGTGGATTACGTTTTAGGCAATGATACTCATGAACGCATTCGCAAGCCGTTGCAAGCAGGGCATGCAAAGGTTACGGAACCTGGCGCATTTGCTTCTTTTGTAGGAAAGATGGTTCTCACCGTTCAAAATGGAGAAATCATTAAGGAGGAATATGACTTAGTAGAAGTTGATCCGAACATATACCCCGCGGATGAGACTGTTGCGCAGGTAATCGAAAATGAATTGGCACCCTACAACGAGGACATCAATGATGTCCTAGGATACACCACTACCCCACTGTACCGATACTTTGTGGTCGAAAACCCAATGGATAACTTTATTACTGATGCAGCATTCTGGAAGAACGATGTAGATATTGCCCTTTCTAATGGATTCCGCTTCTCGCCACCTATAAACCCTGGTGAGGCTGGCGTTGCGCCAATTACTCGAGGTGATATCTGGAATATGCTTCCGGTAAACGAAAAAGTAAAGATTGGTAAAGCCAGTGGTCAACAAATCAAAGATTGGCTCGAAAAAGAACTACACAATGTATTTGCAGAAAAAGCTTCTGAACGTTTTGGCGGTTGGGTAGTACGTTTCTCCGGTATGGAACTCACTTTTAATGCCAGTGCCGCAAAAGGTGAACGCGTNCAGGACATTTTAGTTGGTGGAGCACCCATAGAAATGGACAAACTTTATAAAATGTCCGCTTGTCGTCGGGAAGGCGAGCCGCTACACATGCTTTGTAGAATGCCAAATACGGTGGAAACTGTGGTTATGGACTACACTATACATGATCTTATTGAAGAATACCTGGCTCACGTGGATACCATCGCTCCGGTAAGAGATGGCCGCGCAAAAGCTTTGGATTTAGGTGACAACGTACTTTCACAATTACCTGGAACCGATTATCATTTCCACTAAATTTCAAACAATGAAAAAATTACTTCTATCCCTCGTATTAGCAACTGGCTTACTGAGCAGTTGCGCACCACAATCGACAGCAGACAACGTTGAAGAATCTGCCGTTACTCCGCAAAACTATTTCGTATTGAACCGAAACGTTCAACAACTCAAGGCAATTGCAAAAGCTGCAGGTGAATTAGCTGTTGCCGATTCTAGTGCCTTTGGAGAATTCAATGTCATCATCTGCGGTAAGTCTGTTCAAGACATGGTCACACCCGAGGTCATGGATCCATTCATGGAGATTTTAAATGCCAACAATGTCAATGTAATAGCTTGCGGCTTCTCATTAAAGAAGTTCGAAGTAGATCCTGCTGGACTTCCTGAAGGAGTTACCGTCGTTCCAAACGGTATTCAATACGGTTTTGAAAAGCAAAAAGCGGGATACTACAGCATCACACTATAACCTATTCAAGAGATCGATAAACCCCTCTAGCCTTGGCTTTAGAGGGGTTTTCTTTTTTTAGTCCACCGGTCGGCTCCAATTCAGTAAATGGTGGTGTCCTTCATGATGTGAAGGCAATATTCCTTTAAACATCAAGCTGTCTTGTCTGAACACCCAAATAAGACTAGGGTTTTGCTCTTCGATAAAGACGTCACCGTTAGGTAATTCCTCAAACAAACCTTCGGTAAATGAATACACCCCATGTTGAGCGTAAACCTCTTTATTAGGCGTACTGAAGGTCCGGGTAGAAAGATCATAATAACTTATGTGTGATGAAAACGAAGGATATTTTAGCAACTGTGTTTCTTGACCACGACCTCCATCCTCTTTAAATCTTTTTGTCGGAGCATTATTGTTAAAAAATGCAATGGTTTTTCCATCGATAATATCCACATCGTGTTGACTGGTAAACGGACCTTCAATCACACGAATGATGCTATCGTTTGACGGCCTGTAATGAAGCAGAACAGAAGAGGTTCTAAAGCTTAAAAACACGTCACCTGCAAGCATGTATTCGCTGGATTCTAAAACGGGCTGTACATCGTTTAAATGTATAGGATCGTCTACTACTACACTCTTAATGATCAAATGCTCTAAACCCTTGTCCAGAAGCAATTCCGCCATTGAACGTTTAAAGAGTAGTGCTCCTGACTCTGTATCGAGTTGAACGATGTAATTATCTAAGAATTGGTATTTCACGCCTCCCATTTCGTATACTACGCCATTTGATGGGTACGAAGCTTCAGACAGATCATAAGCGCAAACCCACATAGATTCGCCCAACCCCTTATTCATCGAATGATGGTGGCCAATTTCGGATTGATGCCAAAGCTGCTCGCCCTTATCATTCATACAATAAATACCACCGTGTCCGTTCGTCGCATACACAACACGATCATTAGAGAGCAAAAGTGGATGCATTACACGATGGTGTGGCTTCAATCCGCCTTTGACTTCCCAAGACTTTTCAATGGATTGTGTCCTTAGGTTGCGAACCTCTACCGCTCTATTGCCTGCTTCATTTGTATAGGTAACCAGTACGTTTAGATCGTAATCCAACCTATTTATAGGCTCAAAATCGGGATGTGTAGGTACAAAGGTCCCCGGAAGTTTTTCCACTTCCTCGGCGGCGCGGGTCACTAAATCTGGAAAAGATGTTAGTGTCACTAAGAAATTGCCCCATAAACCCTGAGCTTTCCCTGGGGTTCCATGTGTTCTAACACTCCATCCATAAAACGATAATAGCGCAAGTACAATGATGGCGGAGGTGATAATGTTAAGCAGTTTAGATTTCATGCGATGTTTATTCGTGTAGGCCTCTACTTCATCAAATGTATGGCCTTTCGTTGCAGTATCGGCTGACCCGTAGTGTATAGGTTTGAGGCTTCTAACTCCAAGAAATAGACACCTGCCGCTGCAGGTTTTCCTTCGACTTTTCCATCCCAGAAGATATCGGGACGTTCCGTTTCAAATACCAATTGGCCCCACCGGTTATACACACGCTGGACTAAGCGATCCGCATTTGTCGACTGAATCTCCAAGACATCATTTACCATATCTCCATTAGGAGTGAAAAAATTCGGTACCACTACCGTTGGATAAAAAGCAATCTGTTGGCATAGCGAATCCACACATCCGTCCGCAGTGTATAGGTAGGCGCAAATGGTTTGCGGTTCGAATAAAAGCGCCACTGGACTCCATCCATGGGCGGCTTGATTTGGTTGTATACTTGGCTCACTCAATCCACTGCCTCCGTAAGAAATATATAAACTATCAAATCCTTGGGAACCAGGATAAACTTCAAAATGAGCTCCTAATCCAATCACTGCAGATGGGTCCAAAACCCAAGTGCCGTTTAAATAATACTTTTCATTCGATGCGATCACCAAACTATCTAATTTTCTGGTATACCCCACACGCATCGAAGGTAAGGCTGCACTATCCGTACAGCCTTCACTAGAAGAAGTAAGCAAGTACCCACTGAAATTACCCGAATCCAACAAACAATGTGTAAAGGTCGATGAGGTGTCCGTCGTACCATCACTCAACACCCATTGGTAGCTCAATAACCCCAGAGAATCTAATGCATTGTCCAGGGTAAAGCACAGGCTATCACAAGCAAAAAGCGAGGTAGAATCTATCAGTATTTGTGCATCACTCTTGGGTGCAATCCATACCGTATCGTAGGACTCACAATCGTATTGAAATGAAATATCATCCACACCAAAATCATTACCAGACAGCGCCGCACTTGTGGTCACTAGATTTATGGTTGCGCTTCCGGAGGCCGGGACGGTAAAAGTTCTGGTGGTTTGCGCCCAAATTCCCGTCGAATTTGGGGTGCTAGCGGCATTCCCAATATTCGTTCCAGCCAATTTTAACTGTAAGGAACCAGCCGGGGTTACAAAAGTCAGCATCCACCATCGCATGGTCACCTGAACCCCCGGGGGGAAGCTAACAATCTGACGCCACAGTATTTTGTTACCGCCAGTGGAACCATTAACCAACATGTAATTTCCCGTACCCGTTGTATGATCGCCCCAACTACTGAAGTTTGGGTGTACCGCATTTGGGTTAGGCCCAACTGCATAGGTTCCCTCATTCCAAATGGAGGTAGCATTGTAGGTATAAGCCGTTAAAAAGCCCGTATTCCCACTCGAAAAATTTCCATTGGTTGCCATCTGGGAAAAACTACTTGTACCCTTGACTACTACGTAAGTCGATGTATCCGTGAGAATAATATACGGTGCCGAACATGTGTCGCAACTTAAGGAGGCATCATGAAACCATTCGTATTCATCAGCTCCATAAGCGTTTAAGAATATAGTATCACCCACACAGGCCGTTAAAGAATCCTGAGCTACTGCCACGTTGCACTGGGCGTAAGAGAAAGAAATACATAGCAAAAAAGCTACGCTAATATGGGCTCTTAAGTTCACCTCCTAAATATAAGCATCCGAA
>JGI26273J51734_10001314_pt1 | contig 13140 bp, 15 predicted proteins | sample SaaInlV_125m_DNA_FD_51734 | JGI IMG/M metagenome (IMG submission 51734) | reverse complement strand
CGATCATAAAATCATTATAGGAAAAGTAGACAATGCTCTTGAAAGTACAGGTAATGCATTATCATTTTATTCTGGTGAATTTGGAGAAATTAAATCTAAAGCTCTAGAAAAATAGACTAAAATGCTGACATTTACTGAAAGGAGGAAATGCAAAATATGTCTTTATTAATATTTACAATGCAAATGTTAAGTAAGTTTAACAATTTCATTCTTAAGATTTGCAGAAGCCTTGGAATATTAGCAGTAATTTTGATGGTTATTGCAATTTTAATACAAGTATTTTTTAGATACATACTTAATAATGCATTACCTTGGCCAGATGAAGCCGCTAGATTTTGCATGTTATGGATGACTGGGCTAATGGCACCAACAGCTTTTAGACGCGGTGGATTTGTTGCTATTGATTTTATAAATCAATTTATTCCAAACATAATTAATATAATATTATCTATGTTTCTTTTATTATTATCTTTACTGGTATTAATAACTTCAGTTCAAATAGGATTTGCAGAAGTAACAGGATTTGGTGGAAAATTTGCTACAGCTTCTTTGTATATCCCCACGTCAATAGATCTTCAAAATTGGTACAGGATTCCAAGATCTTGGATGATGATGTCTTTATTTGTTGGGTGTGTATTGTTAATATTGGTAAATTTAGAATTGATAGGTAGAAATATTTTATCTAATCTAGGTAAAGATCATTTACTACCAAAAATCCATGATGATACAACCATGGAGATTTCAAAATGTTGATTTGGTTCTTACCTGTATTTTTGTTTCTTCTACTTATTGGTTTACCTGTATTTTTTGGCCTTTTAGCTGCTCCAGGTTTACTTTTATATTTTAACGGTCAAGAACGAGACATCACNTTACTATATAGAAATGTATATAATGGAATTGATAGTTTNCCTTTGATGGCAATCCCTTTTTTCATGCTNGCGGGTGAGCTTATGAACAGGGGGGGNATAACCATGCGNCTTGTAGAATTCTCACAAGCATTTATGGGGCACCTAAGGGGAGGGTTAGCGCATGTAAATGTNTTATCATCCATGTTATTTGCTGGATTGTCAGGCTCAGCAGTTGCAGATACTTCTGCTCTGGGTTCAATGTTAATTCCAGCCATGGAAAAACAGGGATATTCAAGGAAATTTGCAGCAGCTATAACCGCAGCAAGTTCTGTAATAGGCCCAATCATTCCACCTTCTGGTATTATGATTATATACGCATATGTAATGGGGGAAAGCGTAGCAGCATTATTCTTAGCTGGTGTTATACCAGGAGCCATGGTTGGTATTGGATTAATGTTAATGGTCAAATTCATGGCCAATAAATATGATTTTCCAATAGCAACTAATAAATATACGTGGCCAGAACGAGGAAAAGCAAGTTTAAAAGCATTTTTTCCTTTATTAACGCCTGTAATTATTCTTGGTGGTATTCTAGGTGGGATATTTACTCCAACTGAAGCGGCCGCTGTTGCCGTTGCATACGCATTATTCATTGGAATATTTGTATTGCGAAGTTTGAAGATTAGTGATTTGTCTGGCGTGATAACTAGAGCAGGAATAACATCATCTGTAGTATTACTTTTGGTAGGTGCCGCGATGGCATTCAAAACTGTTGTTAGCCTTAGTCATGCACCTGAGCAACTAGCGGCTTTTATACTTACACTAACGAGTAACCCACTATTATTATTATTTTTAATTAATATTTTACTTTTCATAGTAGGAATGTTTTTGGATGCTGGGCCTGCAATAATCATCCTAGGCCCAATTTTAGGTCCAATTTTTATAAATTTAGGAATAGATCCAATCCATTTTGCTATTATTATGAGTGTTAATCTAACAGTTGGATTGGCTACACCACCAATGGGATTAGTACTTTTTGTTGCATCTGCAGTTTCGGGCGAGCGCGTCGAAGCAATTGCAAAAGCGATACTACCGTTTCTGGCGGTAGAAATCGTTGTGATTTTTTTAATCACATACATACCTGCGCTTTCAATGACTATACCAAGGCTTACGGGCTTTGTACAATAAACGAGTATTAGGGAGGAACAAAATGCTCACAAAAACAATTAAAACTTTAACAATAGCTGCTATCTTAGCAGGTTCATCATTTACTGGTGTTGTTGCAGACACTTTTAAAATTCGTGCAACTGCGAATTCAAATGAAAATGATGAGGATTATGATGGTCTTGTCGTATTTAAAAATTACGTAGAAGCAGCATCTAACGGAGCAATAGAAGTTGAATTATTATTGGTACCCAACTTTGCTCAAATGGCGCTGAATGTTTACAAGGCGTAGCTGATGGATCCATAGATGTTTATATTTCTACATCTGGTGGCGCTGCAGGCATATTCCCATATGTACAAGTTCTAGATTTACCATACTTAATGGCAGATGACCGCATAGCGGAACATGTTTTATCTGGTGATTTTACTAGAAAAATGCGCTCAATGGCACTTGAGGATTCTGATGATTCAATACGTTTAATGACTATTGGTAATACTGGTGGTTGGAGAAACTTTGCTAATACTCGTCGTAGAGTTGCTGACCAAGCGATATGGAAGGGCTAAAAATTAGAACTGTTGTTGCTGATTTACCTCAAGAATTGGTTAAAGCACTAGGTGCTTCCCCAACTCCAATCCCATGGCCTGAATTATTTACATCATTCCAAACTGGAGTAGTAGAAGGTTCTAAAAATGGCATCACTGATATTATGGGTATGAAATTTCCAGATGCTGGATTACAATATGTAACATTAGATGGTCACGCATATATGGGTGCACTATGGTGGATGTCTAACAAAACCTTCACATCAATGCCTGAAGATATGCGTGCAGTTGTAAATGATGGTTTTTATGCTCTTCAACAAGCAACATTTGCTTCACCTAAACGTAAATCAATTCAAGCATATGCAGACTTTGTAGCCGGTGGTGGAGACTTATATGTTCCAACGCCTTCACAAAAAGCTGCTTTTGCAGAAGCAGCAACACCAGTTTATGATTGGTTTAAAAATAACGTAAATCGTGGTGATGAAATATTTACTGCACTTACCGATGCTGTAAGTGAAGCAAACTCAGAAGTCGGAAGTGCTCGTGCCGCTGACTTAAATTAGTACACTTAAGAGCGCGGATTTTCCGCGCTCTTAAATAAAAACTTTATCTAAATGGATACATCCAAACTTTATAATCATTGACCAAAATATGAGCTTTATTAATTTCTTCTTTAGACATTTTTTTAACTACCTCTTCCAGCGAGATAGCTGCGTCAGGGTCACCTCCGATTGCACTAAGGGTATACCACATATAAGATCTGACCAAATCTATACCAACGACACCACGACCAACCTCATAGTACCATCCAATACCGGATTGAGCTCCTGGATGACCCTTCATAGAAGCGCGCAAATACCATTCAAAAGCTCTTTGATCATCTTTTTCAACGCCTTGTCCCATTGCGTACATTACGCCAATAAGTTCTTCAGCATCAGCGTTACCAGATCGTGCAGCGGGCAACAATTCATTGTAGGCCTCTTTAAAATCTCCACTTTCCATAAGGTCACGAGCTTTTTCGATGCCCGCAAAGCAAGGCGTGGAAATAATCATAAAAAATATCAATATATATCGCATCTAATAATCCTACTTTTAATGTCTGGTATAGCTGAAGCTAATAAATTACCACAAGCTTTAACTGATGATGATTTTCCAACATTTACACCTGATCAGATTCAACTTGGGCAACTCTTGTTTTATGATAAAATTTTATCAGGAAATAGAAATATTTCTTGTGGTACTTGTCACCATCCAAAACATGGCACAAGCGATGGATTGCCTCTGGGGATAGGTGAGGGGGGTGTAGGACTAGGACCAAAACGAACAGTTGGAAGTGATTTAATAAAAAAAAGAATACCACGAAACTCTACAGCTTTATGGAACTTAGGCTCAAAAGATATAAATGTTTTATTTCATGATGGTAGATTATCAAAAAAAGATACATATGAAAATATATTTGATAGCCCAGCTGAAGAATGGTTGCCAGTTGGATTTGATTCAATATTAGCAGCTCAAGCAATATTTCCACTGGTTTCTCAATTTGAAATGGCCGGAAACCCTGGTGAAAATGACGTGGCAGGTGCAGCACATGATCGAATAGACGCTCCATGGCCAATTATAGCAAAAAGGGTGCGGAATATTAATGATTATGGATCCAAATTTGTTAGTTCATATGAACATATTAGTCATTATACTCAGGTAAATATTGTCGATATTGCAAATGCTTTAGCGGCGTTCATATCGACTGAGTGGAAATCTAATGACTCAAGATATGACAAATTTATATCTGGAAACAAAATGATTTTAACAAATTCTGAAAAATCAGGTATGAATTTATTTTTTGGCAAAGCCAAATGTAATGATTGTCATAATGGAAAACTACTTTCAGACCAAAAGTTTTATTCAATAAGTCTTCCATCATTTGGGCCAGGTAGAACTAGAATTTTTGATCCTTTACCTAGAGATACCGGCCATATGGCTGAGACAGATGATTTGTCAGATGCATATAGATTTAGAACTCCAATGTTAAGAAATATTAAACTTTCAGCTCCATATGGTCATAATGGTGCATATCCTGATCTTAAAGGAATCATTCAACATCATTTAAATCCATTAAAAGAGAAGGGGCTGTGGAAACAAGAATATGTAAGTTTACCAAGTATTCAGCATTTAAATATGAATGATTTTATTATTCAGGAAGATGTTAGAGAGATGATTAGACAAAGTTCTTTTATTGATATCGAACCAATTAAATTATCTGATGCCGAAATAAACGATTTGGTTTTATTTATGGGTACGCTTACAGGAGATACCATAGAGCGTATTGGTATTCCAAAGTCTGTACCAAGTGGTTTAAGCATCGATTGAATGAGGGAGCATATATACATATAGCTTTTAATTACAATAACAATATCCGATAATATATATTATGTTAACTTTCATATAAATACATACTTTACAATGTTAAAAGATATTACGAAAGTATTTCGTAACAGAAAGATAAAGCATCAGCTAACTTATCTATTTCTTCTGTTGTATTATACATTGCAAATGATGCACGTGCAGTAGATGTAACNCCTAAATGTTTCATCANAGGTTGTGCACAGTGGTGCCCGGCGCGCACAGCTATTCCCCGTTGATCGATTATAGTTGAAATATCATGAGGATGCCCAGCACCATTAAGTGTGAAGGAAAATATCGCTCCTTTATTTACTGAATTACCCTGTATGTTCAGAAAATCTAGATTTGAAAGCTTGGTATTTGCATAATCTCTTAATGATGTTTCGTGCTTGGCTATATGATCAGTCCCAATTTCTTGCATATAATCGATTGCAGCACCAAGACCTATCATTTGTACAATACCAGGAGTTCCAGCTTCAAATCTGTGCGGGGAAATATTGTATGTTACGTGATCACGTTCAACTATTTTAATCATGTCTCCACCACCCATGAAATTAATCATTTCCTCGTGGCGTTTTTTACGAGCATATAATGCACCAGATGATGATGGGCCATAAAGTTTGTGCCCAGTTATTACAAAAAAATCACAGCCAATATCTTTTACGTTGATAGGTAAATGTACACTTGATTGTGACCCATCTATAAGTGTAACAATATTGTTTTCTTGAGCAACTCTACATATTTCTTTAACATCAACGACTGTTCCAAGAACATTAGACATTTGTGTTATTGCAATTAGTTTCGTTTTTGGATTTATAGCATCAATAACAGCTTGGGCATCTAGATCTCCATTTTCATCCGTTTCAACCCATTTTATGACGACACCTTGTCTCTCTCTTAAAAAATGCCACGGAATAATGTTTGCATGATGTTCCATAATAGAGAGAATAATCTCATCTCCAGCTTTTAAGTTTGGTACAGCCCAAGAATAAGAGACAGTATTTATTCCTTCTGTTGCACCAGAATTAAATATGATTTCTTCAGGGTGATCAGCACCAAGAAAGTTTTGTATTTTACCTCTCACACTCTCATAATTGTCAGTAGCAAGATTAGATAGTGTGTGTAAGCCTCTGTGAACATTNGAGTATTCTTCAGAATATGCCTTTGAAACAGCATCAATTACTACTTTTGGTTTTTGTGCTGAAGAGCCATTATCAAGATATACAAGTGGTTTATTGTTAACATTACGCGACAATATTGGAAAATCTGCTCTAATTTTATTTACATCATACATTATTAAATTCTAACTCTTTTAAATTTGAAACCCACTGCCAAACAAATATCATAGTTGTAATAACTGAAAGTATTGTACTAATTTCAGAGAAATACGCCTCTGCAATTGAGGTTAACAAAATAGCTGGTGTTGTTACTAAAGCAGCCCAAAATAGTGCTCTTCTTGCCCCAATNTAATCCCCCTGCCCGCCAAAATATTTCAATATTAAATGTGAAACGGCAGCTATTCCGTACATCAAAAGTGGCATCATAAATACTGATGATATAAATTGTGCAGCAGCAAGGGCAGATAAACTTTCATTTGTTAAAAAAGCATGTTTTGCTAATGCAGGCAATAAAGACAGAAAACTTAATAATCCAAAGAGTATAGCAAAAAAAAGTGTTTGCTCTTCTCTTATCCCATCTTCTAGGTATCTTTTCATTACCTGGCGGGGCTTATAATGTGCTAGCTTTATATCACTTAATACAGACACGCCTTTACCGCCTATTCATCCAAGCTGCCAANCGATCATTTATGTCATCAGCTAAGTCATTGCTGTCTATTTCATCTATAGCTTCAGCTAAAAATGCTAATACTAACATATCTTGCGCCTGTTTTCGCGGAACACCACGAGAAACCAAATAGAAAATTGCATCTTCATCAATGGCTCCAACNGTTGAACCGTGTGAACAGGCAACATCATCAGCATAAATTTCTAATTCTGGCTTAGCCAAAAAATTAGAGTTGTCATCTAACAGAAGGCCCTGAGATATCTGATATCCATCAGTTTTTTGCGCATCAGCCTTTACTAAAATTTTACCTTGGAATACACCAGTTGCTCCATTTCTAAGAACTTTCTTAAATACTTGCCTACTTTCGCAATTAACTGCGTCATGNGTGATAAATACAGTATCATCATGATGAAAACTTTCACCATCACCTGCAGTGGCACCTGCCACAGTTGCACGAGCATTATCACCAGTAAATTCTAAAACAGCATCATTTCTTGTAAGAGTTCCGTTTACAGTCATTGTAAAAGATTTAAAGATACTTTCTTTACCAAGACGACCGAAAATATGAGTAACAGTTTTGCGTTCATGATCCCTACCCTGAGTTCTAACATGATGAAAATCTGCATTATCAGCAACGTCTACCTCGAGAACCGAGTTAAAACGTGCTGCGCCAGCACCGCTCTCAAGTAAAGTAAATTGGGCATTACTCTCAATTTTATGATATTATGAACTAATGCATCGGATGTTTCTGAGTTATGGATGTAACGAATTGCTAATGGTTTTTTGCATTTGTCAGTTATTCTAATAACTAAGCCTTCAGCAGCCATTGCTGTATTAAGTGCTGCAAGCGGACGTTTAACTGGCTTTTGACCATTTTTTTCTAAAGAACCAAATAAATCTTTTGCCCAATGAATGTCTTTGGAAGTTGCATCAACAAGAGTTTCAATAGTAGCGCCTTCTAATATTAAATCGTCAGATTGTGACAGATCTAAAATACCATCTACAAATACTATTTTAACACGATCAATACTTTCGAACATTGGGGGTTCATCATTAGAAAACAAAGCCGCAGGCTCAGTTGGAATCATAGTTAACTTTTGAGGATTAGTATATTTCCAATATTCATCCCGTTTTGTTGGTACTCCAAAATCATTGAACGCCACCAGAGCTTCAGATCTAATGTTATTGGCCCAAGTAGCGCCATTAGGCTGTATAAAAAAGTCTGCAAGTGTATCAGAAATTTCATTTTTTCCTATTAATGAATTCATTTTTAAGCAACCTCTGCCAAAATATCTGCATACCCATTTTGCTCAACTTCAAGCGCCAATTCTGGACCACCAGTTTTAATAATCTTTCCATTTGCCATAATGTGTACGACATCAGGTTTGATATGATCTAACAGGCGCTGATAGTGAGTAATAACTAGAAAAGATCTTTTACCATCACGCAGTGCATTGACGCCTTCTGCTACAAGCTTCATGGCATCTACATCTAAACCAGAGTCAGTTTCATCCAAAACACACATTTTTGGTTCTAACATTGCCATTTGCAAAATTTCATTTCGTTTTTTTTCACCACCAGAAAAACCAACATTTACGGGACGCTTCAACATTTCTGCGTCTATTTTTAATGATTTAGCTTTTTCACGAACAATTTTTAAGAATTCTCCAGCTGTTAATTCTTTTTCTCCACGAGCTTTTCTCTGGGCGTTAACAGCTGTGCGTAAGAAAGTCATGTTACCAACCCCTGGTATCTCTACAGGATATTGAAAAGCTAAAAATAATCCAGCAGCGGCACGCTCTTCAGGATCCATATCCAGTAGGTTCTCACCATTTAATTCTGCAGAACCAGCAGTAACATTATATCCATCTTTACCAGCAAGAACGTATGAAGTTGTTGATTTTCCAGATCCGTTTGGCCCCATGATTGCATGAACTTCACCCTCACCAATATTTAAATCCACACCTTTGAGAATTTGTTTATCTTCTTCTGCAAGTCCAACTTTTAAGTTTTTGATATTTAACATTTTTTATCCTACTGAGCCTTCAAGGCTTATTGCTACCAACGCTTGTGCTTCCATTGCAAATTCCATTGGCAATGCTTGTAATACTTCTTTACAGAAACCATTTACTACTAATGCTACTGCTTCTTCTTCATCCATGCCTCGTTGTCGACAATAAAACAACTGATCATCATCAACCTTGGATGTAGTTGCTTCATGTTCTACACGAGCTGTGTTATTTTTTACTTCGATATATGGAACTGTGTGAGCACCACATTTATCACCAATTAAGAGTGAGTCACATTGAGTATAATTTCTGGCGTTTTCTGCTTTTGGGTGCATAGAAACCAGGCCTCGATATGTATTTTGTGCTTTCCCAGCTGAAATACCTTTTGAAACAATTCTAGATTTTGTATTTTTACCTAAATGTATCATCTTTGTACCAGTATCTGCTTGTTGCATATTATTTGCTATAGCAATGGAATAAAACTCACCTTGGCTTTCATTTCCGCGTAAAATACATGAAGGATACTTCCATGTTACTGCTGAACCAGTTTCAACTTGTGTCCACATAACTTTTGCTCTGTCACCACGGCAATCAGCTCTTTTTGTGACAAAGTTGTAAATCCCACCTTTTCCATTTTCGTCGCCTGGATACCAGTTTTGAACAGTAGAATATTTTATCTCTGCATCTTCTTGTATTACCAATTCTACAACGGCTGCATGAAGCTGTGCCACATCACGCTGAGGAGCTGTACAGCCCTCTAAATATGATACTGATGAACCTTTTTCTGCAATAATTAATGTCCTCTCGAACTGTCCAGTATTTTCAGCATTTATTCGAAAATATGTAGATAGTTCCATTGGGCATTTTACACCCTCAGGAATATAAACAAATGATCCATCTGAGAAGACCGCAGAATTTAATGTTGCATAGAAATTATCAGATTGCGGAACCACAGAACCAATATACTTCTTCACAAGGTCGGGATGCTCTTTTAATGCCTCTGAAATTGACATAAAAATAACTCCAGCATTTTTTAATTCTTTTTGAAATGTTGTTCCCACCGAAACTGAGTCAAAAACAGCATCAACAGCAACCTTTCGATCACCATCAGGAACTTCAACACCCGCTAAAAGAGCTTGTTCTTTTAACGGTATTCCTAATTTTTCATAGGTTTCTAGTAATTTTGGGTCTACTTCATCTAATGATTTAGGTTTATCTTCAGACATAGATTTTGGTCTTGCGTAATAATATATATCCTGAAAATCTATTTTGGGATAATCGACCATAGCCCAATCAGGCTCTTTCATTTGTTTCCAACGTTCAAATGCCTGTAAGCGCCATTCCAGCATCCATTCTGGTTCATCATTCTTTTCAGAAATTAACCGAACTATATCCTCACTTAAACCCAATGGAGCATATTCAATTTCAACATCAGTTGAAAAGCCATATTTATACTTGCCACTCAATGACTTAACTGCTTCTACAGTTTCAGCTTCTACGCCATCTTTTGCTATCATATCAGTCATATAGTTCGTCCTTTAAGCAGTTTTTACTGCATATTTTTTGTATGCTTTGCTCCAAGCATCTACAAAATTCATTACTTCATGTTCTGTTGTGCTAGGACCAAGTGAAATCCTTACTGCACTTGATGCGGTAATGTCATCATAGCCCATTGCGTTCAAGGCCTGACTTGATTTTACTTTTCCGCTAGAACAAGCAGATCCTGCAGATATGGCAAACCCAGCTAAATCCATATTCATAACTTGTGTTTCACCCTTCCACCCAGGTACTGAAAAATTACTAGTGTTAGGAAGCCTTTCAACATCCTTTCCTATGAAGATAGCGTCACTTGCTATATCGGCAATTCTCATTTCCATTTTATTTCTTAATTCAGAAACTTGCTCCCATACACCATCTGTTAGATCCTTTGCTGCAGCCAAAGCAGAAGCTCCAAAACCAATAATTCCATATAAGTTTTCGGTTCCAGATCTTCGACCCTGTTCTTGGCCTCCACCCTTGATGATCGATGTTGCATCTATGCCATCGGCTAAAATCAAGGCTCCAACTCCTTTAGGCCCACCAATTTTATGAGCAGAAAGAATTGCACTATCAACATCAAGCCAATTAAACGAAATAGGTAATTTACCAAAAGTTTGCACCTGATCACTCATAACAGCACCTTTGATATTCTCTCCTTGGCAAATGCCAGTTTCACTATTGGCACCCTGAAGGACAAATTCATCAGCTTTTTCTACAATACCATCGCTATTAACAATAAGATTACTAATTCCATGTGATTTGACACATTCATGTTCAATATCAGAGCAGTTTAATCTTTTGTTATGCATCATCAAGCTTGCCGCTTCAGTAGCACCACTAGTCCAAATTATTCCATTAGGATCACAACCAAATGATTCCGATAATTGTAAACGAGCTTTTTCAATTAAACCCTTTACTAGCCTTCCTTCAAAATGAACACTTGAAGGGTTACCAATGATATCAAGGGAAGAAATCATAGCTTCACGTGCTTCTTTTCGCAATGGAGCAGTCGCATTCCAATCAAGATAAACACGCTTCATAATAAAAACAAACCAAATATAATCATATATTTAGACATTAAACCTAACTTTCATCAACAAGTTGAAAAAGGGATGGTACAGCAGGACATGGTGCAATTTGATTTTCTATTAGGTCTGATAATCTTGTTGCATGTAAATAAACGAACACTTGCGCTGATAGGCTTTCCCAAAGCCTATTACTTAATGACTGAGCTCTAGTGCCAGAGGATGCGCCAGAAACTCCTGCACCTTTTGAAAGAGCATTCATATCTTCATCAACTGCGGTTAAAATATCAGAAACACGAATTGCCTCAGCAGACTTAGCCAATTTGTACCCCCCACCNGGNCCACGTACAGATGTTATTATTTCTTTTCGTCTTAGCTTCAGAAACAGTTGCTCTAAATAATTTAATGATATATTTTGACGATCAGATATTTCACCCAATGAAACCAAACCTTTTTCACCTTCAATTGCTAAGTCTACTAACGCAATCATGGCATATCTGCCTTTTGTGCTAAGTTTCATACTTCGAGAGCCCTATTTAGTTGACGAAACCTTACCAAATCCTTAGTCAGAGTGATTAGTAGGAAACTTAACCTCAATTTAGAACCATTCTAAAGTTACTGACCATTTTAGTCAACATTTGAAATGGTGAATAGAAGCAAACGTGAGAGAAGCAATAATATTATGCCAGAAGTAATTTTCCCAGGTCCAGATGGTCGCCTTGAAGGTAGATATCATCCACAAAAAACAAAAGATGCCCCAATAGCAATTTTATTACACCCACATCCACAATTTGGTGGGACTATGAATAACAAAGTAGTTTATAACCTCCACTATGCATTTTATAATATGGGTTTTACTGTTCTAAGATTTAATTTTAGAGGTGTTGGACGTTCACAAGGAGAATATGATCAAGGTGTTGGAGAATTATCAGATGCAGCATCTGCATTAGATTATCTTCAAGCTATGAATCCAAATGCAAAACATTGTTGGGTTGCTGGTTTTAGCTTCGGAGCATGGATTGGTATGCAACTTCTTATGCGAAGACCAGAAATCTCTGGTTTTATTTCAGCAGCTCCGCCTGCAAATACATATGATTTTAGCTTCTTAGCCCCTTGTCCTGCTTCAGGATTGATAATTAATGGGTCATCTGACCGAGTTGTTCCACCTGTCGACGTTGAAGGACTGGTAGGAAAATTGCATGAACAAAAAGGTATCACTATTACACACGAAGTACTAGAAGGCTCTGGGCACTTTTTCGAGAATGATCACATGGATACTATGATTGGATCAGTCGACACTTATGTTAGGCGTAGATTAACAGAGAATACTAGATAATATTGCATTTCTTACGGTTGTGATATTTTCCCACCATAAGTGGGATTATCACAACCGGTTGTTGTGGGACTTGTTAATGGTAAATCATTGACTACCCTAGCTGCTAGATAGCCAAATGCTTGGGCTTCTAACATATCCCCATCCAAACCCTCCTCATCAACAGTTGTTACGGGATTTTCTAATCGCTTCTGTAAGGCTCTTATAATTGTGCGGTTTTTTCGCCCTCCTCCACAGATAAGCCAACGAGATGGAATTGATGGCAAATGTTTCTGAGCCGCAATAATTGCTTCAACGCATATTGCTGTTAATGTTGCAGCTCCATCCTCGTTTGATAAATCTGACACCAACTCTGATACCGTGGAAAAATCGTTTCTATCCAATGATTTAGGCGGTTTTTTATTGAAAAAATTTAAATTTAAAACGGTATCAACTATTTTTTTATTAATCTTTCCACGTTGAGCCAAATCCCCATTTACATCACATGACAAACC
>JGI26273J51734_10001310_pt1 | contig 13149 bp, 12 predicted proteins | sample SaaInlV_125m_DNA_FD_51734 | JGI IMG/M metagenome (IMG submission 51734) | reverse complement strand
CAAAGCCACCGGCGGCAAAGCCAATCCGCAAGTGGTCAATCAAATCGTAGCGGCCAAACTGGCTCTGTGAATACCAGATATTTGGCGCGGCGGGCCTAAGCGCCGCGCACGGTTAAGGCCAATGCGTGAATACGCTCTATGCAATCGCGCCCCAGCGCCGCGTGCACTGCCCGGTGCTGGTTAATGCGACTCATGCCAGAAAAATGAGTTGCGGTAATGCGAACTTCAAAATGACTTTCCCCGCCCTCTTGAAACCCGGAATGCCCGCGATGGGCCTCTGACACGTCAGACACCTCTAATTCCTGCGGATTAAACGCCTCCCGCAGAGTTTTTTCGATAAGATCTGCTGTTCTTTCGAGTTTTCTCATCTCCACCCCTTTCATCTTTCTCATTCAGGTCTAAACTCTGATCTCCGAGTCGGAAAGGTGAATGCGATGAAGAAGGATGATCCCTTCGGTTTTGATATGTCCGTATCCACGGCCAAAAAGAATAACCCACGCGGTCGCAGGGGCATGTCAGGCGCTTTCGAGACCTCAACGCGCAAATGCGAACATGCCGGCTGTGTGGAATCTGGAAAGTACCGCGCGCCAAAGTCGCCGGATATTTTGGACGATTATTTTTGGTTCTGTAAAGAACATGTGCGTGAATATAATCTGAAATGGAACTTCTTTGACGGAAACTCCGAAGAGGAGCTGCAAAGACAAATGGACAGTGACCGCGTGTGGGAACGCGAAACCAAACCATTGCGTTCAAGTGAAGAACAACGGGCTTGGGCCCGCCTTGGCGTGGATGACCCGCATCAGGTTTTGGGCGCCAATGCTACGCAAAATCCTGGAAAATCTATCACCGGGGCCACGCGTAAATTGCCATCGTCTGAACGTCGGGCGCTGGATATTTTGGAAGCCAAAGATCACTGGACCAAGGCCGAAATTCGCAAGGCCTATAAATCCCTGATCAAGGTGCTGCATCCCGATATGAATGGCGGCGACCGCAGCCAGGAAGAACAATTGGGCGAAGTGGTCTGGGCCTGGGATCAGATCAAAGAAAGCCGCAGCTTTAAATAAACCAAATTGCGCCGCCATCGCGGACAGCAAACCGCATCAAGGAACCCAATTTAACAAAAACATAGGGCCAGTGGGCCCATGGCGCAGCGCAACTCGGATTTTGTCTTTCCCTTGCCCTTTGCCGCATTATGTTGCACGAACAGCGCGGCGCACTGCCGGGGTACAAAGGAATGAGACTATGGCTGACACAAGTTTAGATATCGACACACATCCAACTCAAGATATTTCGGTCCGCGAAGTATTTGGAATTGACACAGACATGGTCGTGAAAGGCTTTGCCGAACGCACCTCACGCGTACCAGATATCGACAGCACCTATAAATTTGACCCAGATACCACTTTGGCCATCCTCGCAGGCTTTGCATACAACCGCCGCGTCATGATCCAAGGCTATCACGGCACAGGGAAATCGACCCATATTGAACAGGTCGCCAGCCGGTTGAACTGGCCCGCAGTACGGGTGAACCTCGACAGCCATATCAGCCGTATCGACCTCATCGGGAAAGACGCCATCAAGCTTAAAGACGGCAAGCAAGTCACCGATTTCCAAGAAGGTATTTTGCCCTGGGCGCTGCGCAATCCCACTGCGATTGTGTTTGATGAATATGACGCCGGGCGCGCGGATGTGATGTTCGTGATCCAACGGGTTTTGGAAGTGGACGGCAAGTTGACCCTGCTCGATCAAAACCAAGTGATCAACCCACACCCCTATTTCCGTATTTTTGCCACAGCCAATACCGTGGGTCTTGGCGATACCACGGGGCTTTATCACGGCACGCAGCAAATCAACCAAGGGCAAATGGACCGGTGGAGCCTGGTGTCTACCTTAAATTATCTCTCCATTGAGGCAGAATCTGCCATCGTTCTTGCCAAGAACCCGCATTACAATACAGAAAGCGGCCGGCGCACCATCAAGCAGATGGTTACTGTCGCCGATCTCTCACGCACCGCCTTCAAAAACGGTGATCTCTCTACGGTGATGTCACCGCGTACGATCATCGCCTGGGCACAAAACGCTGAGATTTTCCGCAATATTGGCTATGCCTTCCGTTTAAGCTTCCTAAACAAATGCGACGAGCTGGAGCGCCAAACAGTCGCCGAATTCTACCAGCGCTGCTTTGACGAAGAATTACCAGAATCGGCCGTATCGACGAGCATGTCGTAAGCACCCTAATGCAGCGGGCCCCAAGTGGATCACATTGATGCAAAATAACGACAATCCTGCCGATCCGTTCAAAAAGGCACTGGCCGAAGCCACCAAGGTTATGGCCGATGATGCCGAACTGTCGGTGACCTATTCGGTGGATCCTCCGGGCTCTACCAGCGACTCCATCCGCCTGCCACAAGTCAGCAGGCGGCTGAGTGCGCAAGAGGTGCGTTTGGCCCGCGGCACCGCTGACGCTCTGGCCCTGCGCCATAAATTCCACGACGCAAGCACATTCGACCGCTATGTCCCGCAGGGGCAAATGGCCCGCGACATCTATGATGCGATGGAAACGGCGCGCTGCGAAGCGGTTGGTGCCCGCGCCATGCCCGGCACTCATACCAATATTGATGCAAAGATTGAGAATGAAGCTTTGCGTCAGGGCTTTGGCGATATTCGCGAAGCAAGCCAAGCCCCATTGGCCACGGCCGCCGGCTATCTGGTGCGCCACATCGCCACCGGGCGCGACCTGCCCCCCGATGCTGCCAATGTGATGAACCTGTGGCGCGATTTCATTGAAGGGCAAACCGGCGGCAGTCTCGGCTCAATCGAAGAAATTTTGGCCGATCAAGCAGAATTTGCAAAGTTTACCCGCAAGATCATCCAAGATTTGGGCTATGGTGACCAACTCGGCGACGATCCCGATTTCGAAGATGAGGACGCCGAGGATCAGGCCGAAGCAGATGAAGATCAAGACGATCAACCCGACAGCACCGGCGAAGACGATGATGCTGAAGAGCAGGATGACGCCAATCCAGAACAAAGCCAAGACAAACAGCAAGATGCCTCAACGGCGCAAGTCTCTATGGATGACATGGCCGATAGTGACATGGGTGAAGAAATGGAGCTTCCCGAGGGCGAAGCCCCTCTAGAGCCACCAGCACCGCAACCCGTTTCTGATGCAGATCCGCAATATATGGTCTATCGCACAGAATTTGATGAAGAAATTCGGGCGGAGGATTTGGCCGAACCCCAAGAGCTGGAACGTCTGCGCGCCTATCTCGACCAACAGCTGGAACCTCTGAAAGGGGCCGTCAGCCGTCTGGCCAACAAGCTGCAGCGCCGCCTGCAGGCACAACAAAACCGCAGTTGGGAATTCGATCTTGAAGAGGGCACCTTGGACGCAGGTCGTCTGGCTCGGGTGATTGCCAATCCCACAACGCCCCTGTCCTTTAAGGTCGAAAAAGACACGGAATTCCGCGACACTTGCGTGACGCTCTTNCTCGACAATTCCGGCTCTATGCGCGGTCGCCCNATCTCNATCGCGGCCATCTGCGCCGATGTGCTGGCCCGCACCTTGGAGCGTTGCAGCGTGAAGGTNGAGATTTTGGGCTTTACCACCCGTGCGTGGAAAGGCGGGCAAAGCCGTGAAGAATGGCTCGCAGAAGGCCGCCCGCAGGGTCCAGGNCGNCTTAATGATCTGCGCCACATAATCTACAAAAGCGCNGATGCCCCTTGGCGCCGCGCCCGGCCCAATCTTGGGTTGATGATGAAAGAAGGGCTGCTGAAAGAAAATATCGACGGCGAAGCCCTCGAATGGGCGCATCGCCGCATGGCCGTCCGCCAGGANTCGCGAAAAATTTTGATGGTGATTTCCGATGGTGCGCCGGTCGATGACAGCACGCTTTCAGTCAATCCGGCCAATTATCTGGAAAAACACCTGCGCGATGTGATTGCCATGGTCGAAAAGCGCAAGCAGGTTGAGCTCTTGGCCATTGGTATTGGTCATGACGTGACACGCTATTATGACCGCGCGGTCACTATCACCGATGTGGAACAATTGGCCGGCGCCATGACCGAACAGCTCGCCGCCCTGTTCGAGAGCGACGCGCGCGCCCGGGCCCGGGTTATGGGCCTCAAACGGACCGGATAGGCCCAAATCGCAAATTGCCCATTGCCGCAAAGCCGGCCTTGGCTCAATCTGCACGCATCATCTGCTGCCGAGCAAGGAACCCTTCCATGTTTCAAACCTTCGATTCTCCCACCACTCCAGAACAAGGCCCGCCGCGCTTGGCAAACTTGCGTGGCTGGATGGCACAGCAGGAATTGAACGGCTTTATCGTCCCGCGGGCCGATCGCCACCAAGGCGAATATGTGGCCTCCTGCGATGAGCGCCTGTCTTGGCTCACCGGCTTTACGGGATCTGCTGGATTTGCCTGCATTTTGGAGGCCACAGCTGGCATCTTTATTGATGGTCGCTATCGGCTACAGGTATGTGAGCAAGTGGCGGAAGATTTCACGCCGGTGCATTGGCCCGAAACATCGTTACATGAATGGCTTGCAGAAAATGCCGCGCCCGGCGCGGTGATTGGCTTTGACCCTTGGCTTCATACGGTGGAGCAGATCGAGACTCTGCGCACGGGATTGGAAGGTTCTGGTATTTCACTGGTGGCCAGTTCCAATGGGATTGACGCCATTTGGACAGATCGCCCGGCCCCGCCAAACGCCCCGGCCTGGGCGCATCCGCCGCATCTTTGCGGCGACTCCGCTGGAGAAAAAACCCGCCGCTTGGGCGCTGCCATTGCAGCGCACTCTGCGCAAACCGCTGTCATCACCCTGCCCGATAGCCTGTGTTGGTTGCTCAATCTGCGTGGCAGTGATGTGCCGCGCACGCCGATTGTCCATTGTTTCGGGCTCCTGTCCGACAATGGTGCGCTGACGCTTTTCGGCGATGAAGCAAAATTTGCAGATTTGACGCTGCCGGACACTGTAACACTTGCCCCTTGGGACGCCTTTTCCAGACATCTTAAAGATCTCACGGGCACTGTTTTGATTGAACCGGCCTCCCTACCCCAAGCTGCATTCGATGCGCTAACATCGGGCCCCGCAAAGATTTTGCGCGGTCTCGATCCCTGTAGCCTGCCGAAAGCCCGCAAGACACGCACCGAACTGGACGGTTGCCGGGCGGCGCATCTGCGCGATGGCGCGGCCATGGTGCGGTTTCTGGCTTGGTTTGACGGGGCCGACACCTCCCATCTCACTGAAATTGACATTGTCACCCAGCTTGAGAACTGCCGCGCCGCCACCAATCTGTTGCATGACATCAGCTTTGACACCATCAGCGGATCTGGCCCACATGGGGCCGTGGTGCATTATCGGGTCACCGAGAAAAGCAACCGCCCCTTGGACGCTGACAGTCTTCTGTTGGTCGACAGCGGCGCGCAATATCAAGATGGCACCACCGATATCACCCGCACCCTACCAATTGGCAGCCCCAGCCTTGAGATGCGGCAGGCCTTCACCCGTGTTCTGAAGGGCATGATTGCCATATCACAGCTACGGTTTCCCAAAGGATTGGCGGGCCGCGATATTGATGCCATCGCCCGCGCGCCCCTCTGGGCCGCAGGGCAGGATTATGACCATGGCACCGGGCATGGGGTTGGCAGTTTTCTGTCGGTTCACGAAGGGCCGCAACGGCTGTCACGCGCCGGCAATGTCCCACTGCAACGGGGCATGATCCTCTCGAATGAACCGGGATATTATCGCCCCGGCGCCTTTGGCATTCGCATCGAAAACCTCATCACCGTTATCGATGCAGAGCCTGTGCCGGGCGGCGATGATCGTGCCATGCTGGCCTTTGAAACACTCACCTACGCACCGATTGACCTGCGCTTGGTTGAAACATCCGAACTGACAGATCGCGAGAAAAAATGGCTGAACGCTTACCATCAAGAGGTCTATGCGAAACTTGCGCCTCTGCTCGCGCCCGAAACAGCTCAATGGTTGGCCGAGGCCACCCGTAGCATTTGACACAGGCCGCAGAGAATGGGACAAGAGCCCATCATGACAGAACATATAAAAATTAGAGCCTTGTCCGGCAAATGGTCCATTCGTGCCGCAGGCGCGGTTATCGCAGAAACCCGCGGAGCCTTAGAGCTCACAGAGCGGGGCTATGATCCGGTGATCTACTTTCCCCGCGATGACATCGCCATGGCATTTCTGGATCAAACAGACAAAACCTCCCATTGTCCGCATAAGGGCGATGCCAGTTATTTCTCGATCATCACCAAAAATGGACCGATTGAAAACGTGGCTTGGAGCTATGAGACGCCAAACGAAGCGGTGGCCAAAATCAAGCACCATTTGGCGTTTTACCTCAATGATAAGATCACCATAGAACAGGTCTAAACCGCACCCAACAAAGAGCGCGCCGCCCCGCGGGCCTCATCGGTGACCACATCCCCCGCCAACATGCGGGCGATCTCATCCACCCGCTCTTGCGGCGTGAGAGCCACGACGGTTGAGAGTGTTTTGTCCTGCTCCACCCGTTTCTCAACGCGCCAATGGGCCGAACCAAGCGCCGCGACCTGCGGGGAATGGGTCACAACTAAGACCTGCCCATCTGCCCCCAATTGTGCCAAACGCCGGCCAACCGCATCGGCGGTGGCGCCCCCGACACCTCTGTCTATTTCATCAAAAATCATGGTGCGCTGCAAAGCTCGCTCCGACAAACAGACTTTGAGGGCCAAGAGAAAGCGACTCAATTCACCGCCAGAGGCGATTTTTTCCAATGCACCCGTGGGTGCGCCAGGATTGGTGGCCACGGTAAAGGCCACCGTATCAGTGCCATTTGGCCCCGCATCGCTTGGAGAAATTTCTGTTTTGAACACCGCACGTTCCATCTTGAGCGGCGCCAGTTCTGCGGCCATGGCCCGATCGAGCGCGTCGGCTGCCGATAGGCGTGCGCCATGCAGTCTCTCTGCCGCGTGCATATAAGCCGCTTCAGCTGCCTCCACCTCGCGTTGCAAAGCATCCAATCCGGCTGTGCCACTGGTCAAAGTCTGCAGCTTCGCGCTCAACTCCGCCGCAACAGCCGGCAGCTCGTCGGGCAATACCGCGTGTTTGCGGGCCGCAGCACGAATAGCGAACAATCTTTCCTCAGTCTGTTCCAGCTCGGAGGCATTAAAACTCAATCCCTGCAGCACACTCTCAATTTCTTGCTGGCTCTGCCCAAGCATATTCAAAGCCCCATCAAGAGCCTCCATCGCCGCATCCAAATGACCGTCAAGATGCTCCGCCGCTTCCACGAGCCAACGGCTGGCATCGCTGATCTGCCCCTCTGCGCCCTGGGGTGACAGCGCTTGATGGGCCTTTGTTACATCTGTGCGGATTTTGACAGCCGCCTGCATCAAACGACGTTTGGAATCCAACTGACTTTCATCGCCAGGCTGCACATCCAAAGCCTCCAGCTCGTCGACAGTATGGCGCAGATAGTCTTCCTCTGCCGCCAGCGCCTCGATCTTCGCAGCCAATGCCGTGCGTTCCGCCTTGGCCAGGCTAAGCGCACGCCAGGCCTGGCGTGTCTCCTCACGCAGCGGAGCGGTTTGGGCGAAATCATCAAGCAATGCCATATGGCCTTTAACATTTAACAGGCCGCGATCATCGTGTTGCCCATGGAGCTCTAGTAATGTCTCGCTGATTTGGCGGAGAACCTGGCCCGAGCACCTGCGATCATTGACAAAAGCGTCTTGCGCCCATCGCGGTTGTTGATCCTGCGCAGGATCAACTCGTCTTCCGGTTCGATCCCGCTGTCTTTGAGAATTTCATTCACGGGATGGTCGGCAGGCAAGTCAAACCAGGCAACCACCTCGCCCTGCTCAGCGCCCTGACGCACGAGCTCCGCCCGACCGCGCCAGCCCAAAACGAAGCCGAGACAATCGAGCAAAATGGATTTGCCCGCTCCGGTTTCCCCGGTCAATACATTGAGCCCCGGCTGAAATTCCAGCTCCAAATGGTCAATGATCAATATGTCACGAACGCTTAACCCACGCAGCATCGCCGCCTCGCTTTGGTTATAACCATTGGCCCTTGATCGTCTGCCGGTAGATGGTCGACAGCCAGTTTTGCCCGCCCGCATCCGGAAGCAGACCCTCGCCACTCAGCAAAATTAAACTGTCCTTATGCCATTGCGTGCTGCTATAGCTTTCTTGCAAAATCGCGGCCGCCGATTGCGCCTCACCCCTCAAACCCAAAGATAGGTAGCATTCGATCAAACGATATAAAGCTTCTGGTGTTTGTTCGGTCGTGCGAAACTCTTGCACCACTTTGCGAAACCGATTGACGGCCGAGGTGTAATATCCGCGCTGCAAATAATATCGGCCAACTTCCATCTCTTTGGCCGCCAAAAAGCTGAAGGCCATGTCAAATTTTTCTGCCGAATCTTTTGCGTATTTACTGTCAGGGTAACGCTCAATCAGCAGGCGCAATTCTTGTAAGGCCTTGACGGTCACGTCCTGGTCTCGGCCAACTTCCGAGATTTGATCATAATAGCTCAACGCCAAAATATACTGCGCATAGGCCGCGTCTTCAGCAGCAGGGAAGAAATCAATGTAGCGTTGCGCCGCGCTGCGACTGTTTTCATAGTCTTGATCTTTGTGGTAACTAAAGGCCTGCATTATGAGACCACGCTTGGCCCATTCTGAATAGGGGTAGAGCCGTTCAATCTCGCTAAAATACTTCGCGGCATCCTGTGGACGCTTCTTCGCGAGCCTATCCTCAGCCAAATCGTAAATCTCTTTAGCCGAATAGGTATCAATATCGATTTTCGGCTTACTTTTCAGCGTGCTGCATCCTGAAATCGCAACTGTCAAAAAACAAAGAAGAATCACATAGTGAGACCGCATGGTTACCCTCATCCTTAAGTCACAGACAGAGTTAGCACAGAAATATGTGTGGCAAAATGAAAGAGTTTAATTTTTTACCCACAAGCGTGCTGCTATGCGTAAATACGCACATCTTCTTGAGCCAATCCCGCTCCGGGCAGGCGCTCGGACATTTGCGCATCACAGTCCACCCTGCGAAACGCACCGGGTTGGGTAAAGAGCTTGCGCAGCAGCTTGTTGGTCAGCGTGTGACCGGCACGCCGCCCGACGTAGCGGCCAATAATCGGGCCGCCCGCAAGCGCAAGATCGCCCATAGCATCCAACATTTTATGGCGCACCGGTTCATCTGGATGACGCATACCGCCAGGGCTCAAAACATCGGCGCCCTCAATCACAACCGCATTCATCAATGTTCCACCAAGAGCCAAACCGTTGGAGCGCATCACTTGCACATCAGAATTTCGGCAAAATGTCCGGCTATCGCAGAGCTCATGCACAAAACTACCATTGGCAAGATTGAGCGTTTTTGATTGCTGCCCAATCGCCGCATCTGGAAAATCTATTGAGAAATCCATCTCAATTCCACCGAAGGGCATCAAAGCCGCATAGGCGCCATTCTCTTGCACTTCGACCGTTTGCAGAATTTCCAACACCTGAACAGGTGCCGCTTGCTCAATCAGCCCAGCCTTCAAGAAGCCCCGAACAAACTCCAATGCGGAGCCGTCCATAATGGGCACCTCTGGGCCGTCCAGTTCAACAACAGCATTGTTGATCCCACAGCCGGCAATCGCCGCCATGACATGCTCCACAGTCGACACGCCCAGACCATCGGCATTGACCAAGCGCGTGCACAGCGCGGTGTGGACCGCACATTGCCAATTGGCGGAAATATAGGGATCTGCATCAGAGACATCTGTNCGCCGAAACCAAATGCCCGTCTGCGCCGCCGCAGGCCGCACGCGCAGCGTCACGTCACGCCCNCAATGCAGGCCAACNCCCGTGAAAACCACTTCTGATTTCAGTGTTTTTTGCAAAAGGACCTCAGGGTTTGAACGAAAACAGCTGCCGCATCGCTAGTTTGTGTGCCCGTTTTACGCAACTCACAGTTTGCAACCATTTGAAACATCCCCAAAGAGCCATCAGCAACCAAACGCCTTCTGCGGNCTAAAAACAAATAACTTATTAATTTTANGCATGAAAAAGGCGCCTTTNGGCGCCTTTTTGCNATTCACTGTGATTTTTGGATCAATTGGCCTGTCGGCGTAAAAACGCCGGTATCTCAATTCTCTCATCCGCTTCATTGCCGGTCTCATCACCTTCATAGCTCTGCTGACCCAGGGAAGGTGTAGACGAACGCGCCTCGGAAGCCGGTGAGTCGCCCTGCCCCGTCATGCGATTGATCAAAGAATTTATCCCAAATTTACCTTTGGCCGGTGCCGCTGGCTCCCCGAAGCCACGTGGCTCTGCGGACATGCGCGGCTCCGCCGTCTCTGGCACACGCTCCACAGCTGCGCGCAAGCGCGCCATGGCTTCAGGCGTTGGCGTTCCGGGGGCCGCCGGAGCAAACGCGGCCGGAGCCTCAGGCTCGGGCACAACAATTTGCTCAGGTTCTGCCAATTGCGGCTGATAGGCTGGCGCGGGAATTTCATCCTGGGCAGTCTCAGTCGCAGCAACGCTGGGCGCTTCGGTCTCANTGTCAAATGGGAACTCCAGAGCAACAGGCTGCTNTGCTGTNTGATCCGCCTCTGGTGCTGCATCTTCCATCGGTGCTGCTGCGCGACGCGATGGCAGTGCCGAGGCATGATTGGATTGATCGGCATCAATGCCCGTGGCGACCACAGAAACCCGCATCACCCCTTCCAAGGTCGTATCCAAAGTGGAGCCGACAATAATATTNGCGTCTGGATCGACCTCTTCGCGAATCCGATTGGCCGCTTCGTCCAACTCAAACAGGGTCAAATCNGCGCCGCCAGTGATGTTGATCAAGACGCCCTTGGCGCCACGCAGGCTAATTTCATCCAGCANAGGATTAGAGACCGCTTTATCAGCGGCTTCAACCGCGCGNTTTTCGCCGCTGGCCTCGCCTGTTCCCATCATCGCCTTGCCCATTTCGTCCATAACGGCGCGCACATCGGCAAAATCAAGGTTGATGAGNCCNGGACGCACCATCAGATCNGTTACACCTTTAACACCCTGATAAAGCACATCATCTGCCATGCTGAACGCATCCGTGAAGGTGGTGCTTTCATTGGCCAGGCGGAACAGGTTTTGATTTGGAATAATAATCAGCGTATCGACAACTTTTTGCAGCGCTTCAACACCCTCTTCTGCCTGACGCATGCGTTTGCTGCCCTCAAACTGGAAGGGTTTGGTCACAACACCCACGGTCAAAACGCCAAGCTCACGCGCCGCTTGCGCAATAATGGGGGCCGCCCCGGTGCCTGTCCCGCCGCCCATGCCGCAGTGATAAAGCACATATGCGCACCGGCCAGTTGGTCTACGATTTGTTCGATGCTTTCTTCAGCCGCCGCAGCCCCAATGGTGGCTTTGGCCCCAGCACCAAGACCTTCGGTGACTTTCAGGCCCATTTGGATTTTCACCGGCGCTTTCGATTGCTGTAAAGCTTGCGCGTCGGTATTTGCAACCACAAATTCAACGCCCTCAAGCTCTTTTTCAATCATATTGTCGACAGCATTACCGCCTGCACCGCCAACACCGAAGACCGTGATCCGGGGTTTTAAGTCATCTTGCTCGGGCATGGTTAAGTTTAGAGCCATAATTTTATCCACCTGCTTTGTCCGCACTGCTCTGCGGCACACACCTATTTTTAACGATTGTAACGCCAGTTTTGACTCGCGTCACGAAAAAAGTCTCTATTTTTACAAAATATAGCATTAAAAACTCCACAATACGCTAAATTTTGCTACACGCCATAGGGGCTTTTACCAATTATTCCGAAACCAGCGCAGCGCGCGACGCAGAGGGCGCCCTACCATTTGTGGTTGTGGCACCTCGAAATCCCACCATTCATCTTGCGGATGTGCCGCATTGAGCGCCAAGCCCACCACACCAGAAAAAGCCGGTCCAGTGGCCGCTTGCGGCAGGCCCTGAACCCGAATAGGGCGCCCGAGGCGCACATGTTGGCCCAATATACGCGCCGCCAAACCGTCAAGCCCGGGGATCTGGCTGGCCCCACCGGTCAAAACGATTTGTTTACCCGGCAAGTTATCAAAGCCAGCCGCATCAAGCCGGTCACGGACATCTTCAAGAATTTCCTCAATCCTCGGGCGAATAATTCCGATCAGTTCTGATCGGCTAACTTGACGGCGATCATGTTCCCAATCGCCGCTGTTGCCGCCCGTTTCAATCATCTCACGATCATCCACCTCCATGGCCATCGCGCCCCCGTGCAGGGTTTTGAGCCGCTCTGCCGAAGCGGTTGGAATTTGCAGACCCATGGAGATATCGCTGGTGACATGATCGCCGCCCATACGCACGCTGTCGGCATAAATCAGGTGTTTTTTGAAGAAAACAGAGACACCCGTCGCGCCGCCGCCCATATCAATGCAGGCCGCTCCCAGCTCTTGCTCATCTTCAACCAAAGCTGCATGTGCCGAGACATAGGCCGAAGAGGCCACGCCGGCCAACTCAACATCACAGCGTTTCACGCAGTGGTTGAGGTTTTGCATGGCACGTTCCTCCACGGTCAAAATGTGCAAATCAGCGGACAAATTTTGCCCAACATGGCCACGTGGATCGGCCATCCAAGCGCGGTCATCCAGAGTGAAATTAATCGGCTGCGCATGCATCACGGCACGGCTTTCGCCAAAATCTGGCAGATCGCAGGCGGCCAACACCCGACCAATATCCTGCGAATGCACCGCATCATCCTCGATCGAAACCTCGCCAAACACCCCATAGCTGCGCGGTGCCCCACCGGAAAAACAGCCAATCACGTGATCCACCCGCACCAAGGCCATTTTCTGAGCGGCTTGCAGCGCGGTGCGGATCGCCCGTTCGGTCTCTGCCATCGACTCAATTTCACCAAAGCGCATGCCCCGCGATTTGGTGGTGGCCGCACCAATCACCCGAAAGCTCGACTGCCCGGCCATGGAGCCAATGACCTCACCGGATGAAATTTCGCTCGGCCCATCAAACCGTAAAATCAAACAGGCCACTTTTGAGCTGCCGACATCCATCACCGCGATCACACCGCGTTGAATAGCGGTGGTGCGCAAAGCACGCATGGCCCGTTGGGCTTGGTAAAGATCATTCATTT
>JGI26273J51734_10001304_pt1 | contig 13203 bp, 7 predicted proteins | sample SaaInlV_125m_DNA_FD_51734 | JGI IMG/M metagenome (IMG submission 51734) | reverse complement strand
TGGAAAGTGTACGAATAAGATCTATTGTTAAGTCCTCGCCTGCACCGGCCATACGCCATCCTCCCAGCTCGACATGCCGTCCAGGATCTTCTCAATCTGAGAGCAAAGCACGGGGTGAGGGATGCTGCCGTCGCCGGATCCGATGATTTGAAACTTTGTTCGCATCGGGTGCCAGACGAGCACGCTGCCAGCCGCCGCTCCGCTGCTCTCCGCAAACTCGGACCAACCCGAAGCCTTTCGGAGATTCACGACGCCGAAAGAAAGGATCGGTTCCCGCCAGAATGCGTTTCGAAGCTTCTTGAAGGTTTCCTGATCGTTTTCAGAGCTTTCGATGAACATCATAACCACCAAGCTTTTCATCTGCTGTTCCTTCAGGCACTCGAGCGCGTCGTCGTCGAGCTCGATGACGGCGTCCTGGTCCATCTCGCTCCGTTTCCTCACGGGCTTCTTCCGCCGCTTCGGTCGCTGAAAGAGCATAGGTATCATGACGACGGTCAGAATCATTCCCATCGGCACCGCGGGACCCGACTCGATGCTCATGTAAACCAGCTCCGCCCCAAAGTACTGAGCCCACGACAACGTGCTTCCCTGGAAATGGAGAGCCCGCTCGTAGAAACCCAAAGAATCAGCTGCGAGCTCGGGGAATTCTACACCTGAAACCATCCCCGCGTCGTCTCCTTCAAATACGTTGGACATCCACGCGGTGAAATCCGCGCGATTCATGGCTCCGTCGTACGTGCTGAGGTCCACCTTGTCCTCTCCGCCGTGGAACCGCGTGGCCACGATCTTCGGCATACCCCCATCCCCGGCGAACAGAGCCTCGCGAACACCCTTCTGTCGCTTGGCATCTACCCACACCATCGCCAGCTCCTTTTGCTCCAGTGCCGCGGAAAGAGTCGAGCTCGGTGACGAGGGAGACTGAAGGGCCATCTTCACCGCACGGAGCATGTCGCGGGAGGTTGTGAGGTCAAATCCTTCGACACCGACTGCGGCTACGCACACCCGCGCCAAACCTCCAGGCCTGCATCCGGTGGATTTGAGGCTGGATGATCTCAGCTCGGGCAGAGTCTGGAGCTTATGCTCGATGAGCAGCGCCTTCAGCTTATCCCTCCCCGTCACGTCCTGCTCCACGATCTTCTCGCCAGCCTCCTTGACCACCAGCACGGCGGGCGGCGTGTGCATGCCGTGCTTCCGAATCCAGTACGCCGCCTCGCTCTGTTTGTAGTGAACCTGCGCGACGGATACGTCGTTCCTGTACTCGGTCGCCGCGCGCCTGAGTAAAGGGGACGCGGGCCCCGCGCGTGAGCTGAAGTAGACGAACTTCACCTTCTTCGGTTCCCCCTCGAGGAACGCGGCGAGGGACTCTCGCGTCAGCGCCGGGACTTCCTCGTACCCGGCGAGTCGATCCATGGCAAAGGTGCTCAGCGCGCTCTCCTTCATCATACCGCGGTACTTACGCCTGCACCAGTACGCACCGCAGGTCCTCGGAAATCCGATAACCACCGGCAGGTCCCTCGGGTTGATGTGAGACGATGAGAACGGATGGAGCGGCGCGACCTTTGCGGCGAGCTCGGGGTAGTGCGCTATGTTGACCCTTCCCAGCCGTGTGACCCCGTCCATCGCGCGCGCGGTCTGTTCCCACACGGGCGCCACGCGCTGGCACAGCTCGCTCCCGTCGTGGTATACCTGCACGAGCCACGGTTTGTTGCTCTTCAGCACCGTCTTGGCGAAGTTCTGTGGGGTCAGCGTGGTCGTCTCCGAGTTGATTGGATCGGGCTGGGAAGATCCGAACCCCCCGAACTTCCCCCCGGTGTCCCAACCTCCCCTTCCCGCCGCTCCGGGCGCCGCGCCGCGTCGTCGACCACCCGAATCCCCACCCGGCTTGGTGTACGCATCCTTTGGATCGGCGTACCCCGTCATGTCGTAGTTTCGCCTCTTATCCGCATCGGACAGCACCTCGTACGCCTTTTGGATCTTCACGAATCTGTCCTGCGCCCTCTCCACGTCCTCCGCGCTTTTACCCTGCTGCTTGTCGGGGTGGTACCTCAGCGACAGCTTCCTGTACGCCCTCTTGATCTCGCCGTCGTTCGCTCTTGGCGACACGTCGAGTATTTTGTACGGGTTCACATCGCGCGCGCAAACCGCGGCCGCCCACAGCAAGAGGACGAACGCAAGGAAGCGGAACCTCATCGCGCCGTCCAAAGTGCCGAGTCCACAGAGAGGAGCCAAAAGTCCAAAAGACTGCGCGAGATTCCAAAATCGAAAATGTGCGAAATCAAACGCCAGGACGCCAGCCACAAATGGCAGCACCCCGCCAATACCTTCAAACTAAAAGCCCTGTGTTCGAATTTGTTATTGCGATTAAGCGATTGCATTTTTTCGACACATGAGAACCAGTCACAAAAGAGGCGCGTCCCTTCGAAGATGGGAAGTCCGTTGGATGTGACGATCGATTTGTTGACCTCCACAGCAAGGCGCGGGCTGGCACGCCTGTCGCGAGCTGTGGGAAGGACGGGATGAATCGGTACGCACCATAACCCGTCAGATACTACCGCACCGCGCTTCACCCTCGTTCGCCCCCGAGATCCCTCTAATCGCGCGCTACTCCCCCGTTTGTCGTTCAGGTACAAGGTGATAAAGCAACTCGGAGATGGGACCTACGGGAGCGTGTGGAAGGCGACTAACAGGCAGAGCAACGAGGTCGTCGCCATCAAGAAGATGAAACGCAAGTTCTACTCGTGGGAGGAGTGCATGGCGCTGCGGGAGGTCAAATCGCTGAGGAAGCTGAACCACCCGAACGTGGTGAAGCTCAAGGAGGTGCGTGCCGTCTCGGTGCCTTTTCTTTTTTCCCATCCGCGCCCCTTCGCTGACGCGCTCCCCGCTCGACTTCTCTCAGGTGATTCGGGAAAACGACGAGCTGTACTTCGTGTTTGAGTACATGACGCAAAACCTGTACCAGCAGATAAAGGATAGGGACAAGTACTTCCCCGAGAGCCGCGTGCGGAGTTGGATATATCAGATTCTGCAGTCCATCGCGTATCTGCACAAACACGGGTACTTCCACCGAGACCTCAAGCCGGAGAACCTCCTCATCACCAACGACATCGTCAAGTTGGCGGATTTCGGACTGGCGAGGGAGATCCGGTCCAAGCCCCCGTACACGGATTACGTATCCACGAGGTGGTACCGAGCGCCCGAGGTGTTGCTCAGGTCGCCGTACTACAACGCTCCGATCGATATCTTTGCAATCGGCGTCATCGCAGCCGAGCTGTTCACGCTGCGGCCGCTGTTCCCCGGCAGCAGCGAGCAGGATGAGATTTATAAGATCTGCGCCGTGAATGGAACCCCCGATAGTGAATCGTGGGCGGAGGGGATGAAGCTGGCGAACGGGATGGGGTTCAGGTTTCCGCAGTATCAGGCGACGCCGCTGGAGAAGCTGATTCCAAACGCCAGTCCAGAGGCTTTGGATTTCATCCGCTCGTGCATACACTGGGACCCGACGAAGCGCCCGACGGCGCAGCAATGCATTGATATGCCCTTCTTCAATGGCATGGAACCNCTCCCGCACAACGTGACTCCCCCGAAGAAGGCAGATCCGGAACGCAGGTCCACCTCTCGGGAGGAGAAGGAGAGCGAGCGGGAGAAGCCGAGGGTGGACGCCGCGAAGAAGGCGGAGCCGGCGCCGTTGCGTCCAAAGTCGGCTCGCGCGCCGAGGAAAGCGGACCCGGTGCCCTCGTACCAGGAGACGGCCGATAAGGAACGGCGGCAGAAGGCGAGGGATGAGCAGGAGCAGCAGCACAACGCGGGAGCGGCGATGAGGGATCCTCTGCTCAGCAAGCCTCTCGCGTCGACGTCGAGTTTCATCAAATCGGTGAAGCCTCCCTCCTTGGTGCAGCCGACCATCTCGGCTCCGAGCCAGGGATTCTCTGGCTCAAGCGCCAGCTTGGGGGTGAAGAAGAAGTACGACGACTTCGGGAGCAGCAGCAGAGCCACGGGATCCCTCGGTGCTGTGAGCTCCCGGTCGCCCGGGCACTCGTACGCTCGGGAGCCGGAAGGAACGGGAAGGGGACTGTACGGGGTTCGGTCGCACGCGACGCAGGACTCGCTCAGCAGCCCCACCAGGCAGAACGGTTACGGGGGCGGTGTGCAGGGCATGGGTCTGACCGGGTCTCGCATGTATGGCAATGGGTCTCGGGATCCCGTTGGGTCGCGCATGAACGGTGCAGCCTCCCACCTCAGTGGAGGGAACAACTTGAGTGCACCGCTGAGCAAAATGGGCATTTCAGGAAATGCGGGCGGAGTTTCGACGGGCGGGTACTCAGGGCACCGGGATTCGAATTACCGCGATTCCTCGAGTTATCGGGATTCCGGTTACCGCGATTCTTCCGGTTACTCGAATTCCAGCCACAGGAGCTCAGGATACGGAAATAATTACCCCGGCGGTAAAGACAATTACGCGGGGTACATGCCTTCCCATCCACAACCTTCATACAGATATGGGGCGGGGCAATCGCAATCGAGCTATTCTCGAGATCCGATGGCTCCAACCAGGGACCCACCAAATGCCCGATCATCTGGGAGTTACGCACGAAACGCCCGGTACCTTTCTTCGATTGGCGGTAATTCTTCCGAACTGAAGCTGCCTACGATTGAGAAAAGAAATCCTGTTGCCGGTCTCGGTGTGACGGGCGTAGGAAGCTACCGGAATCCCGCGAATTCAAATCAATATGGAAGCGGATACGGTGGCGGATCTGCGGGGTATAATAGTTCTGGTGTGCGGAGGGGAAATGCGGGCTATCGCAACGATAGTAAGGGTGGATACTAGTCATTTCCGGCGTCCGAAACATACTCAAAATAGCTCAGCGGATTTAAACATCGGCGAAAGTTTAGCTAATATCTCGGTCGCCGCGTTACTATTCGAGCGTAAATCCTGAAGTCGCAACAATCTTCATCAAGGCAACGCGCCCCTGAAAGAAGAAAGTCAAATGCGCGGTCAAGCATAAAGAACGCAATCTTTTAAGTTAAAGTCTTGGAGTATCCCTCAGTTATTCATCATTTTAATGACGACGAGCACAAGTTTCGAACGCGTTTCGTTCGACAAGCTATATTGACGAAGGCAACGTAGCCGAGCATCTGCGGAATCGCATACTGCACACGCGCAGCATCGATTCGCCGCTAGTTCTTTCGCCGTTCACCAGCACTGACGCAGTCTCAAAGCTTCGCTGTAAGGTTTGAATGCTTTTTGTCTTCTCCGAGTAAGAAGCGCAGTCGGCCAACACATTTACGATCGGCCTTGATGTCGAAGCTCTATACACGAGATGTTCGATTAGGCGCGTACGAGATGTTCGATTAGGCGCGTATCAGTTAGGCGTCATCGGCGTCGGCGACGCATTGTTGTAGCTAATCTACGATCAAAGTCTTGCTAAGCGGGCTCGACTAAAACTATTGTTCTGCTAAAGCCTTTACCTTGATGTTCTCGTCGTTTTCGACCGGATCTTCACAAGGACGCTTGAGATTTGAGACGCGTTTACGCCCGATGATGTTCGCTTGGATGTTGAAAACGCCTGCGACATCTGCGAGGCTCTTNGTCTTGTTAAGCGCCCAGCCTTCCTCNTTTTCTAATCCGGTCGACTTGATCAGAATCTCTCTTGTGAGGTANTTTGTGTTCTTCAAGGAATGATTCCACTCGAAGCACTTCTCGAGNAGGGAGTTTAGATTATCGCGTGCTGGTATCACGCCTTCTTTNCGGAAAATCGACTGATTCCACATCNCGCCGCGTCCACACATCGCCGCTGCGGCTCCTGTTTCAGCTCTGAGCTTGTCAAAGTCTGTGTACTCAAAAACATCACCATTAGCAATAACAGGACAAGAGACGGACTCTACGACTTGTTTGATCTGATCCCAATGCGCAGGATCTCTCGGTCGCTGTCCAACATAACGTCCGTGCACTCCAAACGCGGAAACTCCGCATTTNTCAATGACNCGCGCTAACTCNACGGTTTTTTCCATCGTTTCCAAAAGCCTGATTTTGCACGTNACGTGCGTCTCGGCCGGTAGATTTCTTCGTAGAGTAGTCAGAATGTCGTGCACCGTCTCCGGTTTTTTCAGCAATGCCGAACCTGCCCCACTCGCAGTCGAAAATTTCAGCGGGCATCCCATGTTTATATCGATTGCAGCCACGTCCTTGGCTGCGACCATCGCACTTTGCAGTGCTCGCGTAGCATCTCCAGTTCCCAACTGCAAAACCACNCGATTTTTTTCCTGAAATCCGGTTNGGGNAAAAAGTCTCAGTTTTTTTTGCTGGCGTCTCAGAGGCAAAGTTTCCTGTGTGGCCTGCGGACGGAAANGCGGGATTTTTTTCTTGGCTTTTTCTGGGCTCGACTCACCTCGGGAATAGTTTGGAAAACCACAGCCGAGTCATCGTTGTTGGCATCCGGGTCGATGAAGTCCACCGTACCCCATGCCGTGTTCTCCACTCGTTTGACCTTCATCATCCTGAGAGGAAAGAGGAATGGTGGGAGGGTCAGAAGGGGCAGCAGGACACACACGTCAATGGGTTCGAGCTTAGTCGTCTCCCTCCGCGTGCANATCTACTGTGGTTTTCTTGGGCACCTACTTGCGGTCGATGAGCTCCTCTGAGTACACGATATCAGCCCCGTACTCAGCAGCGAGCAGCCTCGTGGGCATCGTGTTCACCCGAACCATCGGGGCCAGGATGTTCTTCCCTTTGTAAAACTCCCAGGCGTCCGACATGGTGCGCTCTCGGTCTGAGTACAAGGGATGAGGGTGCCGATGAGAGAGAGGACGGCCGAGCGCTTGACCTCTCACGTCGCCCAACTGGTTTCTTCGGGCGAATCGAGGCCGCGGAAGTCCTGTTCAGGAGTACCTCAGAGCCTGGGCCCTCGCCGCTTTCGCACAACGAGATGTGTTCTGGCCAGGACCAGCACCAGGAAGGCAGCAAGGCGGCGGCGTTTTTGGGCTCCGTTTCCTTTGATTTTTCCCTTTTTGCCCGAGCGATTTTCTCTGCCAACTGCCACTGCGTGAATCCAAGATGAGGCTCAGGATAACTCACGGGTGACGTGCCTTCTCCTCGATGAGCCCATCACTTCAACGCGCGGGGCAGAGCGTGAGCCTGTGTTGGAATTCACGAGGCAACGATGATGTTTGCCGTTGTTAAGCAGTCGGGTGTTGCCGTGAATGCGCCTCGGCGGCTCGGGGGCGCCTCCCGTTCGGCTCGGGGCAGGGCGAACAGGGCGGCGGTTCGATGCGAGGCTGGAAAGGACGAGAAGCTTCCCAAGCTGCCGAAGTCGCCCCGTGAGCAGGTGGGACAGGCGGCGGAGGCGGTCAGGAGGGCGTCGGCGGATGGCAAGAAGCAGCTCGCGATCGAGTTTACCCTCCCCCTGATCGGCGCGACGGACCTGGACGACTGGCCGGGAGGCATCAGGCAGCAGTACCAGGCGGTCGCGCCGATGGTGGGCGAGCTTCTCAAACAGATCGGCACCGACGGGAACGCGGCCGAAGTCAGGCAGAAAATCGTGGACGACGCGGACGCGGTCGTGGTACTCAGCACGGGCGGGGTGAAAGCGATGGTGTTTCCCACGGCGGAGACCCTCGGCGACCTGAAGAACATCGCCAAACAGAACGACGGCCTGCTCGCCACCATCAACAACCAGATCAGGACCAACGATGACGGCTCCAACCTCATCTCCGATCTCGGCATCGGACCGTGGAGGAAGAAGAACGAGGAGTTCCTGGCATCGTTCGAGCTGACGTACTGGATCTCGGAGCAGCGTATCCAGGGAGAGACCGTGCGGCTGCTGAAGTCGTACCCGCACCCGTGGCAGCTGTTCGTTCTAACCGATATGGCTGTGGGCAAGGCTGAGCCGGAGTGCATCAAGACCTTCGCCGAGAAGCCCTCGTACAAGGAGCTCGAGAGCCTCCTCATGGCGCGCGAGGGTTCGGTGGCGGCCATGAGCATCGTCGATCGCGTGAAGCGCGAGGCGATGTTCAACGCGACGTCGGTCCAGACGCCGCCGAACAACGTCGATCAGGAATAGGAAAGCTGGACGCTCTAGGACTATTTATTATTACAACCATTTTACTCGGACACGCTCATCGCCAGTACTGCGCCCAGCGGTGAGTCGTCTCGAAAATTTGTGGGAACAATGCGTTCGTGGACTCGTTTATGAGCACCTGGAAGTGCTGCATCGCCGCCTCGTCGTCGAGGTCGAGCGCAAACTTGGACTCGAGCTTCAGCAGCGCCTTGTCCAAGTCCGTGCTGATGTCCGGGATGTTGGCGTCAGCCATGAGACTGAACAGGTTCAGGATGAGGACCACGCTCTTGCGCAGGATGTTATACGCCTCGCAGCAGTATGTCTTGAACTTGCCGAAGTACTCGCTCTCCGTGCCGCCCATGGCCTCGACCATCTCCTTGCACAGCTTCATCGGCGGCGGGAAGATTTTAGGATCGCGGCCCATGATGAACCCAAAGTCGATGTGGAACATCCTGCCATCCGGCGCGAGCATCAGGTTATCGAGGTGACGATCGCCCACCCCGAGGATGTAGGTGATCACGCAGTACCCCGCGCAGCTCTTGACGAACGACATGAGCGACTCGTGCGAGCAACCGTAAGGACCGTCGGGATCCGGGTTGTTCAAAGCGATGAACCGCGTCAGCGTCTTGTGCTCAGCCAGGATATCGGCCACGGCTTGCGACGGGACAAACTCGATCAGTCCGGTGTCGCTGCCGGTGGCCAGCACCCTGTACGGGGTGAGCTTCAGGTCCAGGTTCTCGCGTCTAAGTAATCGGTCCATCAGCGAGATCATCTGCACGCAAAGCTGATCCTGCCTGAGGTCGTCGCCCTTCTTGAAGATCATATTTGCCCGCCCGTTGCTGGTGGTGCGAAACGCGAGCTTCAGCGGGCTGAGGGCGGATTTGAACACCTTACTCTCGTCCGGCACGATACCGCTCACGTTGGACGTTGGATCGATCGGCAGGGGAAGAGCTCGGGTGAAGGATGCCAGCTCGCTGCAGGATCCGTCGTCGGAGAGTATCGTCCTGAGCCTCTCAACCTTCTTCGGCTGGCCCCTCATGCCACTGAGCTCCCGCGTGATTGCCGTCAACTGGGCCATCAGTTCGCTCTGCCTCCTGAGACTGTCCCATAGTTCCTCGCCCTTTGGACCCATAGCCATGCACGCCTCCTCGAGGAGCTGGTGCGTGTGCGATGAGCGCGGCGCGAAGCTGGGATCCTCCCACTCCACCACCAGATACCAGTGCAAAAAGTTTGCCAGAACCGGGTTCACAACCGCCCGATTCACCAAGAACCTCGCGAGCTGGCTGTCGTCCTCGCTCTCGTACCTCAGGGCCTGCACTAGTTGCAGCAGATAGCACAACAGCTCGTCGTCCGCGGCGTCGGAGAGGACGGAAACCGCGTACTTTCTCACCTCCGAGTCGGTGAACGTCGGAGAGAGCAGCTCCAGCGCCGACGCGGGGTCGATGGGTGCCCACTGATACATGAGCTCGATTGAAGCCCTCGCCTCCTCGCTGTCCCCCCAGTCCACGCTCTTGAGAAACTTGGTCAGAGCTCCGGACTCAGTGCGGAGCGAAAACCTAAACTTCCACAGCAGAGCCTTGTGCTCCGCTCCCAGGAGTCTCGTGGGTGGTAACGCGATGGCTGTTGCCAGGCTCCTCCTCTCCTCGCCGTTTGGTTTCAAATCGTGATCCACCACCCCGCGCGCCACGCTGCGCGTCAGTTTCTGGTGCTTCCGCTCCGTCGGGTTCTCCAGTCCCAGGTTGACCTCGCTGTCGATGAGCCATATGAGCTGGTCCCACTTGGTGTTGTGCGAAGAGAGAGGCGTCTGTTCCTGGAAGATCACCGGAGCCGAGAAGGTCGGTAGCTCGACGCGGATCTCGAGTTGCCCGCTCGCGAACTGCGCCGCCCTCTGCGCCTTCTGGATCTCACCAATGCGCGCGAACGTCAGCTTGTCCAGCCAGTCGAGCTCCGGCATCTCGCCCTGCTCGTAGCTCTTCAGCCTCGCCTCGATTTTGCCCAAATCCCCAAGGCGCTGGGACGACGTCTCGGTCGACATCGCCTCCTTTGCGATGACGCCCCCGTGCGTGCGCTCGAGGAACATGCGCTGATTCCCCCTGCGAAGCGACTGTTTCTCGTCGAACATGCGGAACGTCGCCCTCCCGATGACCTCGCGGCGAAGGATGTCCCTCGCGTCGTGGACCTTGATTTCGAGCCACGCCTCGGCGGACAGATCTCGATACTTGAGAGGGAAGAAGAGGGTCTCTGACCAGTCCACCGAACCGTCCTGGTACAGCGCGCGGCGGTGCTGATGGCCGTCGTCAGGGGCTGGTTCTCGGAGAAGAGCTGGAAGCTGACGCTCAGCTCGGTTCGCCCCTCTCTGGTCAGGTGGTCCGCGGGCAGTCGCCCATGCAGCCCGGCGACCTTCAGCCTCACGTCGAGGTCCACATCGCTGCTCAGAAACACCCCGACGGAGTTTGGCTCCGTCATGTGGGCAGAGAGAGCGTCGCCCGCTTCTCCTCTTGTGGGTCCCCCTCCAGCTCTGGGCCCCTGGTTGTGTCTCCAGGCGGTCGAGAATTTCGAGGATGTTGTTTTTCTTCCGTTGAGGGCCTGTAACAACGCTAAGAAGGCACCCCGCCCCGCCCCGGCCCTCACACTGCAGAGGCGCGACGGACGTACCGGCGCCGATACAGGCGACNTGGACATGGTCGCGATACTTCATAGGAAAGGTGATAGGGTGAGGTAGTGCCGATAGGCTAGGGAAGAGGTTGCAACAGAGCGCCATGGCGGGGCACGCGAGCGTCGTTGAGGAGGAGTGGCTTAGGTCTGTGGACCACCTGCGGGACATGGCTCGCCAGAACGAGGAAAGCCTTTTGAAGAATAAGAGGCTGACTTCTGTGCTGAGCGTCCCGAACCGGGAACTCATCGACGGCATCGAGCACGTCGTCCCCGCCCTGGACGAGCGCAGAGCCGCGTGGGCGAAGGACATCGCGTTCCAGCGAAGGCTCCTCGACGAGCGTTTCAGCCGGATAGACCAGAGCCGCGAGGACGTGGTGCACTTCCAAGATATCGGGATGAATTCGACGGAGGACGAGGAGCACGAACGGCGCGTGGAGGCGGCGGCGGCGGCCAGGATGCTCAAGAGGCGTGGCAAGGGCAACAAGGCCCCAAAGGTGCTGGGGGTCCTCGAACTCCTGCGAGTAAAAACCGGCGGCGGCGCGTCAACCTCCGTGTTGGCCCCGCCCCCTGACCTTCTGCAACACAAGAAGAAGCCCAAGCTCCACGATGGCAAGGCGGCCGAGGCACTCACGCGCATGAAGCAGCGTCGCAACGAGGAGTTCATCGAGGCTAAGGTTTGCCGCGAGAGGGAAGCCGCGGAGGCGCTCGTCCGCAAGGAGGAGGGGGAGCGGCTGTCGCACGAGGAGGAGGAGGCCAGGAGGAACAACACGGTCAAGTCAAGAGCCGCCCGCGCCGCTGCGGCGATGGCTAAGATGCGTAAGGTGGGTAGGGAAGTCGCCATGGGAAGGAAGGTGGCGACGGCCGTGCAGGATAACTCGACGGAGGCCATCGCGGCGAGGGAGGCTGAGCGCGCGCAGCAGGAGGCATCCGAGCAGCTCATCGCCGCGGCTGAAGCACTGGAGGCGGAGGAAAACGAGGCTTCGCGACAGAGCAGGGAGATGCGCGAATTACGCGACAAGCTATCGCACGCACAAGCCGCGGCGGATGATGCAACACGGATGGCGCTTCACGCGGAGGAGATCATCACCGACCTCATCGAAGACGGTCAGGAAGACGCCGCGGAGATGGCTTCCCAAACCGTCGAGGCGTGGCGGGCTCGCTCGATTGCTCTTAAAGCTGAGGCGGGTGTCATGCGTGCGGAGTACGAGGCGCTCGAAGAACGATACGGGCTGGCGGAGGGCCGAAGGGCCCAAGCAGAGGCGCAGCTTGAATCTCAGAACCATCTTCTGAACGTGCTCAAAGGCGATGTTCTGGAAAAAGATTCAGAGGCTGATGTCGCGAGAGCAGCACGAGCAAAAGTCATGGTGCACATTGCGAACGAGGTCATCTCGTACATATACAGCGCTGAGGCGAACGATGACCGGCAAGCTGTCACTGAAATAGTCGGAGCGGCGGCGGAACTCGGCGTGATGTCGGACGCGGCTGAGACTTTTGTTTCTCGCATCGACGAGGCTTCGGAGCGAGCTTCAGACACCGTCGCAGCCTCTCTCGCAGCCGCCCACGCCGCTAACAAGGCCGCAGTAGCTGAGGTCAGCGCCCGCTCCGATTTAGCCGCAGCGCAAAAGAATGCGGATGAAGCTCGAGATCGCCTTCGTTCGGCTCTAACTGAGATGTATGCTGCCTCGTCAAACGCAGCGGCTGGGTGCGAGGTGACGCTTGCTCATGACGCATCCGCAAGCTCAGCTAAACGCCTCGTCGCCGTCGTTGGGGCTCCGATGATGTCAGCTATCTTCATCCCGGGGAAGACTAGGGTGTGCAAGGTCAAGGGCGGGTTCAACTTAATCGGTGCGAAGGTGCCTGCCGGAGAGGANCGAGAGAGTCCACCGGAAGACTTGATCAACCTCCTGTCGTTGGCGTTGCCACCGGCTCCTCGGGAAGGCGAATNCAACCTCNAGGAGCTTGTCACCGAGCNAGTAAAGGCGACTAAGCGAGGGGTTGAATCCACGAAATCGGTGATACAAGCGTCGACGCTGGCAAAGAGAACAAAGAAGTTGGCAGCGGTTGCGAAGAAACTCGGTCTCGTCTCTGAAGAGGCTGGTGATGCCAACCCGGCGTTTGTAACCTCAGTGTTCAAGCCTCCCGGTTCTCAGTCGGCCAAACCCAAGCCGAAAGNCAAATCTACNGTNGACAGAGCACCTAAGGCCGCTGCAAAGAAGGCTGCTGACGTCAAGCTCGAACCCCTTGTTCGNGTCCGCGTGGCTGTGGAGCGGTTCAACAGAGCGCACTTCANCGCGTCTCGGGCGGAGGAGGCGATTCGCGCCGCACTGGACGATCTCGTGTCCGCGTTTGAGACGGCACCCGTGAAGAGNCGAGACGCGGACACGTTCGCGACNAGGGCTGAGTTGTTCGAGATTCGCAGAGTCATGGTGGAAAGGGTATTTCTTGTTGGCGTGCGCCAAATGGCGGAAGTGCAGCCTCGTATCACGCGATTGCA
>JGI26273J51734_10001303_pt1 | contig 13204 bp, 13 predicted proteins | sample SaaInlV_125m_DNA_FD_51734 | JGI IMG/M metagenome (IMG submission 51734) | reverse complement strand
ATAGACCAATGGCAAATGATTATAATTTTCCTATCAATTGCATCTATGCTTTTTGGTGCAATTGCAGCAATAGGACAAACTAATATAAAAAGACTTATAGCTTATAGCTCAATTGGGCACATAGGATACACTTTAGCTGGTTTAGCAACAGGTTCTAATGAGGGAATTCAGAGCTCAATTATTTATATATCAATTTATGTAGTTATGAACTTGGCTTTATTTTCTTGTTTGTTAATGCTTAAAAGAAATAATCAGTATTTTGAAGATATAGAAGATCTTTCAGGATTATCTAAAAACCATCCTTTATTATCTTTGTCTTTATTAGTTATATTATTTTCTTTAGCAGGAATTCCACCATTAGCTGGATTTTTTGCAAAATTTTATATTTTTAAGGCAGTTATTGAACAATCAATGTATTTTTTAGCAATCGTAGGTTTATTATCAACTGTTGTGGCAGCTTTTTATTATTTAAGAATTATTAAGATAATATANTTTGACAAAGAAAAAGAAAAATATGATGAAGANCATAGTCTGTGGTTAAAATTTTCACTTACATTTTCAACAATATTAATTCTCTTATACTTCATTTTTCCAAGCCAACTGATTGAGGTAGTATCAAGAATTAATATTATTTGATGAGATTGAGAAAATTTAAATTTAAAAAAGTTAACAGCACAAATAATACTGCAATTAGAATTATCAAAAACTCTAATATTAAACTTGGTATGATNATTGCTGACTCACAATTAGCTGGTAAAGGTCAATATGGAAAAAAGTGGATTTCCTATAAAGGGAATNTATTTGTAAGTTTTTTTTATGAATTAAAAAACATCAAGGCATCTCTTCACACTTTAACAAAAATTAATTGTTTATTAGTAAAAAAAACCTTANAAAAATACTATAAAAAAAAGATAGTATATAAAAAACCAAACGATTTATTAATTAATAAAAAAAAAATTAGTGGAATTTTACAAGAAATAATTTCTGTATCTGGAAATAAATTCCTTATAGTTGGTATAGGAATAAATTTAATTAAAAGCCCTGAAATTAAGAATTATCCAACAACCAATTTAACTGAATTGATTAATAAACCCATAAATAAGATCAATTTTGAAAATGAATTGAAAGTAAATTTTGTAAAAAATTTATCAAGAATGTATAAAATTAATAATAATTAAAAAAAATATTAGATGTATATACTTGGAGATATTGGAAATACTGATACTAAAATTTTTTTAGTTTCAACAAGAAATAAAATAATTAAAAAAATAAATTTTCCATCTAAAGAATTAAATCAAAAAAAATTGAGTAAATATATCAGTTCACTTAAACCTAATTATAAAAGCATCAACAAAATTTTATTTTGCAGTGTTGTTCCAAATACTTTTAATATAATTAAAAAATTTTTATCCAATAAAACTAAAATTAATTGTTATGAAGTAAAAAATTTAGATATAAAATCTTTAATTAAGATAAAAGTTAATTATAAACAGGTTGGTTCTGACAGAATTACTAATGCAATAAGTTTAATGAACAATAAAAATAATTTTATTATTCTTGATTTTGGAACCGCAACAACATTTGACGTATTGATTCAAAGACACATATTCTGGAGGAGTTATTGCACCGGGCATAAGACTTTCATTAGGAGCATTGGCTGATAAAGCGACATTAATTCCCAAAATTAATCTTAAAATGATTAGAAATGTCATAGGTAAAGACACTGTATCAGCTGTAAGGTCTGGTTTTTTTTGGGGATATGCGGGTTTAATTGACAATATCATTTATTTAATTAAGAAAGAGACTAGAAAATCTTTTAAAGTAATAATAACTGGAGGATTTTCTAACTTATTTAAAAAATCAATAAAAACGAAAGTTTATCATAACAAAGATATAACAATTAACGGTCTAATCAAGATTTCAAAATTAATTAAATAACATGAAAGATGAATTATTATTTTGTCCACTAGGTGGATCTGGTGAAATAGGCATGAACATGAATTTGTTTGCTTATGGTAAACCAGGCGAACACAAATGGATTATGGTTGATATAGGGGTTACCTTTGCTGATGATACCTTGCCAGGTATTGATTTAATTTACCCAGATCCTGGTTTTATTGTTGATAAAAAAGATGATCTATTGGGAATTGTTTTAACTCATGCCCATGAAGATCACATTGGAGCCATAGCTCATCTTTGGCCTAAATTAGAATGCAATATATTTGCTACACCATTTACTGCTGTTTTGATTAAAGAAAAATTTAAAGAAAAACATATTGATATAACGAAACATCTAAAGATAGTTCAATTAAATGGAACGATAGATTTAGATCCTTTTAAAATTGAATACATCACATTAACACACTCAATCTTAGAACCAAATGGTTTAAGAATTGAAACACCTGCTGGTGTAATTTTACATACTGGAGATTGGAAAATTGATCCAGAACCTTTAATTGGTGGAAAAATTAATTCAAATAGATTGAAGGAAATAGGTAATGAGGGTGTACTTGCAATGATATGCGATTCAACAAATGTTTTTAGCTTAGGTAAAGCAGGCTCTGAATTAGATGTTAGAAAAAGCATGTTAAATATCATGAGCAGTTTAAAAAAAAGAATTATTATCGCTTCATTTGCTTCTAATGTCGCCAGATTAGAAACAGCTTTTTATTGTGCAGAAAAAACAGGCAGACAAATATCTTTAGTTGGAAGATCAATGCATAGAATATTTAAAGCAGCTAGACAATGTGGTTATTTAAAAGATGTAATTGAACCAATAGATCCACGAGAGGCTAAAAATATTTCAAGAGAAAAGATAGTTTATCTTTGCACAGGTAGTCAAGGTGAACCTATGGCAGCTTTGATGAGAATTGCCAAATATACCCATCCAGATGTATTTATTGAAAAAGATGATACTGTCATATTTTCATCTAAAATTATTCCTGGTAATGAAAAAAAATTATACAATTTGCAAAATCAATTAGTTAAAGATGGTATCGAAGTTATATCTGAAGAAAATGAATTTGTTCACGTTTCAGGTCACCCAAATAGAGACGATCTAAGAGAAATGTATGAATGGGTAAAACCACAGTGTGCCATCCCTGTTCATGGTGAGCATAGACACATGATTGAGCATATGAAATTTGCAAAAGAAATGAATGTACCTAACCCTGTTCAAGTCGAAAATGGTGATATTGTTAAGCTTCACCCAGGTAAACCCGAGGTATATGATAAGGCTCCACATGGTAGACTTTATGTAGATGGAAATATTAGTGTAGTAGAAGATGCTCAATCAATTAAAGACAGGAAAAATTTAAGTGCAAATGGATATATTGAGGCAACAGTTTTAATTACTCCCAAGGGTAATATTCATAAAAGACCAGTTTTAACTTTTAGAGGTATTCCTATTGATGATACTGAAGAATTTGTTTATGGTTTAGAAGATGTGATCGAAGATATTACAAGAACCTTTAGATTGGGAAGTAGACAACAAGAACATAATTTAATAGATGCACTAAAAATTGCGTGTAGAAAATTTTCAAAAGAAAAGACTGGAAAAAAACCTTTTACAAATATTAATCTAATAAGAATTTAATGAGCATCACAGGGCTAGCAATAATCTACATTATTATATGGTGGATTGTTTTTTTTGCTATTTTACCAATAGATGTAAATAGAGTAAAAACAGTTAAAATCGATGGTGAGGACTCTGGATCACCTGAAAACCCTAAGATGTTAAAAAAATTCCTATATTGCACGGGAATTACAACTATTATTTTTGTAATAATTTATCTATTAATTAAATTTGAATATTTAAATTTAAGAAATATTATTAATTAAGATGCTTTTATCAAAATCTTTTATTCCAATATTAAAAAATAATCCTTCTGAGGCAAAAATTAAATCTCATCAATTAATGTTGAGGGTAGGAATGATCAAACAAGCTTCAGCAGGAATTTATTCTTGGCTTCCTCTCGGGTTTAAAGTGATGAAGAAAATTGAAGCTATTGTAAGACAAGAACAAGATAAAATTGGTGCACAAGAAATTTTGATGCCAACAATTCAATCAAGTGAAATTTGGAAAGAAAGTGGTAGGTATGATGATTATGGAGAAGAAATGCTCAGAATTAAAGATCGTCAAAATAGAGAGATGCTTTACGGACCAACTAATGAAGAGCAAGTTACTGAGATTTTTAGATCATCATTGAAGTCTTATAAATCACTGCCGCAACTTCTGTACCATATACAATGGAAATTTAGAGATGAAATTAGACCTAGATTTGGAATTATGAGAGGTAGAGAGTTTTATATGAAGGATGCGTATTCATTTGATGTTACAGATGAAGATGCATTTTATTCTTACAATAAATTTTTCTTATCTTATTTAAGAACTTTTAAAAGATTATCACTAACAGCAATTCCTATGGCTGCTGACACAGGTCCTATAGGAGGAAATTTATCACATGAGTTTATAATTTTGGCTGACACTGGCGAGAGTAAAATTTTTACCGACAAACGAATTTTTGATTTAACTAGCGAAGGCACTACATTAGAAAAATCTTCGTTAGATCAAATGCGAAAAAAATACGAACAGTATTATTCAGTTACTGATGAAAAATTTAATAAAGATGAGTTTGAAAAGATTGTTTCAAAAGAAAATAGATTGATAACAAAAGGTATTGAAGTTGGACATATATTTTATTTTGGTGACAAATATTCAAAAGCAATGAGTGCTGCTGTTGATCTTCCTGGTGGTAAAAAGGATTATGTTAAAATGGGTTCTTATGGAATTGGTGTGTCAAGGTTGGTAGGAGCTATTATAGAAGCAAAGTATGATGATAAAAATGAAATCATGAAATGGCCATTGTCTGTTGCTCCTTATGACATTGCTCTTATTCCTATGATTAATAAAAACGATTCCTCTGCTCTTGAAAAAGCTAAAAATATAAATTCTGAACTAATTAAAAATAATATTGAGACCATTATTGATGATACAGATGAAAACTATTCATCCAAAATTAAGAAGATGAATTTAATTGGAGCTCCATACCAAATTATTATTGGAAAAAAATCTGAGGGTGATCTTCTTGAATTTAAAGAAACAGGTGGCGAAACCCAGAATTTAACTTTAGATAAAATAGTTGAAATTATAACAAAACAAAAAGTTTCAAATTGATTTCTACCCTAGAAAAAGAAATTACTTTTAGATTTTTAAAAGCTAGAAAAAAAGATGGCTTTTTAAATGTTATATCTATTTTTTCTTTCATAGGGATCAGTCTTGGTGTTGCGGTCTTAATAATTGTCATGTCTGTTATGAATGGGTTTAGGACAGAATTAATAAATAAGATAGTAGGTTTTAACTCACACATCACTGTAAAATCTTATAATAAAAACGGAATAGACCGAAATAAATTAGAGATCAATAATTTGAAGTTTATAGCTAAAAATTTAATTTTTAGTAACTCTGGTGAAGCCATAATCTTGAAAAATAAAACATCCAAAGGGATAGTTTTAAGAGGATATCAATCTAACGAATTTTCTAATTTGACAATAATTAAAAATGATAAATTTAGAGGAGATAAGAATCAATTAGATAAAAATTCTATATCTATAGGTAACGAATTAAGTTTTAGTTTAGATCTTAAGATAGGAGATAAAATTACTCTTATGTCTCCATCTGGTGTTGAAACAATCATAGGAAGTATGCCAAAACAAAAAACTTTTCAAATAACATCAGTTTTTAATAGTGGGTTAGCAGATTTCGACAATAATATAGCTCTTATAAATTTAGATACATTAGATGATTTTTTTGGCTTTGATAAAAAAGATAGAAGTTTAGAAATTTATTTAAAAGATCCTAAAAATATTGAATCACAAAAAAAAATAGTTCAAAAGGTTTTTGACCAAGAATTTATTTATACTTGGGCAGACATGAACAGTTCTTTATTTTCAGCACTAAAGATTGAAAGAAATGTAATGTTTATAATATTATCTTTAATAATTATTGTTGCTGCATTTAATATTATATCTGGATTGACAATTTTAGTTAAGAATAAAACAAGAGATATAGCGATTTTGAAATCAATTGGTGTTTTAAACAAATCAATTATAAAAATATTTTTTTTAATTGGTGTTATAATAGGTACATCAGCAACAATTTTTGGAATTATTTTAGGTGTTACATTTTCATTATATATAGAAAATTTTAGACAATTTTTAAGTTCAACTTTTAATATCAGCTTATTTCCTGAGGAAATTTATTTTTTAAGTAGTATGCCTTCAGAAATAAATTTTTACTCAATCTTACTGATATCAGTCTGTTCAATATTAATAACAATTTTGGTTTCTATATTTCCTGCATTTAAAGCAGCTAATTTGGATCCAATCCAAGCATTAAAATATGAATAATTTTTTAAGATTAAAAAATATTTCAAAAAATTTTAATACTGAGAGAAAGATTAAAGTTTTAAAAAACCTATCATATAATTTTAATAAAGGTAAAATGTATGCATTGATCGGTCCATCTGGATCTGGGAAGTCAACATTGCTAAATTTGATATCCTTAATAGACAGACCCACACTTGGATCTATTAGATTTAATGATCACCTGGTTAATTTTNCAAATAATAAAAAGAACGATATTTTTAGAGCTAAAAATATTGGAATAGTTTATCAACAAAACAATTTGCTTCCTGATTTTACAGCGTTAGAAAATGTTTATTTAGCAAATTTATCCATAAGTAACGATAAAGACTCAGCCATAAAAAAAACAAAAGATTTATTAAGAAAATTAGGTCTGTCCAATAGATTAAATCATTTTCCTTCTCAATTATCTGGAGGTGAATGTCAACGAGTAGCTATTGCAAGAGCAATTATTAATAATCCAGAAATTATTCTAGCGGATGAACCTACTGGAAGTTTAGACTTAAGTACTGCTAAGGAAATATTTCAACTCTTAAATGATCAAAAAAACCCCAATAGATTAATTATATTTGCAACCCACAATAGATTTTTTGCTAATAAGGCGGATTGCCTTTTGGAGATGANGGATGGTAGTGTAAAAACTATTAATGCCTGAGTCATCTGAACTTAATTTTAATCATTTAAAAATCCACTCACAATACTCAATTTGTGAAGGTGCGGTAAAAATAGANGATTTACAAGATTTTTCAAAATCAAATAAAATAAAATCACTGGCTCTTTGTGATACTTCAAATCTATGTGGAGCTCTAGAATTTGCTGAAAAAATTTCTAAGATTGGAACTCAACCAATTATTGGTACTCAAATTAATTTTAAATTTGGTGATTGTATTGGTTTATTACCTTTATTTGCACTTAATGAGGAGGGCTACAAAAGAATAATTAAACTATCATCANTCTCATTTCTTGAAAATGATGANCTGTCTGAGCCACACATTGATTTTAAAGANTTATTAGAGGACAATTCAGGTGTGGCAATCTTTTCAGGAACTATTTTTGGATTATTTGGAGAATTATTTAATAAAGGAAAATTTACTGATNTTNTTGAGTTATATAAAAGATTAAAATTAGATTTTGGNAATCGATTTTATATAGAGATACAAAGACATGGNGATCAGAATGAATTAGGTTTTGAAAAATTTAATTTAAATAAATCCCTTGAATTAGAAATTCCAATAATAGCAACAAATGAAGTTTTTTATTTAAATAAAGATATGCATGAAGCTCATGATGCATTAATTTGTATTGGCAATAAAACTTATGTTAATGAAAAATCAAGAACACGATTAAGCAATCAACACTATTTTAAGAATAATTCAGAGATGACTGAATTATTTGCAGATATACCAGAAGCTTTAGAAAATAATTATAAATTTCCATTAAGATGTAATTTTAGACCATTATCTTCTAATCCAATTTTACCGAATATTAGTTCTGAAAAAGGAGGAAATGCTGATGATGTTTTGAAAAAAGACTCATTTCATGGGTTAAGAACTAAATTTGATAAAGTTTTTGGTATCAAAGCAAATGACTTAGAAAACAACAGAACTTACCTAGAATATAAAGATAGATTAGACCATGAGTTATCAATTATAATAGAAATGAAATACTCTAGTTATTTTCTTATTGTATCTGATTATATTAAGTGGGCAAAAAATAATGACATTCCAGTTGGTCCAGGAAGAGGATCAGGTGCTGGGTCTCTTGTAGCTTGGTGTCTTTCAATTACAGATGTTGATCCTATCAAATTTAATCTAATTTTTGAAAGATTTTTAAATCCTGATCGTATTTCTATGCCTGACTTTGACATAGATTTTTGTGAGGAAAAAAGAGACTTAGTTTTTGAATATTTGACAAAAAAATATCAAGATAGTGTCGCTCACATCATTACTTTTGGTAAATTAAAAGCAAGAATGGTAATTAGAGATGTTGGAAGAGTATTAGGATTGCCATATGGCTTTGTTGATAGTATTTCAAAAATGATACCGTTTGATCCTTCTAGACCCCAAAGTTTATCTCAGTGTATTGCAGGTGAGCCAAGATTGCAAAAACTTGTCAATGATGACCCCAGAGTAAAAAAATTAACTGATCTTTCATTGAAACTGGAAGGGTTAAATCGAAATGTTGCAACATGCAGCTGGTGTTGTAATAGCAGATAAAAAACTTACAGAGATAGTGCCGTTATACAAGGATGTTTCAGCAAATTTGTTATTACCATCAACTCAATTTGATATGTATTCTGCAGAAAATGCAGGATTAGTTAAATTTGATTTTTTAGGATTAAAAACACTTACCGTTATTAATAATACTCAAAAATTAATCAAAAAAATTGATAAAAATTTTGATATTGAAAAAATTAGTTATGAGGATCAAAGAGTGTTTGATTTACTATCAAGTGGTAATACGGTTGGATTATTCCAGGTGGAAAGTGCTGGAATGCGAGAAGCCCTTGTTCAGATGAAACCTAATCACATCGAAGATATTATTGCTCTAGTTGCTCTCTATAGACCTGGGCCAATGAGCAATATTCCAACCTACAATGATTGTAAACATGGAAGGCAAACGCCAGATTATCTTCATCCTTTATTAGAAGACATTCTAAAACCAACATATGGTGTAATTATATATCAAGAACAGGTAATGCAAATTGCTCAAAAATTATCTGGTTTTACTGCTGGTCAAGCTGACCTTCTCAGAAGAGCAATGGGAAAAAAGAAAAGAGCAGAATTAGAAAAACAAAAACAAGGTTTTATTGCTGGAGCATTAAAAAATGGAATTGCAAAAGATGTTGCTGCAGGAATTTTTCTAAAAATAGAGCCTTTTGCTGAATATGGTTTTAATAAAAGTCACGCTGCAGCATATGCCATTATATCTTACCAAACTGCATTCTTAAAAACCTATTATCCTAAAGAATTTATTGCAGCATCTATGACAATGGATATTTCAAATCAAAATAAGTTAAGTGAATTTTTTGAAGAATTAAAAAGATTAAAAATTGCTGTTGTAAGACCTGATATTAATGAGTGTTTTGCAGATTTTAGAACAATTGATAATAAATTTTATTATGCTTTAGGAGGCATTAAGGCTGTTGGTTATGAAGCTATTTCTAATGTTGTTAAGGAGAGAGCTGAAAATGGAAAATTTAAATCAATAAATGATTTTTTGAATAGAGTTAACCCTAAAGATATGAATAAATTACAATTAGAGGGTTTAGTTAAAGCGGGTGCTTTCGATAATATTAACAACAATCGACAGTCTCTTTTTGATTCAATACCAAATTTTATAATTAAAACTAAAAATATATTTGAAAATAAAACAGTAAATCAAATAGATCTATTTTCTGATGAGGAAACTTCAGAAAATAACATTGTTAACGATATTGAAGATTGGAAATTTGAAGTACGATTATCTAAAGAGTTTGAGGCTGTTGGTTTTTTTATTTCAGATCATCCTTTAAATCAATTTACAGAAATTTTTGATGACTATAAGATTATTGATTATTCTAATTTTAATTCTAGTGAAGAATTAAGAGAAACAAATATTGCTGCAACTTTATTAAAAGTTCAAGAAAGAAAAACCGCAAAAGGCAATTCCTATGCTGTATTAAAATTAACTGATCTAAACAGTGTTTTTGAAATATTTATTTTTTCAGATATTCTTGAATTAAATCGTGACATTCTAAAAGAAGGTAATTCTTTACTGCTAACCTTGAATAAAAGCATATCGAATGATGAAAATAGATTTAAAAGAATTAATGTCCAAAAAATAGGTTCTATGACGGACCTTTTTAATAGCCCAATTAATGAAGTTTCTTTCAAAGTTAATTCCGATGAAAATCTAGAAACAATTTCGTTAATTCTTACGCAAGAAGGTAAAACAGAGGTAAATATAAATATGATTGTTGATGACAAAACATTGCAATTTAAACTTAAAAACACAAGGAATCTTGATAGAAAATCACTAAATCTTTTAAGAAAACAAGATATATCGAGCTCTATAAACTAAATAAAACTTGTTAATTTCATGAATTATTAGTAAATAAAGCCTAATTTAAATTAACACGCACACAGTTGTTGGTTTTATACCTCCGGTCCTTAATTGGAAATTACTGTGGTGGCTTAACCGGGAATAAATATGAAAATACCAAGCATAACAATACAACAATTATTAGAAGCAGGCGTTCATCTTGGACACAAAACTTTAAGATGGAATCCAAAAATGAAAAAATATATTTTTGGAAAAAGAGACTCGATCCATATTATGGATTTAACCCAAACATTAGAATTAACTAATGTTGCTTTAGAGAAAATTTATTCAACAATAGCAAACAACGGTAAGATTTTATTTGTTTCAACTAAGAAACAAGCATCAGAAGCTATTGCTGAAGTTGCTAAAGAAACTGATCAGTACTTTGTAAATTACAGATGGCTTGGCGGTATGCTTACTAATTGGGGAACTATATCTGGTTCAATTAAAAAAATGAAAAAATATGAAGCTGATCTAGTTTCTGAAAACAGAGGTTTTACAAAAAAAGAACTGCTTAAAATGAGTGTCAAAAAGGATAAGCTTGAAAGATCATTAGGTGGAATTGCTGAAATGAAAAAAACTCCTGATTTAGTTTTTATAATTGATACAAATTATGAGTCATTAGCAATTGCTGAGTCAGTAAAATTAGGAATACCTATAATTGCAATTCTTGATAGTAATTCTAACCCTGATAATATTGACTATCCAATACCAGGTAATGATGATGCTCGTAGATCTATAGATCTTTATTGTAATTTAATTAAAGAGACTATTAATAATGCCAAAAGTTCAATCCCTTCTCCTGAACTTAAAAAAGAGGCTATTCAGGATACAAAAGAAANAAATCAAGGAAAAACNGTTCAAGAAATTGATAGAGAAAAATTAGAACAAAAATTTTCTAAAGATAAGAAGGAGACTTTAAATTAATATGAGTGATATTGAAAATGTTAAAAAATTAAGAGAAGCAACTGGTGCTGGATTTAAAGATTGTAATCTTGCAATAAAAGAATCTGGTGGTGATATTGATAAAGCTATTGAAATTTTACGTGTAAAAGGAATTTCAAAGGCATCGAAAAAGATGTCTAGAGATGCAAAAGAAGGTGTTGTTGCTGTGAGTGGTGATGAAACCAAAACATCAGTTATAGAGGTTAATTGTGAAACAGACTTTGTTGCAAAAAATGAAGATTTCACAAATTTTGTTAAAGAACTAAGCGAATTAAATAATGAAAAAAATTCTAATTTAGATGATTTAAAAAGTTCTAAAATGAAAAATGATGAAACAGTGGAAGACAATGTTGTATCTTTAATTGCTAAAATTGGTGAAAAAATTACAATTGGTAAAGCTAAAACAATTGAAAATGCTGGAACAGTAAACAATCATTATTTGCATACAGTTGTTAAAGATAATATTTCAAAACTAGCTGTTATTGTTTCGTTAGAGACAAAAGATAATTCTGATACTGTTAAAAGTTTTGGAAAACAATTATCTATGCACATTGCTGCATCTAATCCATTGGCACTTACATCTGATTTAATAGATCAATCAATTGTTGATAAAGAACAAGAGCTTGTAACTGAAGAATTAAAAAATTCTGGAAAACCTGAAGATATTGCCAAAAAAATTAGCTTAGGTAAGATGAATAAATTTAAAGAAGAAAATTCTCTTTTAACTCAAGCTTGGGTTATGGAGCCTAAAAAAAAGGTTCAAGATATTGTTAAAGAGCTTTCAATTGCCGATTTAAAAATAAAAGAATTTTATAGAATAAAGATTGGAGAGTAAATGTTTGACGAAAAGTCTTATAACGTCAAAATGGATAAAGCCATTGAGGTTTTTTTAAAAGAACTATCATCGCTTAGGACTGGTAGAGCTAATGCTGCAATGCTAGATTTGGTTAAAGTTGACGTTTATGGGCAGCAAATGCCTATAAATCAAGTTGGCAGTATAACCACACCTGANCCTAGAATGATAAATATTCAAGTTTGGGATGCAAGTAATGTACCTTTAGTAGATGCNGCAATTAAAAAATCAGACTTAGGTTTAAATCCTCAGATTGATGGACAGCTGATTAGGCTTCCTGTCCCAGAACTTAATGAGGAAAGAAGAANAGAATTAAAAAAACTAATTAAATCGATTGGTGAAAAATGTAAAGTTTCTATTAGAAACATNCGAAGAGAAGCAAATGAAGATTTAAAAAAACTTTTAAAAGNAAAAGAAATTGGAGAAGATGATGAAAAATCATCAGAAAAAAATGTCCAAACAATTACAGATGACCATATAAAAGTAGTTGATGAAAAGGTTTCTTTGAAAGAAAAAGAAATAATGACCATATAAAATGAACCCGCTCAATCATGTGGCCATTATTATGGATGGCAATGGACGGTGGGGATTAAGACATAAAAATTCTAGAAACCAAGGTCATAAAGCAGGTCTAAATACTGTTGAAAAAATTATACAAGAATCTGTTCGTCAAAAAATCAAACATTTAACATTATATGCTTTTTCTACAGAAAACTGGAATAGACCAAAGAATGAAATAAATTATTTGTTTAGTTTGCTTGAAAATTTCCTATCAAAAAAAATTGATGAACTAAACAAGCAAAATATTAAATTAAATATTATAGGTATTAAAAAGTTTTCAAAAAAATTAAACAAACTTCTTAATTATTCAGAAAAGAAAACATCAAAGAATACAAGACT
>JGI26273J51734_10001295_pt1 | contig 13246 bp, 11 predicted proteins | sample SaaInlV_125m_DNA_FD_51734 | JGI IMG/M metagenome (IMG submission 51734) | reverse complement strand
CGTTGCGGCGCGCGCTGCGGAGCACGCGGGATCAGCTGACAGACGAGCAACGACATCTTGCATGCCAACGCGCCCACAAACATCTCAAAGACTGGTCCGTTTGGGAATCAGCAGGCGTCATTGCCAGCTATTTACCACATCAGTCAGAATTCGACCCGTCCGGACTGCTGGCACATAGACGCTCTGGGTCTCAGGTGGCCTGCCCCCGAGTCGTCGGCACCACGCTGAACTTTCATTTGTGGCAAGACGGTGATGCAACCGAGACAACACTAGGCGGCGTTCGTCAACCAGTGGCCTCTGCCACACCCGTCTCAATCGAGACCATTGATCTTTTTATTACGCCACTATTGGGTTGCGGGCGCACCGGCATGAGACTGGGTTACGGAGGAGGGTTTTATGATCGACTCTTTGTCACGGCACGCGGGTTTCGGCTAGGGGTAGGCTTTACGCAACAACACGTCGGCGACTGGCAAGCAGAAGCACACGATAAACCTTTGAACGGCTTCTTGAGTGATTCTGAGCTAGTGCTCTTTCATCCTGGGCACTAGCTTGGCGGCGCCAAAATAAAGCTCAAACGCCCCGCATTTGCCGTCGTATGGGTCCGGCATTCATCCTGTCGTTGGGCGGCCTAAATACTCGCGATAAGCCGGATTATCCGTCTCCTCCCAAAACCGATAACCCAATCGAGACAGTGCTTTTTTGAGTGCAGGACGCTTGCTGGTGGGCACTTGCATGCCCACCAGTATCCGACCAAATGCAGATCCATGGTTCCGGTAATGAAACAAGGAAATACTGAATTCATTCCCCAGCGCACCGAGGAACTGCAGCAAGCTTCCGGGACGCTCTGGAAACTCAACTCGAAACACCATTTCGTCGGCAATTTCAGGAGAAACTCTGCCCCCGATCATATGACGCAGATGCAGCTTAGCGGTCTCGTTGTCCGTCATATCCAATACCCGATATCCCTTGCGCTCCAGTACTGACTGCAGTGCGAACACCCCCTCGTCATCCGGCGTCACAGTCAGCCCCACAAAGACCCGCGCCTCTCCCGACATTTCGTACCGATAGTTAAATTCCGTAATATTACGCTTACCAATTGCGCTGCAAAAAGTGCGGAAGGCACCCGCGCGCTCAGGAATCGTGACGCTCAATATTGCCTCACGACGCTCACCAATTTCAGTGCGCTCAGAGATGTAGCGCAGCCTATCGAAATTAGTATTGGCGCCGCTGACAGTCGCTGCCATCATTTTTCCGGTAATGGCGTGGGATTCAGCAAACTTTTTCATGCCTGCTACCGCCAATGCGCCTGCCGGCTCGGCAATGGCGCGTGTGTCTTCAAAGATATCTTTTACTGCGGCACAGATTTCGTCTGTGGAAACCGTCATCACCTCGTCAACACACTCACGGATCACCCGAAACGTTTCTTTACCCACTTGAGCTACCGCACAACCGTCTGCAAATAAGCCCACTTCACGCAAGGTAACCCGACGACCTTTGTTAAGAGCTGCTTGAGTGCAGGCGGCATCTTCAGGCTCGACACCAATGATCCTCGTATTGGGCCATGTATATCGAAGATAAGCAGCCATACCGGCCAACAAACCGCCTCCGCCGCAACAGATAAAGACATAATCAAGCGGACCAGGCGCTTGTCTCACCAGTTCCATCGCCACCGTGCCCTGACCCGCTATCACATCGGGATCATCGAAAGGATGAATAAAAGTAAGGCCCTGTGTGGCTACCAGCTCAGCTGCGCGAACCGCCGCCTCATCAAACGTGTCGCCGAAGAGTACGACTCTCGCACCGCGAGCACGCACCGCATCAACCTTAATATCGGGGGTGGTCACTGGCATAACAATAGTCGCTTTGATACTGAGTTTTTGTGCAGCCAGCGCGACGCCTTGGGCGTGATTACCGGCCGACGCTGCCACTACACCCGCTTGGCGCGCCGACTCATCGAGCCGACTCATTTTGTTGTAAGCGCCGCGGCATTTGAAAGAAAAGACGGGCTGCAGATCTTCTCTTTTCAGCCAGACCTGATTATTTAATCGCGACGATAACAGCGGCGCTGCATCTAACGGCGTCTCTCGGGCCACGTCGTACACCCGAGCGTTTAGTATTTTCTTGATGTAAGAGTGTGGCATGACCCAGAAGCTTCGCAGAAAAGCTAAGTACTATAGGGGTTTACCACCAACATGGCACGGGCCGTTCTTGGCAAAATGGCCGGTGCCATTGTGGATGAAACGATCTCAGTGTGCGTAACGCACCTGCATGGCATCGAGTGTCATCGGCCGTATTTTAGACGCGTTACCCGCCGCACCAAATGACTCGTAACGGTCGACACAAATTGCTTTCATCGCTTCCTGACTGGCCGCCAGATATTTTCGGGGATCAAACTCCGCCGGATGTGCTGTTAAAAATCGTCGGATAGCGCCCGTTGAAGCCAGCCGAAGATCCGTATCAATATTGACTTTACGGACCCCGTGCTTGATGCCTTCCACTACCTGCTCAATCGGCACACCATACGTCTCTGGAATCTCACCGCCGTTTTCATTGATGATTGCCAGCCAATCTTGCGGCACGGCGGAAGAACCGTGCATGACTAAGTGGGTATTGGGAATACGTGCGTGAATCGCTTTAATGCGATCCATCGCGAGGATATCACCGGTCGGTGGACGCGTGAATTTATAGGCCCCGTGACTGGTGCCACAGGCAATTGCCAGTGCATCCACACCGGTATCAGTCACAAATTGAGCAGCTTCCTCAGGGTCTGTCAGTAGTTGGTCATGGCTTAATATACCGACCGCACCGATGCCATCCTCTTCACCCGCTTCTCCCGTTTCCAGGGACCCAAGACATCCAATTTCGCCTTCTACTGACACACCACAAGCGTGCGCCATTGCAACGACTTGCCTCGTGACACTGGCGTTGTAATCGTAATCCATCGGCGTTTTACCATCCTCCCCCAGAGACCCGTCCATCATCACCGAACTGAAGCCCAGCTGGATCGATCGCTGACAGACACCCGCTGAAGTGCCGTGGTCTTGATGCACAACAACCGGAATGTGCGAAAATTCCGTAATGGCCGCCTCCATAAGTGCGCGTAAAAATGGCGCGCCCGCATACTTTCGAGCGCCGGCACTTGCCTGCATGATTACCGGCGAATCCGTTTGATCTGCCGCCTCCATAATGGCGCGCGTTTGCTCGAGGTTGTTCACATTAAAAGCTGGCACGCCATAGCCGCACTCCGCAGCGTGGTCCAGTAATTGCCTTAAGCTGATCAGCGCCATTTCTGTTCTCCTATTTGTCTTTTAGTCTTGCGCGCGTTCGATTAACACTGCCACTGCGGGCAGAATTTTGCCTTCGACATATTCTAAAAACGCGCCGCCACCTGTCGAGATATACGATATGTTATCCGCAACACCAAATTGGTCTATCGCGGCTAACGTGTCACCGCCGCCCGCCAATGAAAAGCTCGCGCTTTCTGCAATCGCACCAGCCAGCACACGAGTGCCTGCCGCAAAGGCCTCTTGTTCAAAAACACCCAGCGGGCCATTCCACAACACCGTCGCCGCACTGTGAATCCGGCTTGCGATCTCAGCCGCCGTACTCGGCCCCACATCGAGGATCATGTCGTCAGCCGTCACATCAGCGGCTAACTTAATCTCAGCATGCTGAGGCGCATCAATACCCGGGGCGACGATGACGTCTATCGGTAATGGGATATCCACCCGGTCCATCAGTTCGCGGGCGGTATCTAAGAGATCCCATTCGCATAGCGATTGGCCGACGGGATAACCGGCAGCGGCCAAGAACGTATTGGCAATGCCACCACCCACAATCAAACTGTCGCAGCGCGCTGCCAGCTCACCCAAAACGGCCAGCTTGGTAGAGACCTTGGAGCCTCCCACCACGGCGATCATCGGTTGTTGCGCGGTGGTTAATGCGCGCTCTAATGCGGTCAACTCAGCGTGGAGCAGTGGACCGGCACAGGCCACTGGCGCATACCGCGCTACCCCATGAGTAGAGGCTTGCGCACGATGTGCCGTTCCGAACGCATCCATCACAAAAATATCGCACAAAGCGGCATAAGCGGCCGCCAAACTATCCTCGTTTGCCCCTTCTCCAGGGTTAAACCGAACGTTCTCCAACAGCACAACATCACCCGGTAGGGGGGCTACCTGACGCCATTCTTTAGCCAGCAAAACGTCACGACCCAGCAGCTCTGCCAAGCGCATTGCGATGGGCGCCAAAGAGGCTTCCTCTCGCCACTCTCCCTCAAGGGGCCGACCTAAATGTGACATCAATATCACTGCCGCACCTTGCTCTAACGCCGCTAAGATGGAGGGAACAGCGGCTCTCAATCGAGCATCATTGGTAATCACGCCATCGCGAAGTGGGACATTAAGATCCTCTCGAATGAGCACGCGCTTCCCTGCAAACTCAAGGTCCGTCATCAATTTCATGGTACGTCTCCTCGCGCGGTAGGGCTTCGGGACGCGATTTTAGCCTGCCAAGCCAGCGCCACATCGATCATACGACTGGCATACGCCCACTCGTTGTCGAACCAGATCAAGATTTTGACCAACCGCCCCGCCGCTACCTGTGTCTGTTTGGCATCCACAATCGCAGAGGCAGCCTCGCCCACAAAATCACAAGACGCCAAGGGTTCAAGCGAGTAATCCAGCACACCCGCTAATGCGCCCTCTGCCGCGGTACGCAGCGCTGCATTAACGTCCTCACTCGTACAAACACGATCCGTCGCCACCGTCAGCTCAATCGCTGACACTTTGGTGGTGGGGACTCTGAGTGCATGGGCCGATAACTTGCCCGACAAATCCGGCAATATGCGTTCAATACCCACTGCCAACCCCGTATCAACAGGAATGATGGATTGCGATGCAGCGCGCGTTTTGCGTAAATCCGTATGGTGGTAAGCATCCAGTACTGGCTGATCATTCATCAGGGAATGAATCGTCGTGATAGTGGCAGCTTCAATACCCACCGCGTGGCTCAGCGTCGCCAAGACAGGAACGACCGCGTTGGTGGTACAAGAAGCGGCCGACACGACTGTCATCTCTGCCGACAACGAATCGCTATTCACGCCATAAACGATGGTCTCATCGACATCCGACTCCGCTGGTTGCGAAAACAGTACGCGTGAAGCACCCGCGTGCAGATGCTGCTCAGCAGTAATGCGGTCGGTAAAGGCACCAGTGCATTCTAATACGAGGTCAATCTGGTGTTGCTGCCAAGGCAATCTNGCGACCTCGGCAACGTGGCTCAGCGGCACCGAGCGTTCATCGATGACAAGAGACGATGCCGCTCGCGCGATCGCTCCCGGATACCGTCCATAATTGGAATCGTAGCGTGCGAGATGCACCACCGTATCGGCATCAGCAATTTCATTGATGGCAGCTAGCGTGAGCTTCGCTCGCGCGTCCTCACGGGACGCGTACACCCTCAATAAGGTTCGACCCACTCGACCAAAGCCGTTGATGGCAAAACGCATTGTCAATCGAGAATCACATCCTCGACAGCAGCAACCACGTTGTCTACGGTCAGGCCAAAGTGCTGATACAGCGCCGGAGCAGGAGCGGATTCACCGTAGGTAGACATGCCCACAACACGGCCATCTAGTCCCACGTACTTATACCAAGCATCAGTATGGCCGGCCTCGACGGCTACTCTCGCGAGCACCTCACTGGGTAGAACCGCTTCACGGTATCCCGCCTCCTGAGCATCGAACAGTGCCGTACAAGGCATGGATACGACCCTCACACCCCTCCCGGCAGCCGTCAGCTGCTCGGCCGCCGCAACTGCTAACCCCACCTCTGAACCGGTTGCGATGAGCACAGCGTCTAATGGGCCTTGCTCGGCCACCAGTGTGTAACCGCCACGGTGCGCGCCGGCGACCTGTTCTGCCGTTTTAACCTGAGCAGGCAATGTCTGACGAGAAAACACCAATGCGCTGGGGCCCGACTCCCGCATCAATGATTGCTTCCACGCAATCGCCGATTCAGTAGCGTCACAGGGACGCCAGGTATGCAGATTGGGCGTCGCCCGCAGCGCCGTTAACTGCTCTACGGGTTGGTGAGTGGGGCCATCCTCGCCAAGGCCAATTGAGTCATGGGTGAAAACATAAATGACACGCTTGCCCATTAACGCGGACATACGAATGGCGTTACGCGCATACTCCATAAAAATCAGGAAAGTCGCGCCGTAAGGAATAAAGCCTCCATGCAAAGCAACGCCATTCATAATGGCGGCCATCGCAAATTCTCGCACACCGTAATACACATAATTGCCACTGGCGTCCTCAGCCGAGATGCCTGATGCACCCGACCACAGCGTCAAGTTCGACCCTGCGAGATCTGCTGAGCCACCCAATAGTTCAGGCAAATAGGGCCCCAGTGCATTCAAAGCCTGCTGAGACGCCTTGCGCGAGGCAATATCAGCACCTGCAGCAACGCACTCATCGATATACGCGTCCACTTGCTGCGGAAAATCACGCGGTAATGCGCCGGCCAAACGCCGCAGTAGCTCATCCGCCAAATCCGAATGAGCTGCCCGGTACGCATCAAATTGCGCACCCCAATCTGACTCTAACGAAGCGCCCTTTGCTCTCCCATCCCACGCTTCACGAATCGCGTCAGGAATCTCAAAAGGCGCGTACTGCCAGCCGAGCGCCTCGCGTGTCAGCACTATTTCATCGTCGCCCAGTGGCGCTCCGTGACAGCCCTCGGTGCCCTCCTTATTTGGGCTGCCTTTACCAATAACGGTTTGGCAACAAATCAGCGAAGGTCGATCATGCTCTGCCTTTGCAGCGATAAACGCCGCTTCAATCGCATCAGGATCGTGGCCATCTACAACCGGAATCACATGCCAGCCATAGGCCGCGAAACGCTGCGGCGTATCATCGGTAAACCAACCCTCAACCTCACCGTCAATTGAAATACCGTTGTCGTCGTAAACGGCAATCAGCTTCCCAAGGCCCAACGTTCCCGCCAACGAGCATGCCTCGTGAGAAATCCCTTCCATCAGGCAGCCATCACCCAAGAAAACCCATGTGTGATGGTCCACCACACCGTGCCCCTCTCGGTTAAATTGTGCCGCCAGTGTTTTTTCAGCAATCGCCATACCGACAGCATTTGCCAGCCCCTGACCAAGCGGACCCGTTGTGGTTTCGACACCAGGGGTGTACCCATACTCAGGGTGTCCCGGCGTTTTACTGTGTAACTGTCGAAAGTTTTTTAAGTCGTCAGTTGTCAGGTCGTACCCGGTCAAATGGAGCAACGAATAGATCAACATCGATCCATGGCCATTTGATAAAACAAAGCGATCTCTATTAGGCCATTGTGGGTTAGCCGGGTTATGGCGCAATACTTTATTCCACAGCACCTCGGCAATATCTGCCATACCCATCGGAGCACCAGGGTGGCCGCTGTTGGCGGCCTGTACGGCATCCATTGCTAGGGCACGGATAGCGTTGGCCAATTCTATTTGAGCGGGCATGAAAACTCCGGGATCACAGGGCGAGCCGTATTGTCCGCGATGCCGGCCTGATGGGCAAATATCGCTAATCAACTCGCATCAAACGCCAGTGTCTCTCCGATATCGGGGCCCTGCACCCCGTGTCCCATGGAACTTATTGGAGGGGTACGGTATGGGTAAGCCGTGTTAAGGCGTGACTGGCGCTAATGGCTCCAACGGATCAGGTATCGCGAAAGGGGAGACACCAACATAAATTGGCCCTTATTGTCTGCGAGAGGCCCACTAGAGGCCCACTAGAGTGAGTAGAATCAAAGCTGTGCGCGTCATCGGTTTTCGCTTCACTTAGCGCATCAACCACTCCGAGTGCCTTTTCACTTGATATTCCCACACGGAAGCCTGTCGCAAAGGCCATCCGTAACGGCTCAAACTACCTCACGCCAACGTCGAACCCCACACTACTTCTACCCCAGCTGGCGTGCCTAACAGCAATACATCAGCTGGCCGATTGGCAAATAGCCCATTACATACGACACCGGCCATCTGATTAATGCGAGTTTCTATCTCTAGAGGATCGCTAATATGCAAACCATGAACATCTAAAATCAAATTGCCATTATCGGTAATGGTCTCTTCACGCCACACGGGTTGCCCACCCAACTGCGCCAATGCACGGGCAACATGACTCCTCGCCATCGGAATCACCTCAACGGGTANGGGAAAGGCCCCCAACACGTCGACCCGCTTGCTCGCGTCTGCGATACAGATGAACTCCTCCGACGCAGCGGCGACAATCTTTTCTCGCGTTAATGCCGCGCCACCCCCTTTGATCAGCGCCAGCTGCTCATTGGCCTCGTCTGCACCGTCGACATAGACATCTAGCGGTCCAACACTGTTGAGATCCATCACGGGCAGACCGAGCTCCTCTAGCAAAGCAGCCGAGCGTTCTGAGCTGGCAACGGTTGCCTCGATACGCGACCGGATAGCCGGCAGGGCGCGAATAAAACACTCAGCAGTGGTGCCAGTACCGATGCCCAATAGCAGTCGGTCGTTATGACGCGCTGCAACGCGCTCCAATGCGGCTTCGGCCACTTGTTCCTTTAACGCTTGTTGATCCACACGTGCTCCCAATAGCGGCTAAGTAATAACCAGTGAACGAGTATAGCCCCGGGAGCGCCTAGCAGGGATCCAGACCGCCAAGTCTGTATTCATCAAAATATTTAGATAAATGGGTAGCGCAGTGGTAGCCTTATCCCATGACCGCCGCTTCAACCATCGTTCCGATCAATCCTCCCAGTCGGACTCCTCGCTTACAAGAACCGCTTCATGCGCTGTTCAGTGCTGCTGGACACCCATTGAGAATGGGTATTTTAAGGGTGCTAAAAGCAGAATCNTTCAGTGTTTCAGAGCTGTGCGATCTGTTTTCGATGCGCCAAAGCGCTTTGAGCCACCACCTCAAAATCTTGGCGGAGGCTAACCTTTTAAGCCGGCGACCTGAGGGAACTGCTACTTTCTACCGTCGGCAATTGCCCGAAGGTCCGCACGAAAGTTTGCGGCAAACCATGTTCGACGATATCGATCAGGAACCCCTCGGGCATGACCTGGTGTTGGGACTGCAAAGAGTGCAACGCCAACGTGAGGCGCACTCGGCGACTTTTTTTCGTGAGCATGGCGAACAGTTTAAACGTCATCAAGAATCCATCGCATCTTGGGAAGACTACAGCCGCGCAACGCTCCACTTACTCGACAGAGCGGGAGACTTTAGCGGCAACAAAATCCTTGAAGTCGGACCCGGTGACGGGCGCTTGCTCCCCGCGCTGTCAAAACGAGGAGCCGCTGTTGTCGCGCTCGATAATGCTCAAGAAATGCTCGACAGCGCAAAAAAACACGCTAGCGCGTTAGACAATGTTCAATTTTGTTTTGGTGAACCAGCCTCGCTGACGGATCATGCGAGCGCTTTCTCGGCGGCAGTCGTCAACATGGTGCTACACCACGTGCCTGATCCAGAGAGACTTATTTTAGACGTGGCGCGATTGTTGACACCGGGTGGGCATCTCGTTGTGAGCGAACTTTGCCCACACGATCAGGCATGGGCACGCGAACACTGCGGAGATTTATGGTTAGGACTCGATCCAAACGCACTCCACATCTGGGCGGCCGCGGCCGGCCTAGAGCGCAACGCAGAGCTCTTCTTCGGTCAAAGAAACGGCTTTCAAATACAGATCCAACACTTTATCCGACACTAAACCCAACGTTAGGAACACACATTATGAGTGAGTACTCTCTCTTCACGTCTGAGTCAGTCTCAGAGGGACACCCAGATAAAATGGCCGATCAAATTTCGGATGCCATTCTGGATACCTACCTCAGCAAAGATCCCGATGCACGCGTCGCGGTAGAAACGCTGGTGAAAACGGGAATGGTCGTGGTCGCAGGCGAAGTCACCACCGCAGCCAATGTCACCCCAGGTGAACTCGAAACGGTGATTCGACAAACGGTCCTCGATATTGGCTTTAACGCCTCAAAGGTGTGCTTCGATGGCAACACCTGCGCAGTCATTAATGCCATCGGACAGCAGTCGGCGGATATTGCCCTAGGCACCCATGAGGCAGATGAAGCCAGCCAAGGAGCCGGCGACCAAGGACTCATGTTCGGGTTTGCCTCGGACGAGACTGAGGTGTTGATGCCGGCGCCGATCCACTACGCGCATCGACTCGTTGAGAAACAAGCTGAACTTCGTAAATCAGGGGCCCTACCTTGGCTGCGCCCCGACGCAAAAAGCCAAATTACGATGCGATATTCAGCAGACGGCAAACCCGAACGGGTAGAGGCCGTGGTCCTCTCAACGCAGCATGACCCTGACATCTCACAGGCTGATCTTCGCGAAGCAGTTCGCAGGGAGATCATTGAATCGACGCTGCCAGCAGAGTGGCTGCACAGCGATACCCTGTTTCACATCAACCCAACCGGTAATTTTGTGATCGGCGGCCCCCAGGGAGACTGCGGGCTAACCGGACGGAAGATCATTGTCGACACTTATGGGGGCATGGCTCGGCATGGTGGCGGTGCCTTCTCCGGTAAGGACCCCTCTAAGGTGGATCGCTCCGCCGCTTACGCAGGTCGTTATGTAGCGAAAAATATCGTCGCGGCGGGCCTCGCTCGTCGTTGTGAAGTGCAGGTTTCTTATGCCATTGGCGTGGCAGAGCCTACCTCTATCTCAGTCAACACCTTTGGTACCGGCGCAGTGTCGGACGACGCGATCGAGTCGCTGATCCGCGAGCACTTTGATCTGCGACCCAAAGGCCTTATTAATATGCTGAATCTAAAACGCCCCATCTATCGTACTACTGCCGCTTACGGACATTTTGGCCGCACAGGCGACGCCTTCACTTGGGAACAAACTGACCACGCTGAAGCACTTCGTGCGGCTTCAGGACGATAATGAATCAATCGATCAAAAGAGAGACGATGCTATGAACACTGCTGTTGAGCAAACTGTATTTGCTGATTATAAAGTCGCGGACATTCATTTGGCCGACTGGGGCCGACGTGAATTGGAAATTGCCGAGAACGAGATGCCCGCGCTGATAGCGCTGAGGGAGCATTATCGCGATGCGCAGCCACTGGCCGGCGCTAAGATCTTGGGCTGCATTCACATGACGATTCAGACGGGCGTGCTCATTGAGACGCTGGTCGCGCTCGGCGCAGAGGTTCGCTGGTCATCCTGCAATATTTTCTCTACCCAAGATCATGCAGCCGCCGCTATCGCTGCTGCAGGAATTCCAGTTTTTGCCTGGAAAGGAGAAACGGAAGAGGAGTATGAGTGGTGTATCGAACAAACCATTCTTGCAGACGGTAAACCGTGGGATGCGAATATGGTGCTGGATGATGGTGGCGACCTCACTGGGATGCTGCACGAGCAATACCCTGAAATGTTGGCACGCATTCATGGTGTCACTGAAGAAACCACAACAGGCGTGCACCGTCTCTATGAAATGCTGGCCAATGGCGAACTGAAAGTGCCAGCAGTGAATGTCAATGACGCAGTGACGAAATCGAAGAATGATAATAAATATGGGTGCCGCCATAGCCTAAACGATGCCATCAAACGTGGCCTTGATCACTTACTAGCAGGCAAGCGCGCCCTCGTGATCGGTTATGGTGACGTCGGCAAAGGATCGGCTCAATCACTTCGACAAGAAGGGATGATTGTGCGGGTCACTGAATGCGATCCCATTTGCGCNATGCAAGCCTGNATGGATGGTTTTGAGGTGGTGTCGCCCTTTAACGGCGGTGTCGATGACGGCACAGANGGCAGCGTCAATGCAGATTTGCTCGGCGCCACTGATTTGTTGGTCACTGCCACTGGCAACTACAACGTCTGCACTGCCCCCATGCTGCGCGCGCTCAAATCGACAGCGGTGGTGTGCAATATTGGACACTTTGACAATGAGATTGATACCGCCTACATGCGCGCAGAGTGGCAGTGGGAAGAGATCAAGCCTCAAGTGCATAAGATCATCCGCGACAGTGCCAGTAACGACCACCTTTTGCTCTTGTCAGAAGGCAGACTGGTCAATCTGGGCAATGCCACCGGGCACCCCTCACGCATCATGGACGGCTCTTTCGCGAATCAGGTATTGGCGCAAATTCACCTCTATGAAAAGAAGTTTGCCGACCTACCAGAGGACGCACGCCAAGATGCTATTGCAGTAGAGGTATTGCCAAAGCACCTCGATGAGCAAGTCGCCGCATTGATGGTGCAAGGGTTCGGCGGGGTTATGACGCAACTGACAACAAAGCAGGCGGACTACATTGGTGTTGGCGTCAATGGCCCCTTTAAAGGGGACTCGTATAAGTATTAAGGTAGGGGCCCGGCTCACCAAGGCGCAGGATTGGTTCGCCTTGGTGAGACGCTGTCGTTCTCGCTAATACGGCAAAAATGACCAGGGTCTTTTATGCGAACCCCTAGAATTTTTTCGGACCAACCGCTGCTCGCCGGGGCCGACGTAGTCTTAAACGAGCATGCAGCACAATACCTTGGCAAAGTCCTCCGCGTTCGCGTTGGTGACAATGTCATCTTATTCGATGGGCAGGGGCAGCAAGCCTCGGCAAGCATTAAGGCCATTGCAAAACAATCGATATCGGTATTGCTTGGCGCCGTTAGCACCCCGCAAACTGAATCCTTTCTACAGTGTCACCTAGGGCTGTGCTTGAGTAAGGGTGATCGTTTCGATTGGGCCATTCAGAAAGCAACCGAACTGGGTGTCAGTAGCATCTCGCCACTTTACAGCACTCGCGTCGATTTCACCGTCCCCCCAGAGAGACTGGCAAAGCGGCTCTCCCACTGGCAACAGATTGTCACCAGCGCCTGCGAACAATCAGGGCGGGTCCGTATCCCTACCGTTAATGCGCCCACCTCACTGACAAACTGGGTGTCGGAAACATTGGCAGACGTTAAATTGGTGCTGCATTGTGACGTGAACAGTCCGCCACCGCTTGCAGCCAAACCACAGTCGGTCGCACTGCTCATCGGACCTGAGGGTGGCCTAACCGATGAAGAGGTGGCCACGGCCGAGCGACATCACTTTCAGCCGTGGCAGCTGGGACCGCGCATTCTCAGAACAGAGACAGCACCCGTGGTTGCCCTCTCTGTCATTGGCGCCCAATGGGGCGACATGGCTCAATGATCACTCAACGTGCTTGGCATCTCGACCAAACGTAGCCTGCGTCATCACTTCTGCTCACCCCTTTGATG